>Ga0207123_1132_pt1 | contig 10049 bp, 9 predicted proteins | sample Alteio_BWMinHeat_39_FD_153503 | JGI IMG/M metagenome (GOLD analysis project Ga0207123, IMG submission 153503) | Enriched cells from forest soil in Barre Woods Harvard Forest LTER site, Petersham, Massachusetts, United States -... | ecosystem: Environmental > Terrestrial > Soil > Temperate forest >... | reverse complement strand
GACTTGTGCTTTTAAATATGACCCGATTTATCCTGAGCTGACTTATGCAGATCTTCTACGCGTGAATGGTCTTATCGGAAATCCGATGCCCTTTGCGCATACCGAAGGCCCCGTTGTCGGGCTGCTGGCCGGCGTGGCCTTGCTGGCCTTTCTGCGCCACCGAAAAATGCCGCCGTTATTCTGGGCGGCGTTAATTTTGTCGGCCGTGGCTGTGCTGCTTTCGGCAACGCGCGGAATTTGGGTGGGACTTTTTGTGGCTGCGATCATTTTGCCTTTGGCTTTGAAGGTGAAACGTAGCGGCTTCATCATCGGCGGACTGATCTTGGCCACGGCATTGGCGTCAGTCTCAGTGCCGTTTTTGCGTGAACGCATCACTCAAGCCTTTGATCCCTCGAGAAGCTATGATTCACAGCGGTTGGCCTTATGGCAGGCGAATATCATGATTGCCGAAGATCATCCCTTATTCGGTGTTGGCTACAGCGAAAATCGCCGTCGATTGCGTGAATATTTCGATCGAATGAATTTGCCGCCCGGCCAATTTGAAAGCCACGCCCATAATCAATATCTGCATTTCCTCGCTGGCACTGGCGGGTTGGGATTGCTTTGTTATTTGTTATTCATTGGTGGAGCTTTGCTAGTGACATGGCGGATGGTTCGGAAGCCCACTGGAGTTTTCTTCTTTGACGCTGCGGCCATTGGACTTTTGATGGCAGAAATTACTTTTGAAGTCGGATCTTTTACTGAATCGAATTTTAGCGTATCGAAGAATAGGTATTTAATTCTGCTGACGATTGCTTGTGTGTTTGCTCTCAGAGCAAGGATTGGAAAGAAGCATGCTTAAAATATTCTTTTTAATGGTAACGGTCATTTTGGGAATTCAATTTCACAGTTTCGCGGCAGCTTCACCTGCAAAGGTTCTAATTGTTCTGAATGAAGGTTACAGACCTGAAGAGTATTTCACTCCTCGCAAGCTATTCGATGCTGCGGGATTTAATGTCAAAGTCGCCGCTCATTATGCCGGTAATGTTCTTCCTTCGCGGCCGCATATCCACGAAGTCCCGCCAGTTCCTGCCGATCTGACTTTTGATAAAGTTTCTGTGAGTGACTACGACGCCGTCGTCTTTGTCGGTGGAAATGGCGCCTGGAACGACATGCTGCCGAATCCAAATGTGCACAAAATGCTTCTCGATTCTTACAAGCAGGGAAAAATCACAGCTTTGATTTGTGCGGCGACGGGATTGCTTGCGACGGCCAATAACCTCGATGGCGAGCATCCTCAGTTTCAAGGCAAACATGTAACCGGTTACTTTGAAGTCGAAGGACTTCTGCGAAACAGTGGCAAAGTGAATTACGACAAAGGCGTCGATGGGAAACCTTATGTTGTGACAGACGGTAAACTTATCACTGGGCGCGATCCGATCTCAGCTGAGCTTTTTGCTAAGACTGTTGTCGCCGCCATTGAAAAACTGCGTGCACATTGATGCTTAGGCTGTTGCCTCGATTAATTCATTACCCAAACCGACCCGTGATGTAATTCTCAGTGCGCTGATCTTTTGGCGTGGTGAATAGTCTTTCCGATAAATCGAATTCGATTAGATCTCCCAAATACATAAACGCCGTATAATCGGCTGTTCGCGAAGCCTGATGCAAATTGTGCGTGACCATCACGATGGTCCACTCTTTTTTCAGCTCCGTAATCAATTCTTCAATATGCATCGTCGAAATTGGATCCAAAGCTGAGGTCGGCTCGTCGAGAAGTAAAACTTCAGGCTCAGTGGCCAAGGCACGCGCAATACACAGGCGCTGCTGCTGACCACCTGACAATGCCGTTGCCGGCGTGTGCAAGCGATCTTTGACATCATTCCACAAGGCCGCTTGCTGCAGGGATTTCACCACGCGTTCTTCGATGAAACTGCGGCGGCGAATGCCACGCACGCGCAGACCATAAGCAACGTTTTCGAAAATACTTTTCGGGAATGGATTTGGCTTTTGGAAAACCATTCCAATGCGCATGCGCACTTCGATCGGATCAATCGAGGGATCAAGAATATTTAGTTTTTCGGGGTAAAGAAGAACTTCGCCCGAATAAGCGGCTTGGGAATAGAGATCATGCATTCGATTAAAGCAGCGGAGCAGCGTCGTCTTTCCGCAGCCCGAAGGACCGATCAGGGCAGTGATGCGATTTTCGTAAATCGGCATCGACAGATTGCCGATGACTTTTTTTGTTCCATAACTGAAAGATAAATTTTTGACTTCAGCTCGTAAATTAGGCGACGTACTCGACAGCATTATTTCACCACTTCAACTTTTTGCGGAAGCGATAACGAATCCAAATCGCCCCCGCGTTCATCACCAGTGTTAGTAACAGCAAAATTAATCCGGTCGCCGCGGCATTCACGTGAAACTCGGGCTGCGGACGGCTTAACCAGTTAAACATTTGAATCGGTAAAACTGTGAAAGGATCACTGAGCCACTGAAAGCTGACAAAAGGCGGTTCACCCGTCAAAGGAGCATGCGGCAAAAAAGCGATAAAAGTCAGTGCGCCAATTGTGATGATCGGAGCCGTCTCGCCAATCGCCCTCGATAAAGAGATAATCACGCCAGTCATAATGCCGCCCGACGAATAAGGCAGCACATGATGCCAAATCGTCTGCCATCTTGTGGAACCCAAAGCATAAGCCGCCTCACGCACTGAGCGCGGGACAGTTCTTAGGGCTTCTCGAGTGGTCACAATCACAATCGGTAAAACCAATAAACCTAAAGTCAGACCGGCAGTTAAAATACTTTGGCCAAGATTCAAGCGGTAAACAAAAAGACCCAGCGCCATCAAACCAAAAGTAATGGACGGAATCCCTGCAAGATTAATAATATTGAGCTCAATCAACAGCGTGAACCAACTTTTCCGCGCATACTCTTCAAGATAAATTCCTGCAGCCACGCCCAGCGGAATCGCGCAAAGAGCAGTCGTAAACATCACCGCCAGGCTGCCGACCCAGGCCGACAAAATCCCCGCCCGCCACGGAAACCGTGATGGAAAATTGGTAAAGAAATCTGCATTCAAACGCATCAAGCCCGTGGACGACAAATCCACCAGCAACGCGATCAAAGTAATCAAAGCCAACATCAGCGAAAGCATTCCCGCGACCGAAAATAAGAAATCAATTAACTTTCGTCGCCGCAGATCCGCGGCAAAATCGAATTCCTCTGAAGAGAATATTTCGCGGCTCATTCCTGCTCCTGAAATTTTTTGCGGAGCCACAAACCGAAAATATTAAAACACAATGTCAGGAACAAGAGACTTAACCCCGCAACATAAATCGATCTATAGCCTATGGATCCCTGCGGAAGATCACCCATGCTGACTTGAACGATAAATGCCGTCACTGTGGCGGCCGGCCTCAGCGGATTCAAAGTGAGGCTTGGCTGCATGCCCGCGGCAACGGCGACGATCATGGTCTCGCCCAAAGCTCGCGAGACCGCCAAAATATAGGCCGAGGAAATTCCCGAAAAAGCCGAAGGAATGATGACTCGAAAGACTGTCTGGAAACGTGAAGCGCCCATCGCGAAGGACCCCTCACGCAAATGCAAGGGGACGGCCCGCATGGCGTCTTCGCTTAAAGAACTGACATACGGGACAATCATCAAACCCATCACCAGTCCCGCAGACAAAACATTAAAGCCCGGCAGCGACGGAATTATTTTTTGCAGCAAAGGTGTTAAAAACAGCAAAGCAAAATATCCATAGACGACCGAGGGAACAGCGGCCAGAAGCTCAAGAATCGGCTTCAAAATTTCCCGTGCTGTCGGATGCACATACTCTGACAAATAAGCTGCGGCCACAGTCCCCATCGGAATGGCCACGGATAAGGCAATGACCGTGGTTAGAAAAGTTCCACACAACAACGGCAAAATTCCAAAATGAGCATTTTCAAACAGAGGTGTCCACTCTGTTCCAGTTAAGAATTCTTTCAGCGAAACATGATCAAAAAACGGCAAGGATTCTGAAACTAAAATATAAATAATTCCGACAGTAATAAAAATGGAGGACGCCGCCGCCGCCATCAGAACAAATTCAATCAGCAGTTCACGCAAACGTCGCATACGACGAATGGGATGATTGGGGGACGTAAAGGCTGACAGCTTCTGCGCCATTAAAGAGCTGTCTCGCGGGTCATGACATTTTCAATCTTAAAGCCGACGAAAGATTTCCCACCGAACATTGTCCCCCACTTCAGTTTCTTCAAATGCTCAAGACCTAGGGAATAAGCCTTTTTAGGTAAAGGGACGAGTTTCACCTCGTCGACGAGCTTCATGCTGTTTTCTAAATAGAATTCGACAAATTCACGAACTTCGGTTTTCTTGAATCCACCTTCAGAAACATAAATAAAAACTGGTCGCGACAGAAAATAAGTGCCGTTCTCGACAGTGGCGCGACTGGGGCCAGTGCTTCGACCCTTAGGATCTTCAATCAAAAGGGCACGCAAACGTTCTTTATTTGGCTCGAAATACGATAGTGGCATAAAGCCCAAAGCATTTTTGTCGGAGCTAACCCCGGTGACAGTGATATTATGATCTTGGCTGCCGGTATAATCACCGCGACTGGAGTGCGCCTTACCGACGACAGCTTCAGTGAAAAAATCGAAAGTGCCTGAATCTGAACCGGGGCCATACAACTTCAAATCCGTCGCTGGCCATTCGGGATTCACCTGATTCCACTTTGTGATTTTGCCTTGTGAATCTGGTGACCAGATTTTTTTCAATTCCGGAATTGTGATTTTTGTCAGCCAAGTCGCACTCGGGTGCACAACAACGGCAATCGCATCAAATCCGACCGGCAATTCGATGTATTTAATTCCAGCTTTTTTACAGTCAGACATTTCGGATTCAGAAATCGGTCGCGAAGCATCTTGCACATCTGTCTCGCCACGGCAGAATTTCTTGAAGCCCCCGCCGGTGCCCGACACCCCGACAGTGACTCGAAAGGCGCCTTTTTTGACGGCTTGAAATTCTTCAGCGATGGCTTCTGTCAGCGGAAAGACAGTGCTTGAGCCATCGACTTTAACGATGCTCTGCCCATGGGCCGCAAATCCAAATAAGAGACTGACGATCGTCGGTAGAATCACTTCGCCTGCTCCCTGTGGCCCCAACTTACTCCCCTCGGGGGAAGTGCTCATGTCAGGGATCTGTTAGGGTTATGATGCAGCGCACTCGAATTGCCTCTGAGAGGGGAATGGCCGACTTTTCAGAGATGGATAAGAGCGAATATATCTTAGGAACCGCCGACGAAGAATTGAATCGCCTCCGCCGCCAGCATGAACTCTGGAAAGAAGAATTACTTAAACTTTGGCGGCATGCGGGTTTTCATCGCGGTCAGAACATTTTGGAGCTCGGATGTGGTCCCGGTTTTACGACGAGCGATCTGGCGCGCTGGCTGGGAAATACTGGCGAAGTCACTGCCATAGATGCGTCTGAGCGGTATTTGAATATCTTAAACTCGCGTCCGCGCGAAGCCACTGATGCCAAGATTAAAACTGTTCACTCTTATATCGAGAGTTTAAATTTGCCGAACAAGCAATTCGATGGCGCCTTCTGCCGTTGGCTGATGATTTTTGTGCCAAAGCCCGAAGACGCAATTCGCGTTGTTCACTCACATTTGAAACCAGGCGCGCAATTCGCCATTCAAGAATATGTGGCTTGGGATACGACGGCTTTATGTCCCGAAAAGCCCTCGACGGAAAAAGTTGTCCGTGCTGTCTTCCAAAGCTGGCGCGATCAAGGCGGCGATCCGAATCGTGGCCGTATTTTGCCCCACTTGCTTGAGAAAAATAAATTTCGCGTGACTCGGATTGAACCTGTTCTCAAGGCAATTCGACCAACAGAACCTCTCTTTGAGTGGCCAGAAACTTTTATGCAAATTTTTCTGCCCACTTTAGTTCCCAAAAAATATTTGGAGCAAAAAGACGTCGATCAGTTTTTACAAGATATGGAAGAATTGAAAAAGACGCCGGGGGCTTTCTATTTAGGGCCAACTTTGGTGAACATCATTGCGGAACGGCTTTAATTTGCATTTTTTGAGTCGCATCCCCTATCGCTGGCTGATTTTGATTTGTGTCTTGCCATATTTGTATTGTGCCTTTTTCAATTTTGGCTTTTTTGCCTCGGACGAGTATTGGACAGGAATCACGCGCTATATTCCGGCACAAACAAGTTCCATCGCGCATCTGATTGGCCCCGATGATGTGAAGGCACCGACACAGCTTTTGCCATTTCATGCTTTGGCCCAAGCTGCGCTGTCGATCGGGATTGTACGACCTTTTGTTCAATATCAAGTCATGCTGACGATCTTGGCTTTAATCTCCACTGCCATTTTATTTTTGGCATTTTCACAATGGCCGATGGGCCAAAGCTTACGTCGTATAGGTTTTGCTCTATTGGGATTTCATTTCGCCACGGCGATTGCGTTCACGCGTCCTATGTTCGAGGCGCTTTCAGCACCTTTAGTTGCCGCGGCCGCAGTGAGTGCGATTTGGTATGATCGTCGCCCGCGATTTCGCTATCTGGCCTTCGGCGCGGCTTTTTCGACAATGGCTTTTTTGTTGCGCCCACAAACCGGCGTGATTGCATTGACCTTTGTTTTACTTCCTCTGTGGAAGAAAAAATGGCGAGATGTTTTTGGCATAGCTGCGGTCGGCGCCTTATGTTTCATAGTCTCTGGCTTCATTGATGAATCTTTGACTGGCGGATTCCATGCTTCTTTACGAAGAGTACTCACTTACAATGTCGAGCACGGCAGCGAATACGGCGCTCAACCTGTTTGGTTTTTCTTACCCTTGATCTTCCTTCTGGGCCTTGGTTTTTGGACGACACCTTCCTTCTTCCATTGGAAGATTCAGCGAGATGTTTGGCGCCAGAAATCTTTGCTGGTGATGCTGGGTTTATTCGTCTTTGTTCATTCGCTGTTCGCAAATAAGTTTGAGCGTTTCTTAATTCCAATGATTCCAGTCATTTTATTTTTGATTGCACCGGCCATTGCGGAAATCTTACGAACGCCGCAAATGAAACTACGCCGCTGGAGCTTACTCGCCGTTAACGGATTATTTTTCTTCGGCGCAGTTTTCTTCGAGCCTCAAGCACCACTGTTAGCACTGGTCAGATTTGCCAATTCAAATCCCGCAATGACAGCTTTCGTTAGTCTTGATGAGACCATCACTTGGTACCCCTCTGTTTTCCAAGATCGCCCCGTGAGCTTAAGAACCGTCAACAGCGGCGCCCCCGGAAATCTAGACTGCCGCGAAGCCTTCGTCGTGCCACTGCCCAAAGCTGACGAAATCTTGCAAAAAAATCCATCTCTGCATCCCTTGCAAACAATTCAACCTGGCCCCATCGATTGGTTGGCCTATCATCTGAATCCCTCGCACAATCAGCGGCGGGCCCCGCTTGAAATTTTAGGCTGTGAGGATTTCGTCATTGCGCAGAAGCAGCTACAACTTTAGAGCCGTGGGCCGGATGCCGTTAACTGTATTCTGGATACGGGATATCCTGTATCCAGAATACGGCTAACGGCATCCGGCCCACGGCTTGTACCCGGTCCACGGCTCCAATCTCCGAAACAGGGACTAGAATGCGTAAGTCATATTTAGACCCACTCGACTATTATCCGCAAAAATATTCAGCAATGAAGAGCTCGAGCCCTTGAGAACCTGCGCGTACAGATCTGTGCTCCAGTGATCATTCCAGCGATATGAACCCTGGAGTTGGTTAAACTCAGATCCTTCTTTGAAGCTGCGAAATCCTGACGCCATCACAGTGATTTTTTCGCCGACTGGCCAACGCAAGCCCAGCAGCAAAGCTTGATCGAACACATCTTGAACAGCCAACAATCCTGCATCTGGATGATGATTCCACGCGCCTTGGACCACGGCCGTCACTGTATTTCCAGAAATGTCGAAACTACGCTCAATGCCCGCCACAGTTTGTTGCGACCAGCTTGGCAGAAGATTGCTATCGCCAACGCTGTCCTCATAGCGCATAGCCAGCCGCAAAATCCATTGCCCTAAGGTTTTTGTCAGCAGCAGAGCTTCAGTTCGTCGGCGATAATCATAAACAATCAGGCGAACCGGAGGACTCAAAGTGATCACTGTTCCATTGGGGCCTGTCGAGGCAAACTCAGCAAAAATATTCGGCTTTAGGATCGGCGTATCACTAGCACCCTCAAAATATTCAAGGGCCGCATCACCAAGATCGCCGTGAGCCTGCAGTCGAACGGCCACGTTGTTGTGAAAAGCATCATTGAGCGTCTGACGACTGTCGTAGCTGTAGCCGATTTCTTCGTCTTTCGGAAAGTTCAATTGAACCGTCGAAGATCTCAGCGGCAAATTATCTTTGCGTGGCAACCACTGACTGTTCGTCCCCGGCAAAGACGAAGGCGTGTTCCACGGAATATATGAAATCTCAAAATCAAAATGCTCAAAACTTTTTGAAAATTGAATTCCGGCCGAGGCCTTGGTGGGAGTGTTCAATGGATCGCCCCAATCTTTCATCGAAGCAATATCCATGGGATTCAAACCGTCGGTCCCCTCCCACTTCAACGTGAAATAACCGACTTTCAAAGCTGCATTGTCAGCTGTCTCAGAAATACTAATTTCACGTGGATCAAAAGTGCTTTGGCTAGACCAAGCATACGGATCTGCCGAAGTCCGCGCCCAAGGATGAAAACGAATCGAAAGCACATCATTGAGTTCAAATTTCTGATTGTACTCGGCCTCACTGGTGGTATCGCCGGAGGCCACCGGTGCGGGTTGAGTGACGCTATCCTGGGACCGGCCCACAGTAATATGTCCAGCCCCCTCGCCCGCCGAGGCTGGTGTCGCTAAAATCCATACAAGCAATGCCGCCAACATCTGACTAGAATTGGAATTCTCGCTGGACCCGTCAAGGCCTATCTGCAAAACTCTTGAGTTATGAGTCGAAGACGTCGTTGGGTGGTCAAAGCCGGCAGTAAAATGGTGTGTGATGGCGGTCCGCTTCTTTTGCGAACTTGGATGCATCAAGTTTTGCAGCTGCGCAAACAACACAACATCGAAGTCATCTGGGTCACGTCGGGGGCCATTGCCTCGGCCGCGCGGCGAACTGATTTCAACCAGGCTAAGCGTACACTTCCGCAGAAGCAGGCTTTGAGCGCCATCGGGCAACCTATCATCATGGATCAATACAATTTGGCGCTGCAGGCAGAAGGCTTGCTTGGATCGCAAGTTTTGCTGACGGCTGGTGATATTCGGGACAAGGCCCGCTCTAAAAATCTGAAGAGTTCTTTGAATCAACTTCTGCAGTGGAATGTGATTCCAATTTTGAATGAAAATGATGCTGTTTCGACGGATGAAATTCAGTTTGGCGATAATGACTCTTTGGCATCACAGGTCGCCATTATGATGAACGCCGAAAGATTGGTTTTACTCACTGATGTGGATGGGCTTTTTGATGCTGACCCGAATCGAAACAAAAAAGCTCAGCTGATTCATTATTGCAAAACAATCGGCCGTAAAGAATTAGCCCTGGCTGATGGAAAAATCGCTGGCAGCATTGGCACAGGCGGCATGGCTTCGAAACTTCTGGCCGCGCAAAAGGCGACCAAAGAAAAAATCATCACTCATTTGGTCAAAGGCGATGTACCGCAGAATTTGCTGAACATTGCTGAAGATCGATCGATCGGAACTCAAATTGGAGGACGTCGTGTCTGACTTCCCCGCGTTGCCCAGTGACGTCGAACATGGATTTCATCGCCTGCTCGATGGCGCACGCCAGGTTCGCAAACTGAATTCCGAACTTAAAAACAGTGCCTTAAAAACACTGGGTGAAAGTTTACTTAAAAACCAAGATCGTATTTTGGCCGCCAATCAGGAAGATATTAAAAATTTAGCAGCCTCGACGACGCCTGCGTTTCGCGATCGTCTTTTGCTCAATAGTGACCGCCTAAAAGCTATGGCAAAAAGTCTTGAGCAAGTGGCCACCTTGCCTGATCCCGTCGGCGAAGTCGTCGAGGACAAGAAACT
>Ga0207123_1131_pt1 | contig 10111 bp, 4 predicted proteins | sample Alteio_BWMinHeat_39_FD_153503 | JGI IMG/M metagenome (GOLD analysis project Ga0207123, IMG submission 153503) | Enriched cells from forest soil in Barre Woods Harvard Forest LTER site, Petersham, Massachusetts, United States -... | ecosystem: Environmental > Terrestrial > Soil > Temperate forest >... | reverse complement strand
CGGCTCAGTTCCGGCAATAAAAACCTCTTTGCGTGTGGTCGGGCAGGCCGGCGTAGCAAGCTCCAGGCTCGTCGGGTCGATATCCACGACGCTGACGCCGTTCGGGGCGATGAACTCGTTTAATTCCTTGTATGCCGGTAGCGCTGTGGCGCGCTTCATGAATTCGGTCCAGACGGGAGCAGCCGCAACCGCGCCAGAAAGCCCCAATTCGCGATAGTCGTCAAAGCCGACCCAGACCACACAAAGAAGGTTGGAAGTGTAACCGGCGAACCAGCCGTCGCGAGAGGTTCCAGTCTTGCCCGCCGCAGGCCCCATAAATCCGCGGGCGCGAACCGAGGCGCCGGTTCCGTGATCGATCACGTCTTGGAGCAAGGTGGTTACCTGATAAGCGACGCGCGGGTCGAGCACCTGATGCAGCGTCAAAGGATTGCGCTCGAGCACGCCGCCCTGAAAATCGACGACGCGATCGATGAGCACGGGTTCAGCGCGTGCGCCGCCATCGGCAAAGACGGTGTATCCGGCGGCCACGCCAAGGGGCGTCATGTCGTAAGAGCCCAAAGCAATCGCGGGAGTGGGCTGAACATCCACATCGAGGCCGAGTTGGCGAGACATATCGACCACGCGACCGTACCCGATCATTTCCGCCACTTTGACGGTGGCCACGTTCAGCGAGTAAGTCAACGCGTCACGCAGCGTGACCGTGCCGTGGAAACTTTCACCGTAATTATTGGGGGTGTAGTCCTTGCCTTCGAATTCAAATGTTGTGGGCTCATCCACAACGGTGCTCGTCGGCGTCACGATCGGCTTGATGCCTTTGACGAAATCATCGAAGGCGGCAGCATAGACGAAAGGCTTGAAGACGGAGCCGGGCTGACGCTTGGCAATGAGGTGGTTGAGCTGGCTTTCACCGTAGTTACGCCCACCGACGGCAGCAAGGATATTTCCGGTGTGCGGATCCAGAGCGATCATGGCGATCTGGGCTTCGGCCGGATGGCCCTGCTTTTTCCAGAGCGCATATTTGGTCGCGAGCAGCTTATCCACGTTGGCAATTCCCAACGAGACTGCCTGGAGAGCGGAGCGCTCGAGCTGCGGATCCAGAGTGGTGTAAACGCGGAAGCTCTGCGAAAGCAATTGCGATTCGGAGAAACGGTCGAGTAGATGATCCTTGACCATGTCCACGAAATACGGCGCATCGTTATTGTTCTGCCCGCCCGACACGAGGGCGAGTGGCGCAGACTTGGCTTCTTTAACCTGCTCCGGCTTGATGAAGCCATTCTCCTGCATCTGGGTCAGCACGCGATCGCGGGCCTCGGCGGCTCGCTCAGGACGGGCGTCGGCGGTCGAATAGCGATTGGGAGCGCGAATGATGCCGGCGAGAAAGGCGGCTTCGTTCAGGGAGATATCGCGAATGTCTTTATTGAAATACGCCAGCGAGCCTTCAGCAAACCCGTGAATGGCAAAGCTGCCGCGATTGCCGAGATAAATCTCGTTGGCGTAGAGCTCGAAAATCTGCTGCTTGTTGAACCTGTGCTCGAGCTCCAAAGAGACCATGGTTTCCGCCATTTTGCGGCGCCAGGTGCGCTCGGAAGAAAAAAAGAAGCTGCGCGAGAGCTGCATGGTGAGGGTGCTGGCGCCCTGAGCGATGCCTTCGCGGCGAAGGTTCGCCTTTGCCGCGCCGAGGATGCGCACGAAATCGAAGCCGGGATGTTCGAAGAAACGCTTGTCTTCCGCAGAGAGCACAGCCTGGACCAATATTTTGGGTAGATCGTCAAAGCGAACGCTACGGCGTTTCTCGCGGGAAGTGTCGAAGAGATTCGTGAGCAGCTCCGGCTCGATTTGGGCGCTCCCGACAACGTCGCCGTTATCGAGCAGCTTGATGCTGCTGACTCCGCCGCCCGCGAAGTTGACGTGCAGGGCGTTTTTGCCCTCGAAATAAGAATCGCGAAGAGGATGAATCTCGACGACGTTGCCCTGGATGCTGTACCAGCCGGGGGCGCCGTCAATTTTCGTTTCATTGTAGCCATCGTGTTGCAATTGGCTGACGAGCTGAGGCGGCGTGAGCACTTCGCCATCGAAAACGCGGTCAGGCGCGCTATAAACGCGAGCGCTGGTCTGATACATATGCCCCGTGAGACGCTGATCGATCATGCGCCGGTAAGCGAACCAGTAGTAGGTGAAGAGGCCGGCGCAGATCAGCACCAAGCCAAAGAAGGTGCCCATGAGCGCCAGGCCCATGCGGGAGAGCAAAAAATCGCGATTGATTCGCAGTCGCATGACGTTTCCCGATCGTATCCTCGAACTAAGTTTCTTGAATTGCCCGAGGCTCCCTACAGCTTAGAGCGAAATGGTTGGCGCTGGGATGCCGCGCTATTTTCCCGGGCTGGGCGGGAACGCTGGCTGAAACCGCAGACATCAGCTTAGCAAAAACCGACGACGAATCCGCAAAGATCAGAAGCACTATCCTCCAGGCCGAGCTCCCTACAAAAGAGGATTGTTCTTGGCATATGGATGGAAATTGAGCGTCCATTGATATACGCCCAAATTCACCGTGACGCTGTAGTCGGCTGCGATCTCCACCCGTCCACTGTCGCCCTTAACACGGATGTCTTGCGCGGCAATAGGGATATCATCGTTGTCGGCTTCCTTGAGGACGGCGGTACGAATGTCGTCTGCTGTTTGACGATTGACCGAGGCAAACCGGGCCGTGCTCTCAATCGCGTCCTGGAATTGCATGTTATTGACCAGAATGGGGATAACCTTTACGCCGACGTAGATCATGCTCACGACCACGGCGAGGAAAAGGACAAGCTTTAGCCGACTGCTGCCCCGCTGCCGGGGGCAGGAGAAAATCCGTCCGTGGCGAGTAGTGAGGGCGCGGCGATCGCTTTCGTGCGAGTCCGCGAGGCGTCGAGATTGCTCCGAGGGGCACACGTTCGCAAACCTCCAAGAGATGTCTCGATGCTAGCACCGGGTTTCTGGCAGTGTCGAGAAGCGGGATGGCAAAGCGTTCCAGCCAGTAACCTCAGGGGCTGGATGTGAGAGAGCGCTAGGCAATCGGGGGAAAATCCAAAACTGGCAGCAAGGGCCTAACCCTAATACGCACGGGCGAAGATACCCTTTTCCTTTGCGGGCCGCCCGCAAAAGATGCAGGTGCCCGCACTTTCACGCTGTGCCAACGGTATGCAACGCATGGTGGCTTTGGTTTCTTCTTTGATTTTGGCTTCGCACTCCGGGTCGCCGCACCAGAAAGCCAAGGCGAAACCATTTTCGACGGCGGCTTTGAATTCGTCGTAGTTCTTCGGCTCCTTTGTATTGGCATCGCGGAAATCGCGCGCGCGCGTGAGCAAAGCGGCCTGGATCTCGTCAAGAAGTTTAGAGACGACAGCAGGCAGACCTTGCTGCGGCTGAAATGATTTCCCTTCCTTGCCGGGTTTATCGCGGCGCGCGAGCACTACGCTGCCCTTTGCCAGATCCTTAGGACCGATTTCGATGCGCAAAGGCACACCGCGCATCTCCCAATCATTGAACTTGAAGCCGGGACTGGTGCCTTCCCGCTCGTCGGTGCGGACGCGAAGGCCCTCCACGACGAGAGCGTCGCGTATCTTGCGGGCGGCTTCGAAGACTTGCGCCTTCTCCTCGTCCGTTTTGTAGATGGGCACGATCACAACCTGCGTGGGCGCAAGTCGCGGCGGTAGGATTAAGCCCTGATCATCACCGTGCACCATGATAATGGCGCCGATGAAGCGCGTGGAAAGGCCCCACGAAGTGGTCCAGCAATATTGCAGCACGCCTTCGCGATCGAGATAGCGGATGTTGAAAGCTTTGGCGAAGTTCTGACCGAGATTATGCGAGGTGCCTGCCTGCAGAGCCTTACCGTCACCCATCATGGCTTCAATCGAATAAGTCTGGTCGGCACCGGCGAAACGCTCGGAAGCCGATTTGCGGCCGGGAATCACCGGAACTGCGGCTTCGTTGATGGCGAAATCAGTATAAATTTCGAGCATCTGGCGCGTTTCGGCTTCGGCCTCTGCGAGGGTCGCGTGCGCGGTGTGGCCCTCCTGCCAGAAAAATTCCAACGTGCGCAGGAAAAGCTTGGTGCGCAACTCCCAGCGGACCACGCTATTCCACTGATTGATGAGCACGGGCAGATCGCGGTAAGACTGAATCCATTTCGAATACGCGTGGCCGATGATGGTTTCCGAGGTCGGACGGATCACCAGCGGTTCTTCCAACTTTTCGCCACCACCAATGGTGACCACCGCCAGCTCGGGCGAGAATCCCGCGACGTGTGACTGTTCTTTTTCGATAAAGCTGCGAGGGATCAGCAGGGGAAAGGCGGCGTTGACGTGACCAGTGGCTTTAAAACGTTTGTCGAGCGCCTGCTGAATGTTTTCCCAGAGCGCCCAGCCGTAAGGCCGCACGATCATGCAGCCGCGCACGGGAGCGTAATCGGCCAACTCGGCGCGAAGGACAATCTGGTTGTACCATTCCGAGAAATCCTCGGCGCGGGTTGGGAGCTTCTGATCGGGCATGGATCGCTTTCTGGCGCGAAGTTCGCGCCGGCAGAGGCGCGGAGCTATTCAGATTTCCTTCAGGGGCTAAAGCCCAGATAGACTGCGGAGCTAAAGCTCCGACCCCCTGTGCTTTGCCGCAGCCGGCGCCTGAGAGAAACGAAAAAGGCTACTGGAGCCTCCAGGGGTTGTCAACCGAGCCAATCGAGGCAGGGACGCGCCGCCGATTGAGGTTGAGTATCCGTCAGCCGGTGGGGCTACGGAGCCACAGCGACCTTTCCTGTGGCTTGGTCGAAGACTCCTTTGAGGATCGCCTTTCGTTGAGATTGGGGAAGGCGTTCGATTGCATATCGCAACGCGGTTCGCGGGATGCTCGCGTAATTTTGCGCGAGAAAATTCAGCATTGCGGGTTGGGACCGCTTGCCGGCTTCGCGCAGCATCCAGCCGACGGCTTTGTGGATCAGGTCGTGCTTGTCTTTCAATAATACGGCGGCGATGCCAAATGTATCTTTGAGATCGCCGCTTCTGATGAATGCCAATGTGGCAATAATCGCGATTCGACGCTCCCAGATGTTCGAAGACTTGGCCAGCTGATAGAGAACCTTTCGCGGCCGGGTCGCCAGATACTCTCCCACGATGTAAGGAGCTGACGTGTCGACGAGATCCCAGTTATTGATGTAGCGCGCATGCTTCAGATAGAAGTCAAACACCCTCTTCTTTGCGCTTTCGTCTCCAGCCTCAAATTGAAATACAAGTATCTCCAGGGCAGTAAACCGGTGCTCATGCACGCGCGAGCCGAGCAGCTTTTTGACATCGGCTAATGGCAGGTGCAAATAGCGCTTCGCAATTTTTCGCAATTCGGGAACGGTAATTCCACAGAACTCATCGCCTTCGCCGTACTCGCCCTTTCCTGTTTTGAAGAACACAGCGAGATCGCGCGCCGAGTGGGGATCGGAGGCTCGCACGAGTTCGCGTTGCAGATCCGAGAGCGTGAGCGTGGAAGCAGCCTTTTTCACAATTGAGCGTACGCCAGTGCGATTAGCAGCTTTCCGAACACGCATCGGTGGGGCGCTGGCTGAAATTGGCGACGACGAGTTTGCCCGGCATGCTAAGAACTACAACTACAACTACGACTTCGGCTTCAGATTTTCGTAGACCTGCTTCACAAAAGCATCGCCGTTGCGATAACGCACGATCGTATTCTCGTCATAAAACTGGGCGATATCGTTGAGGAAGATGGGATCGTAGCTCCCGGTGGGATGCGCAGCGACGACCTGATCTTCGCTCTTGCCCTGCTTGATCAGTTCGGACACGCGATCACGCACGGTCAGGAGCATATCTCGATGCGCTATAACGTCATCCCGACTCATAACCGGGCCGTGGCCGGGAACTACTTTAGTGTTTGGGCCACAAATCGCTATCGCTCTGCCAAGAGCTTCGATCATGCCGTTGACGGTGCCGCCCACATTGGGATAGCCGGCGCGGAAGAAATCCCCGATCATCAGCACATCGGCCTTGTGGAAATAAACCATGCTGTCGGCGTCGGTGTGTGCGGGAGGCACGGGAATGATGGCAGCTTCTTCGCCGTCGATCTCAAGCCTCAGCGGCGAAGTGAAAATAATCGTCGGAAGACCCGTCCGATCGAAGTCTTTCAGTGCCATCAGGTCCACGCGCATCTCGGGACGCCCCAGAATCGTCACGCCCATTTTTGCGAAGTTCGAATTGCCGCCGGTATGGTCGCCGTGTGGGTGCGTGTTGACGAGGTAGCGAATGGGCTCGTTCGAAAAAGTTTTGATCGCGGCGGTGACTTTGCCGGACAGCGGTCCAAACGTGGCATCGACCATGAAGATGCCGTCGGGACCAGCCAAAACGCCAATGGCGCCACCGGTGCGCCCCGATCCATTCATGCCCGTAATAGTGTAAAAATTGTCGGCGAGCTTATCGACCTTCATGGTCATGTGGGCGTAATCGGTTTGCGGAGCGCCTTGCGCAAAGGCTGCAACGCCTGCAAGGAAAAAAGACGTCAAGATGGTCAAACATAATCGCATCGCGATGGTTTTCATTTTGATCCTCCCACAAACCGCAAGACTGAAATGCGGGGCGACGTAAATCTACCCTTCACACGTAACGCTAGCAAGCCGTGGCAAGGAATTTAGGAGCCCAGAAACACGCATCTACGGAAATTGATCTCCATTGGCGAAGTGAGGCCCTCTCCCGCTTTTGCTAACTTGCTTGACCTGCAGTTATAGAGTGTGTTATTGACCGCTCAAGTTTCAGGTCCTTACTAATGTCGCAACCAGGTTGGAGGTGCGTCCATGTATCGGTCGGAGATTCCTTTGCAATGCAAAGTGAGTTCACGCTGGGTATCGAGAGTAGTGCCCGCATTGGGGGCAACGCTAGCGTTGCTTCTGATTTGTCTCTCTGCGTTTTCGCAATCCAACCAGGGCACAATCCAAGGTGGAATTTTTGACCAGACTGGCGGCGCCATTGCCGGCGCGACGGTCTCGGTAATCGACGTGGCGCGCGGCGTCACGCGATCTCTGACCACAGACGCAGCGGGAGAATATGTCGCTCCCAGCTTGCTTCCCGGCACGTACACGGTCCGTGCGGAGTCCAAGGGATTCCGGACTACCGAGCACAGCGGAGTGTTGGTGGAGGTCGGCCAAACGATTCGCGTGGACTTGACGGTCCAGCCCGGCGAACAGACCCAGACCGTTACCGTTACCGGCGAAATTCCTGAAATCGACACCACCGATTCGACTCTCGGCGGCACCGTGAGCAATGCAACGATTAACGCTTTGCCACTGAATGGCCGGAACTTCGAGCGGCTACTGCAATTGCGCCCCGGAGTCATCACGAATCCAGGGGCTGGCGCAGGCAACGCGAGCACCAACGGCCGCCGTACCGGAAATGACCTTTTGCTGGTAGAGGGCGTTGCTCAAATCGGTCCTAGCAACGGCACGACTACCCTTAACAGCGTGTACCGCACTGGAGATGCGAATTCTCTGGTGCCCATCGACGCAATCCAGGAATTCAATACGCAGCAGAATTACAAAGCGGAGTACGGTTGGCGCGATGGCTCAGTCGTAAACGTTGGAATAAAGTCGGGCACTAATACTATTCATGGGGCGGCATACGCTTTCGGGCGCGATTCCAGCGCTACTGATGCCCACAACTTCTTCACGCCCGGCACCGCCACAAACGCCACCGTGGAACAGTTCGGTGCGGTGGCGGGTGGTCCGATAATCAAAGACAAAATATTCTGGTTTATGGGTTACGAGGGCCTGCGGACCACGCTGACGAATCCCGTGGTGGACACAATCCCGGCGGACGTCGCGATGGGCAATACGACCTTTAGCATGGTCGATGCGTGTAACAAGGTCGGGCGTGCAAACGTAAGCCCCCTGAGCGCTCAGCTTGCGGGACTTCCTGCCGGGAGCTGTGTTCCACAGCCTGCTTCCTCCACATTCGAAAACCTATTGCCGTTCACGACGAACACCAATACCGCCGGAAACTTTACCCCTAACCTGATTACTACGGGCCCGCTAAACAATGGATTCGTTAAAGGCGACTATGTTCTCGGTCCCCACCACCATGTGAGTGGCTTTTATTTTGTGTCCAAGTCATTCCAGAACGTTGGCTACGCTAACGGGCAATTACTGCCACAATGGGAGGCGAACGTTCCATCCACTGTTCAGATGTTCAATGGCGCGTGGACTTGGACTCCTGGTTCCGCTTGGGTGAACGACGCTCGAGCTGGTTACTCGTACCTTCACGCACAAACTATTTCTGCAGATGTGAACCTGCTGCCCTCGAACCCCTGGCCGACCGGGTACGGATTCAATACCGGAGTAACCAACCCCCTTTATGGGGGCTTGCCGGAAATTGATATTAAGGGATTTACAGGCTATTTGGGCGCGGGAAGGAGGACGGGTGTCCGCGGGCCGGAAGGCAATGCCAGTTTCGTGGACAGCGTCTCTTATCTGCGCGGCAAGCACGCATTCAAGTTTGGTTTTGATTTTGTGGACGTGATTTATGACAACAACGCCTACAACCGAGCCAACGGCCAGATCAAATTCTCGAGTTTGCAGAATTTCCTGAAGGGGATTCCTAATACCGGGACGATTCTCGTTGGTGATCCCAACCTATTTGCGCGCGCTCACTGGTACGCAGGTTTCGTTCAGGATGATTGGCGGCTGACCACGCGGGTCACTCTGAATCTAGGCCTGCGCTGGGAGTACAACGGGTCTCCTGTGGAAAAGCATAACTACGAAGGCAGTTTCAATCCCAACGTTAACCCTGCGACCACTTTTGCTGTGCAACAGGTTGGCCCGGGCGCGCCGCTGACGTCTTTCTATAAGGCCGACTATAAAGATTTTTCGCCGCGATTGGGCGTGGCCTGGGACGTCAGAGGCAACGGGAGAACCGTGGTCCGCGCCGGGGCCAGCATCCTGAGAAACCCGGTAGTCGCGGGTCAGTATGTTGGTCTTTCTCCATTCGGGGCCAATGTGCCCAGCATTGGTCTGAACACCAGTGCCACAGCCGTAAACCTTCACACTCCTCTACAGTTAGCTCTACAAGGCTGCGGAGCATCCGCTTGCCCTGGTTCATTTAACTGGAGCATCGCGGGCCCGGTATTCCCGGGTAATAGCAGCTCAACCATTGCTGGTGTCACCTATACTGGACCCACATGCACTGCTGCGACGCCCTGCACCACTCAAGCGGTGAACCCCAACTTCCGTCAACCATACTCGGCACAATGGAACTTGGATATTCAGCGCGCCATCACCAATAATTTGACGCTGGACCTGGCCTACATCGGCGTTCACGGCGTTCACGAAGCCACCTGGGTTGACATCAACCAACCGACAGTTGGCGCTGGGTGGAACACGCCTAATGCAACTCTAGGAGGCGCTAGCCCGGCGGCTTTTTGCGCCGCAAGTGCCACTCACGCGACGGCCTTCGATCAATGCGGCGTTCTGGGCACGAAGGCTCAAAACGGTCTCGTTAGCTCTGCTATAACAACTAACGAAGCGGCGAGTGCGCCTTATTCCAGTAAATTCCCATACCTCAACGAAATCGTGCAACTCGGAAACCAGGACTTTTCCAACTACGACGGCCTCCAAGTCACGGTGAACGAGCGGACCTCGCATGGATTGTCGTTCCTTGCGGGATACACTTATGCCCATGCCCTGGACATTGTCTCCGCCGATGCGACAGACCAACAGCCTTACCCCATTGACGCCCACAACGTGCGTCTCAACTACGGAAACAGCGATTACGATATCCGGCATCGCTTTACTTTTTCACCGACCTACCTCATTCCTGGAATAAAGTCACCGGCGCAAATGCTCCAGGGTTGGTCGGTAAGTGGAATCGTAACGCTGCAGAGTGGACTGCCGTGGACGAATTCCGATGTCACAAACGACATCATCGGAACTGGGGAATTCGTCGGGACTATCTCCAGCGCGCTGCAACCCTGGAATTACAGCGGACCTCGCTCGGCATTTAAAGCCGGTCCGCAATCCATTCCTCAGCTCTTGGGGAGCGCCACGGCTGCGTGCAAAGCTGCCGCCGAGGCTCCTTATGCAGGCAATGCC
>Ga0207123_1130_pt1 | contig 10168 bp, 12 predicted proteins | sample Alteio_BWMinHeat_39_FD_153503 | JGI IMG/M metagenome (GOLD analysis project Ga0207123, IMG submission 153503) | Enriched cells from forest soil in Barre Woods Harvard Forest LTER site, Petersham, Massachusetts, United States -... | ecosystem: Environmental > Terrestrial > Soil > Temperate forest >... | reverse complement strand
AGCTGCCTGCTTTGCGCGGGCAATCATCGAAGGCTTACTGCCCTTGGACTTCTCTGCGGCCTTTGCCATGCACTCTCCAGTCCCGCGATGTTGAAGTGCGGGTGAGGAAGCTCGTGCAACCGAAGTGACCAGCTCTCCCCCATCTACACTCGAACGACGTTCTAGTCCCAGCTTACCGCAGCGTGCCTATAAGCAATCGAAACCCGTTGGGGATAGTCCCAATGTAACGACGCGAGTGCTCACAATCATTCTCGTGTCGGAGTACTGACAACCGCTATCCCCAGCGCCGCAAAGGCGATCTGTCTTCCCTTGGTACAATTGCGAGGGAAGCACAGGAGGTCGCCGTGTTCTCAAATGTCCTAGGCATTGTTGCAGCAGTGGTCGTGTTGGCCGCCGCCGTGCAATTGGCTGCCAGAAGCGATTTCTGGCCGCGCTCTGCGTGTTCCACCGCGGCTCCTTACGGACCGCACGATTACAAATGCAAGTTCTTTGTCGGGCGGTAGCTCAAGGGAGCGTTCGTGGAGTTCACCCTCCCATCCACGGAAGGTTGTAGGTTCAAGCCCTACCCGCTCGCAGTTAGGGCGGCTACTTTTTCGGTAGCCGCCCTTTTTACTGTCCGTTGCAGATCGATCAGGTCGATGGCTTGGCCGGATCGATCGCTTGATGAAGGCTGTTTACTGTTGCCTCCAACTCGCCGACCCAGGCCCGCAGGCTGGCGACGGCGGCCTGATACTGGCCAGCCAGGAGGTATTCCCCGGCGGCTGCCTGGCGCATGCGCAGCTTCTTAAGAACGTGCGTGAGGCGATCGCGCATATCACCCATCGATGCTGCCGTCTTGTCAGCCTCCACGATGGCCTTGTCCCAGGCCTTCATGAGCGTGGTGCGGTCGGCTTCCTCGATGGCTTCCTTGGGCATCTCCTGAATGCGCTTGCGGTGCAACGCCGCGGCATTCCGAAGCGCAGTCAGTTGAGAAGTGAGGTCGCCGGTAGGCTGAAGGCGGTCGGTCAAGGCGCTCAGCGTGTCGGCCGCGCCGTTGATCTGCTGTTGGGTGTCTTCGGCTTTCCTGTTGGCGGTTGCCTTCAGGTGCGCCGCGAGCTTGTCGACATCCTTGAGCTGGGACTGGAGACTGCTGAAGATCTTGTCCAGCTCGGACTTGATCGGTGTTTCCGCCGAAACTTGAGGCGGTTCAGCGGTAGAATTTGTCTGTGCCAAAGCCGCGAGCGGCAGGAGCACAGACAGGGCAACAACGAGAACTGTTTTACGCATCAGGGTAACTCCGCTTGGAGAATACCCTCCCGGCAAAAACTTAAGAGAGCGTCCTGAACTTTTCAAGAAACTTTCGACACTTTTTCAACCGAGTCGGATTTGCGAGTCCCATCAAAGACTTAACTTCTTGCCGCCCGCGCCTTGACCAGAAATCGTCGCTATCCACACCGGCAGGTATTGCTGACGGTCGACGTGGTATCATTCATGGCGAACGTGACGCGCCAGTAAGTGCTTAAGCGAAGCCGATAAGTGCGCCACTCCGTTCTCCAAGCCACCCGTACGATACGCTCTACTAGGTGGCTTTATGTTTTTCATAGCCTGGTTTGTTCCACGTTCAGATAAAGCGCGAAGGCTTGCCTTAGCCACCCAACTCGACAGCGAATGGTGAGGTATAATTAGTAGCGGCCTTGTTCCTTACAGGAGGTCGCTATGTCGTTCGTTGACTTCGCGGAGTTGAAGCAGCGTGTCTCCATTACAGACGTGCTGACCTGGCTCCAGATCCCACTCAAACAAAACCCCAACGGCCAGCTGCGCGGATGCTGCCCTATTCACGGCGGCACGAGTGAGCGCGAGTTCGTCGTTACGCCGTCCAAAGGGCTGTACTTTTGCTTCGGCGGCTGCGGCGGCGGCGACGTGCTCAAGCTCGTCGCCAACGTACGGAAGATCGGCACGAAGGAAGCCGCCCAGCAGATAGCTGCCCACTTCGGGAAAGGTACTGTTACCAGTGCCCGGAACAGTACCGTGCCGGATAAAAGTACAGTTACCCAAAACGAGAAGGGGGCACTCAAGCCCCTCGACTATTTGGAACCGACGCACGAGCTGGTGCAGGCTCTTGGGGCCTCCCCTGATACGTGCCAGCACTTCAGCGCCGGCTACGCGCCGAAGGGCATCATGCGAGGCCGCCTGGCAATCCCGATCCACTCCAAGCAGGGGGTGCTTTTGGCCTACTGTGGCCGGACGGTGAAGAATGAGAGCCCCACTCTCACCTTCCCCAACGGCTTCTTGCCCGCGGACGTGATCTTCAATGGCGATCGCGTCCAGCCGGGGGAATTGTATCTGGTCCGAGATCCGCTCCAGGTGTTGACCGCGTACGAGAGCGGCATCGAGAACGTTGTGAGCTTCCTCACCGAAGCCATCAGCGCGCAGCAACTCGAACAGCTCGCGGCGCTCATGGACGAGAAACGATGCGAAAGCGTCGTGTTGTTCTAACTTCAAGCCTCTCTTCGGAGAGGCTTTTTATTTGGCTCAACAGAGCCACGCCAAGTCGCGTGTCTTGACACCTTCGCTATCCACTCGCGCAATTCTTCCCGCTCTATACAGTTTTCATCTTAGCGGTAAGATTGAAGAGTAAGAGCATTATTAAGAACCTCTTACCAACAGCGTATGAAAGTAAAAGAACTGATTGCTCTTCTTCAGTCAGCGGATGGTGAAAGAGAAATTTACGCCTCAAGCGACGCGGAGCAGAATTCAATCTCCCCGGTGCTGGAAGTAACCGACACCCAGTATGGTGACAATCAAACCGCCTTGGTGATTGTCCCGAGCGATGGGGGATACTTAGAGATTGATTTATGAAAGACCCCGCAGCGGTCTCGCTTGGCCGTAAGGGAGGCAAAGCTAGGGCGATGGCTCTGACCCCTCAGCGTCGCTCGGAGATTGCCCGTCTTGCGGTGCAGGCGCGGGAGACGAAACGGAAGGCGAAGACTTCTCCACCGGCACCGGATTTGCCGGTGCCTGGGGGAACTGCAAGCCGGTCTCCGCAGTGAAGCGTTCCTTCCCGGCTTGCACAGCAGCTGCCTGGGACGTTGAGGCCGGAGGCGTCGGGTACTTCTCCATCTGCCGTTCGATATAGCGCCATCCTTGTTCGCCGGGAGGTACGGGCGCCAGGGAAGCGAGAAAGCGGCCCAGGTACGTCGAGCGCGAGCGCACTTTCCCACCTTGCCGGTAGCGCTCTTCCAAATAGCGATATTGCTTGCCGTTGATGGTGCGGATGCGGGTGAAGGCCATGCACGACCATCGCACCGTAGGGGTAAAAATAAAAACGGTTGAACATGGTGACGCGCAGCGGTGAGTGCTGCGTCACGCCCGCAAATAGCGCACGACGACGGCCGAGCATTCCGGCGCAATTAGTTCGTCCTCCACAACACGGAGGACTCATGGAACTAGACGATACCATCACCCGCGTTAAGCAACTCATCGCTCAGCGCGAGAACATCGACGCCGAATTGGCGACGATCTTCGGCGGCACAGCACCACCAAAGCGGCGAGCGGTTATCTGCTCGATCTGCAACACCGAAGGCCACACGGCCAGGTCGTGCCCTTCTAAGCCGCAGGAGGGCCAGCAATGAGCGCCACCTATTCGACCCGCCGTGTAAAGCGCCTGACGCTCTACGTCCCCGAGCGTGATCGCTTCGATAATCCGATAACCAACGCCAACTACTGGGTCACCGAGGCGATTGCCATGCTCACCGGCATCAGCGGGAGTGGCACGACGAAGCTCTCCGGCGAAGGCGCGTGGGTTATCACGCAAACCGGCAAGCTTCAGCGCGAGCCGGTCAACATCATCTACACCGATGTTGAGCCCGGCGTCTTCAACGCGAAGCGCAATGCGCTCGTCGCGTTCATGGAACGCTTCGGCCTCACCACAAGCCAGGATGCCGTCGCCGCCGAGTACGACGGCGAGATGCACTTCCTGAAAATCAATCATCCGCCGGGCGCCAAAACCGGCTAGCCGCGCCGCAGGCAGCGGAAGGACAACAAGCCTGCACACCTCTGCCCCACCCTAAAAAGGCGGGGCAACTTTTTTCTGCGATACAATAGAGCCAGTTAGTTCAACGACGCCCCTGCGTCCACGGGACACGACAACGTATCGTGCATCCTTTCCACCGTCTCGCGCGCCGTAGTGCGGACCCTCGCAGCAAAGACCGTGCTTAGAGACGACCTACGCGGGCTGCGCCGTGGTCGAGTGTGGAGTACCTACGCCCCGCCGTTAGCGCGGGGCTCACTCTGCCCATGGTAGAATTGACTTAGCGCTCATCCCGGCTTCTCGACGCCCGATGTTCGGACGCCGACAGCCAGGAGGAGTACATGGGTGCAGTTCTTTTACTTCCAAGCCCTATCGCACGTCTCAACGACGCCTTTCGTACAACGCTTATCGGCGGCAAGGTCATGCTCACCGCGGGCATTGCCGAGCTTCCCGAGCGCACGCGGGCCAACATTCTCACCGCTGTCCGCACCTTTGCGGACTTCAGCGAGGACAACGACCCGCACGGCGAACACGACTTCGGCGCGTTCGAAGCCGACGGCCACAAGTGCTTCTGGAAAATCGACTACTACGACAAGTCGATGGAGAGCGGTTCCAAAGAACCGGCGAATCCGGACGTTACGACCCGCGTACTTACCATTATGCTCGCGTCGGAGTATTAGTCGTGCGCATTTGGGCCCCGCCTCGCAGCGGGGTTTTTTTATTGCCGGTATCCACCCTCGGTTGATATCCCAAGAGCGTGACTACTGCGGAATTCGGCCGTGCTCGAGCCGTCGTGCTAGTCTGTGCGAATGGCGACTTTCTTTTCAGACCATTTTCAGCTTAAGCCAAAAGTGCTCGAAGACGCTGGCGTCGTGAACATTTCACTGATGTCCGACTTGCCGCTGTTTATTGACCCGTTCCTTCTCTTCAATAGCAAAAAGCCCGAGTACCGGGGTCTGCACGACGACATCATCAAGTATCTCCTATTCCTTCGAGACAAAGCCGTGAGCGGCGTAATTGATCCGGCACTGCTACGGGCCTGGTACTGCTTCCCCGAAATTCGGCAGACGTGGCTCGGATTCTCTGAGGTCGGCAACCAGGGAAGTGGCCTCGGAATGGACTTCGCCAGGGCGCTCCATCAGAGTCTTCACACCGTCTTCTCAAACATCGGGCACGAAAGTGTTACTAAAGGAACGCATCTCGAAAAGGTGTGTCTGGTGCGCGATGGAGTTGGAAGAGACAACATCAGCGACTTCACCGCAAACCTCATCAAGCGCCATCTGTGTGAACTGACTGAGGCGTTTGCGAAGCTGCATCTTCTCCCCAAACAGCGGCGCAGGGTGCCCGTCCAAAATGTGGATTTCGACTACTCCACGGAGCGTTGGCTACCCCGCTTGTTCGAGCTTCCCTGGACTGGTGATGACTTCGTGATCCTTTGTCCAAAGGACATGCTCACTAAGGACGACGTTTGGATCAATCGAAGCGATCTGACAGAGGAATTTGAGAGCATCCCAGAAGCAATTCCAGACGACCAACTCAGAGCGCAGATCAACAACTACTTTGCGAAAGTTCTCAAGCATCCAAAAAATCGTGACCCGAATAAGACCGAACGTACTGAAGCGGCCATGGAGACCATTCGAAAGTTTCCTGAGTTGATCGATTGGTACATTCGCTACAAGGAAGAGCACGGCGACGAAGCGATCGACGTGAGCAAGCTTCGCCTCCAGATAGTTGAAGACTTCCTCGTTCGCGGCGCACAAGACCTAATAAGAAAGCTTAGCGACACGCCGTTCTACAAAGAGAAAGGAACGAGCTACGAGGAGACCCACAGGCGCATTGGGTTCCTAAAGCATCAGATTGAGACCGACGGCTATCGCAGCTTCTATTTAAAAGGAAAGCTGTTTCAGCGGGAGAAAGACGTCCAGCGACTCTTTCGCTATGTATGGTTCGACTCTACGTATGCCGTCAGTCCCGAAGTAGATCACGGCCGCGGGCCGGCGGACTTCGAAGTTAGTAAAGGAGCCGCTGACAAAACCATCGTCGAAGTAAAGCTCGCCAAGAACACAAACCTCAAAAGGAACCTGCAGAATCAGGCAGAGCTCTACAAGGACGCGGCCCAGGCCGGGCACGCAATAAAGATCATTGTCTACTTCTCCCGAGCCGAGCTATTGCGCGCGCAAAAGATATTGAAAGACCTAAAGCTAACCGGGTATCGGGACATCGTCCTAATTGATGCTCGCAAAGACAATAAGCCGTCAGCATCGAAGGCATAGATGCCCGAACACTACTTTGAGCCGAACGACTTCAGGCGCTTCCTGGAGCGTTATGCTGAATTGTGAGCGAAGGAACTTCAATTAATGAAGCTCGCATTTCCAGACAGAGAGCGATTCTTCGAGAAAGAAGTGAAGCAACTCGATCACTATCTGATTGCGCTCTATCGAAGGGAATGGCCGGCAGTTTGAGCTGCCGCCTCCAGGAGAAATTCAAAATTGCTGCGATGTGTGACTATTCGTTGAAGAGTGTGCATGTGTGACTATTCACCAACATCAATCTCGTCACCATGCGCAGCGATTACGAACTCACAACAAAATAAGGCAGCATTGTGCCTAACGTACAGGACCCTAGTTAGCAGTGACGAACAGGCGCCTAGGGCTGGTGTAGGCCAACTTTAAAGTACAACTTTAGCGAGGCGTGCGGATCTATGGATTCACAAGGCTGGGTCATTTCGAGTTGACGCAGATTTTGAATCTCACGAACATATCCTTCGTCCGAGGGGTGCCCCGTCAGGGGGCTGAGATACCGACGGCTCGTCAGAGCGGCGCGGTGACCCTTTGAACCTGATCCGGGTCATGCCGGCGAAGGGAGAGGATGTCTCCCTTGCATGACATCGGGTCTCCTGAAAATTCGACGAATTTGGAGACACGATCATGTCTGCTCGAGAAACGATCGTAGGCATCTTTGTTCTAAGCGGCGCGATGGTGATTTCGGGAAGTGAAGTCCTGAACCACTTCTCGGCGTGCAGCACTGTCGCGGACGTGCTCACGACAATTGGCGCAATGGATAAGGATCATAGGCTCGCGGCCTATTACGAACTGCTTCTGTTCATCACAGGAATTACGGGAGGCATCATCGGCCTAGTTCGTCTGAGTGACTTGTTGAAGGCGTCTCCGCCCCGTCGCATCAGTGGCCGCCTAGCTTTCTCCAAAACGGCAGCTGGTCGAGTTCGCAAGTCCGGTCGACGTCGCAAACGCACGAACGGAAGAAGTCCGAACTTGTGAGCAGACTTGAAATCCAAGAACCGCGGTTAGTTCACCGGAGTTCCTAGCCCAAGGGGAGATAGTTCAATGCACCCCGTCCAGCAAACCTCCGTTTGTTGAACAAACGTTCGGCCCACGCAGTATCCCCTGTTCTCTTCGTTCCCGCCGTCCGGCAACTCATCTAGCAATCTACGGCTGACAAACGGTGCCCGTGGTACAATTTAGACAGTGTGAAAATCGGCTATGCGCGAGTGAGCACGGACGATCAGACGCTCGATCTGCAACTCGATGCTCTTCGTCGCGCCAACTGCCAGAAAATCTATCAAGAGCACGCCAGCGGAAAGACAACCTCGCGCCCTGAGTTGGACGCATGTCTTAAGTCGCTCCGCGAGGGAGACACACTCGTCGTCTGGCGCCTGGACAGGCTCGGCCGCAACCTCGCTCATCTCATCCAACTCGCCAATGCACTCGAGAGAAGCGGCATTGCCTTCAACAGCCTCACCGAGCACATCAACACGTCGTCATCATCCGGCCAGCTCACCTTTCACATCTTTGCCTCGCTTGCAGAATTCGAACGCAACCTAATTCGTGAGAGAACGCGTGCTGGCCTAGCGGCAGCACGGGCTCGTGGCCGAAAAGGCGGTCGTCGACCCTCTCTCTCCGGGACGGACGTGAGGGCTATCCAGGCGCTATTTAAGACTAGGGAGCTAACCGTTGGAGAGATTGCCGCCCGTTTCGGAGTAGCGCGCTCTACGATCTACAACTACTTAAGCGTCGAGCGTTAGTTGCCGGCTAGCGTCGTTGCTACGGTAGCCTGTTCTCGGTTTCTCGAAATGGAAATTCCCGTTTGGCCCGTCAGCGAACGAACAATAGCCTCCATCACGGGTGGGCAGACACCATTTCCCAAAAGCCGGATTTGATCGCGGCGCGTCCCGTGCTCAAGCTTGAACGTGTCGTCAAAGCCCATGGCCCGCTTCAGCTCAGGTATTTGAAGCATGCGGAGCATCGGGATATTGCCGTCCCATGTGACCAGCCCGAATCGGTCCAAAGTTGTTAGCGTCCGAAGTGGCCGATCCAGCGGTTGCCATCCCCCGCTTCCATCCGACCCGTAGTAGACGATCAGGAATGGGACTTTCCTTCCCAGGGCCTTCATCGCTCGATCGGCCCTCGCCAGCGTGCCGGTTGCCCGCCGACCGTTGTCGAGCGGAGTAGACTTCCATGGGCCGTTCATGCGGATCGCGCCTCGCGCGGCTCGACGCCGCCCATTGAAGGCCACCGGCGACGGATTTGCATCACGATCACACATTAGAAACAAGCGACGTCGTTTTTGCGGGACACCGAAATCAGCCGCATCAAGAACTTGAGGCAGAACAGAATAGCCGAGCTGCTCAAGGTCGCTGATTAAGGGCGCATAGCCATCCCAGCTACGCATGTGCACGACATTCTCGACCACTACCCACCGCGGTTTCAGCTGGCGAGCGAAGTTGATGACGTAACGCGCGGTGCGCTTGCTGTCTTCGTCTCTCGGCGCACTTCCCTTCGCACATGTATGGTTTGTGCATTCGGGCGACGCCAGGATCAGGTCTATTGGCCCGATGTCCCCGAGTTGCGACGCTCGCGAGCGCTCGCCAAGACTGAGGGTCAGGCTTTCCGCGCCCTTGAAGTTGTCCGTGAAGGTCTTCGTGGCGATATCCCAGGCATCGACGCCGCAGACGATCTTGGCGCCAGCCAGTTTTGCGCCCCGGCTGCTTCCCCCTCCGCCGCAGAATAGATCAAGTGTCCTGAGCCGCATCTACCCCCTATTACCAGGTTTTCAAACGGCTTTCCATAGCAGCTTACGGTTTGGATGGGGAAGCGGCTGGCTCTGAGCGCGGCCAGAACCCTCGCCAAACACGCATCGAGATCTTCGGCTAGCTCGTGCTCCCAGATCCGCACCACTCGCCACTGCATCTTGCGCAACCGGCGATGATTGCGCAGGTCGCGCTGACGGTTGGCCCCGATCTTCGCCTCCCATTTCTCAGAGAGCTTGTCCCGCCAAACCGGGAAGCGCCATCCGTGCCAGAAGTCGCCGTCCACAAACACGGCGACCTTCTGGGCACGAAACACGAAGTCGGGACATCCTGGCAGCTCTCGGACATGGCTTTGCCAACGAAGCCCCAGGCTGCGCAGTGCGGACGCGACCGCAAGCTCGGGGCCTGTTCCCTTCCCTTTAATCTTGGCCATCAACGCGCTGCGCTTTTCGGGCGACATGATGTCCCCGACATGACGCCTCGGCCGACTCTTCTTGCGTGGCATCTTTGCCTTCAGCGTGCGCCCGTCTCCGGAATGGCCTTGCGAAAATTTCGCTCCAACCATGATCTCACGTCGGCAAGGGTGGCGATACCATGCGTCTTCAAGATACGCACAATGTCGGCCCCTGAGATGATGATGATGGGATGAAGGTCTTCCTTTATCTCCGCATACGCTTGGCTGTGCACCCAAGAACTGGTGACCATCACGCCGAACTGTCGGTGCCGAAGCCGCGAGATCAATCTGGAGAGCTCCCTGACGCCCACCGAATTCTGAGGAGAGTAGCACTTCGCTTCGATCGCGAAATCGACAGCGACGGATGACGCCCCCGACCCGAGCTGGTAGAGGCCGATCGCATCTCGTCCGCCATCACGAGTCGGCCGAGTGAGATCCACCGATGTGACGCCCGGTAGGAACATTCTTACAATTTCGACGGCGCACGCCTCGAAGCCGTAGGCGTTGTCGGCGAAGAATTCCGTGACGGCCGACAGCATCTCCGAGTCGGTACCTGGAGCGGGAAGTTGTTCTGTCTTGGACCGAATGTCGAGAGCGCGAACGGCTCGCAGCGGTGCATATCGGCCTATACGCACCCATTCGATCCAGGCCTCCGGAG
>Ga0207123_1127_pt1 | contig 10424 bp, 7 predicted proteins | sample Alteio_BWMinHeat_39_FD_153503 | JGI IMG/M metagenome (GOLD analysis project Ga0207123, IMG submission 153503) | Enriched cells from forest soil in Barre Woods Harvard Forest LTER site, Petersham, Massachusetts, United States -... | ecosystem: Environmental > Terrestrial > Soil > Temperate forest >... | reverse complement strand
TGCTTAGACTTCTGCAATTGTCTCGAAGAGGGGTGTGGGCGATATTCGTGAATATGTGCATATATTTCTTTAAATTGACGCCATTGCGTGAGCATGTACCTGTTTTGCGGCAATACTTTAAATATTTTGTATTGCATTTTATAATAAAATGATATAAAATGCGTTTTTTAATTATTAATACAGGATGTATAAAATGAGTTTAGAATTAAAGATCATGCAAAACAGTTTAAGTGTTCACTGCGATTATCAAAATGTGGAATTGAAAACAGAAGAAATTCCTTTAATTTCTCAAGCAACAGCATGCGTTTTCAATCAATTTAAGTTACTACTTCCTATCGTTAATGTTTCTATTGATAGTATACAAATCGTTAAAAATGTCACCACACTGAAAGAGACTGCACAAAATGTGCAAACTGGCAAAGATAAGGCAGTAAAAGATAAAATTAAAAATATGCTGATAAAAGCTGTTTGTATTATTGGTATAGCAATTGCTATACTCGGAACCATCGCCTTTATTGCATTCTTTCCCGGTAATTCAATACTCCCTCTGAAATTATTGCCAGGTCTTATGGTTGGCTTACCATTTATGATGGGGCTTGCTTATCAGTCTGACATATCTAGTAATCTGTCTCAAGATGAAAATCTATTAAAGCAACAAAAGCAAGATATGGAAGCTCAGCTAGCTGAAGCGATCAATTTTTTCAATCAAGATTTCACACCATTTAAAGAAACTTTGGTGCAGGAAATAGATGATCTTGATACCTCATTCAAGATGATGGCAAAAATGCCATCAATGTGCACAACCGGAAAAGCCGAACTGGAAAATAGAAAAAAACGTTACGAGCTCGCTTTAGAACAACTTGATAAAGCTATTACCTATTATAAACAATTTCTGCCTCCAGCACCTACAGCGGAAGTGCTTCCAATCCCTTCAGCTCCCCCGGAAGAAGAATCCGTGTACCCTAGACTGGATAACATCTAAACGACATAATTTAAAACACAGCCTTATAGAGGAGCACTTTTGAAATAAACGTTGAAGAGAATTTCAAAAGCTTGCAAAAAAGAAACGGATGTTCTACGGTCAAATCAGTTTGAGGACTGCTAAGACAGTTGTAAAAGAAGTAAGGATTCAAAAATATGAAATGTTTGCGCAACTTAATTTTCATGGCATTGCTTTGTGTTGGCTTTTGTCCAACAGCTTACGCCCAATTTAAAGCAGAAGTTAAAACAATTGAAGTTGGTGACGTTAAACTTGCATATTATATTCGAGGTCAGGGCAAACCTTTAATTATGATAAATGGTTTCCTTTCTACTATGAGCCTGTGGGATCCAGCATTAATCGAAGAACTTGCCACAAACTACCAACTTATTTTATTTGATAACCGCGGTGTGGGATTATCAACAGATACCAAAGAGAACAATACAACAATATCACAAATGGCTGATGATGTAGCTGGACTAATTAAAAATCTAGGTTATGAAAAAGTAAATATACTAGCGTGGTCAATGGGGGCTCGTATTGGACAGCAGTTGCTGATTAGGCATCCTGCTTTGGTGGAAAAAGCAATACTCTGTAGTGCGAATCCTGGCGGTACGCACGAAGATAAAACAGCTCAGGATACTGAAAGCAAATTAAATGATCCAAATGTACCTGAGATGGAAAAAATTAGTTTGGTTTTTACAAATGACGAGCAAGGAAAACTAGCAGCCAAGGATTGTCTGGCTAGATTAAAAGAGGCTGTTGCTGCAGGAATTATCCCGGACGATTTTATCGTAAGTAAGGAGACCTCCATTCGTCAAACTCGTGCACGCACGACTCTGTGGAGTAGCAGCAATGAAAATTTTGATGCTCTTAAAAATATTAAAAATCCAGTTTTGCTAGCAGATGGACGAAGTGATATAATTGATTTACCTAAAAATTCAGTAATTATCGCAAATCAAATTCCATATTCTTGGTCCGCTTTTCTTGTTGGTGGACATGCTTTCTTATTTCAAAGCCATAAACAATTTTCAGATTTAGTGTATGCATTTTTGCAATAATAAATAAACTTCTGACACCCATTCCCGCTGGGAATATCTGGGGATCTAGTACACTGAATTATCGCCGCGCAGCAAAAGTTATTTCTTGATATTTGAGTGGTTCATTGGAGCCTTCTAAATGAATCCTCTTGTTGGCACATGCTTTTAAAAAGATTTACTAATCTTGTCATCACTCCAGGTTTGGGGACAATGGTGGATTTAGGTTTTGGATGCTTTGTTGTCCAACTTCGATACAGTCGTTGAATCTTTTCTGCAGAGCTCTCTCTGATGCTTTTGCGTTCTGTTAGCATTCCTCGGTCGAAATTATGGATTCTCCAAAAACATTTCCTACGTATTTTAAAATTAAACAGATTAGGATCCCCTGGCAAATAAATCATTTGACCTCTGATGGCTTCACATCTTATGCAACACATGGTTACCAGTCGAATAATCATTGTGTCTGGACTGCTTATTGCTTTTATGGATCTGACATATTGCTTTTCGTCTTGTTCCAGGCAGAAAAAATCGTGAACATTGGAAAGATAGAGGAGATCGACTTTTAGATGATGGTACTCGAATATTCTAGCTAATTTGGCAAATGCATTTGAGTCATAAAAATTCAACCTCTTGAATGCAATACGACCTTGAGCAAACATCGTCTGTACTTTGACAAATCTAGCGTCATCAGAAAGCCAGCTGATATTGCTTTTGATTTCTTCATTTAACTCTTGCATCGGAGAATAATCAGGAGATGCGCCAAAGGAATTATTAGTCCGCAAAAGTGAATCTATTCTTGATATGGCGTCATGGCGATTTTTAGCTAATTTGATTGTTGCCGGTAGTTTTTTCCAAAAGCTTTCCACCTGTAAACTGCGTTCAATTAAAAGCAGATATGGAGATGAATGCGTGTTTTGATAATCTCTTATAGCAACGGCATTTAACAGGGAAAAATCGGCGATTCCCACGATAAGATTCCCATTCATGGGTCTTTTGGCAATAACTTCAAGTGTTTTTTGTTGCTCTGTTAATACACTAGTCATGTATAATTTATCGGTGCTTCCTGAACAGGGAGGGATTGAATTAAACCAGCTAGAAAAAGAAGGAAGTCGGCTCAAGGGGATTGAAGAAGGCGAAGTCATTTACATATTCCTCATTATTCCTTTTCACCCTCTTTTAAGACCTTTATTTTGTATGAATCATCAGCAAAAAACTCGCCATTAGTAATCTTAATATCACTTATTGGAAAGGGTCACAAAAAGTTTATTATATGGCACGCCCGTTTGCGGATCGATATCGGAAGGGTTTGCCCTAGTTACATGCGTCCAATTGTAGCTATATATATGCCCTTTATAAGTATATAAAAAAGTGCCCGGATAGGCGCCTTGTCCTGGCTCTTCAGGACGTTTATATGATCCACCTGTCCATATTGCTTTCAAGAAATCAAAATCATTAAAGGCACCAGAATCAGATCCAAAATGTGTGATCAATTCTACATCTAAAATATCATGTGAATCAAATGAAAGAGTAGAATCTTGTAAAAGGGCTAGGATAGAAACGGCTAATCCGGTCCGATCTGAACCTTGGTTGCAATGTATATCAATACCCCCTATTGGATCCACTGCACGAATTTGCATGATCCTCCACACGGTATTTACAACTGCAGCAATCAGCGACTGATCTTGAGCATCGCAAAAATAATTGAAAGTTTGACAACCAGGAGGCAGCATAGAACTAGTCGAGGAATTAGAAAAATTAATCGTGTATTTGATGTTATGCAATGCTAAAGCAGCTTCTGCTTCGGCAGAATCTGGATAAGCTGAACGAAATATATTTTGAAAATAGTTGCCAGGTATTCCTACACTTGTAGCCCAACCTCCCAAATTTTGGAGGTTGCCATATCCTAATATGTTGCCTTTATCATTATCTTTTGCATTGTTTCTTGCATTCCAATAACTGTTGTTACTATGCTCAAGATTATACCCTGGATCTACTGAATAGGGTCTTGTCACGGCCGGAATAGAGCAAACAAACCCTAAAGCCAATACAACACTAATGAGAATAAAACGATACATAATCACCTAAATAAAAAATATTATACAAAATAACTTATTTAATTCATAAATAATAAAAAGAAATCCTTTTATACGATCCTTAGTCAGGGCTATTTCACAGTTTTTTACGCGGCTTTTTTGATGTTCATGGAAAGAGCTGCAGCCTTACATAACGCATTCAATACGTCTTGATTACGTAACAATACATTTAGATCGATTCCTCGCAATGCAATAGAATCCATGCAAGTCATCAGAATGATTACCATAGCACTTTTAAGCGGTTCAGAAACACCGGTTTCATTTAAAATTCGATGAATTTGTTTCTTTCGAGCATTCAGTGATGCACATTGAACCACTAGTTTAGTGCCTTGATAAACAGGTGGGCCATAAACATAGGTAAAAGCTCCAATTCTTGCGGCTGTAGCAACCTTCTCAGCCACCGTAAGTACTTGTATTAAATTCTTATAGTTAGAAACAACATTTAACCCATCTACGGCATATAGTAGTCCCGAATCAATGGCTAGATTTAAACCAACTTGGATACCGTTTTTATAGATTGTTTCTAGCAGAACAGAAACTACAGGGGAGAAAACTTGTTCTGAGACATTTTGTAGCATAACTTCTTCTGCGCTCTTACCAACCCAACTCCCAAAAACTTTTAAAGCAGTCTGTCCAAGTGAACCAGTAGTATTTTTGACCGTTGGATTCTCAAGAAATGCATTAAAAAGACTGTTTCCAAGGGTCGATACTGCTTTTTTTGCATTTGTTTTTTCATAGAATTTTTTAGCGCAAGATAGAGATACACTACTTGTTGTTGTTGTAAGAAGACCTGTAGATTTAATGCAATATACAGCTCCATTGGCTAATGGTTCTGACACATAATTTCGTAGTGCTCTATAACTTTCTGAGGGGGTGTATAATGCATGAATCCAGCCTGTTTTTTTATTTTTATCATCTATGGCGGCTAAATTATTGCCGAAATTAACTATAGTTCCAACTGTTGTATGAATGGGTGTCATGAAAGCCTTACTTGATTGTTAATTAAATTAATTTAAAATTAATTATACTATAAAACGGTTTTGCTAGCAATATAATTACCGCGCCATGCTTTATTTGTAAATGTTCACGCAATGGCGTCAACTTAAAGAAATGTATATGCGTATTTACGAAGATCGCCCGCACCCCTCTTCGAGACAATTGCAGAAGCCTAAGCAAATTACATTAGCAAAAACACTCCATAAGCTACGCGGAGCGTTTGGAGTGCGCAGCCCCTGCTGCGCTTTTCCTGGAAGGCTTATTGAGTAGAATTCTCGGAAGCATGAATTAATGTATCAACGACTTCGACTTGCTATCTCTTTTAGAAAAGCGCAGCAGGGGCTGCGCACTCCAAACGCTCCGCGTAGCTTATGGGGTGTTTTGCTAATGTAATTAACGCTTAGATATAATATGTAAGGACTTCTTCAATTGTCTCCTTCGGGAGTGCGGGCGATCTTCGTGAATATGTGTATAAATCCCTTTAAGTAAAAACCGCGTGAAAGCTCCCGCGATTGAACGATCGTAAGTCATCTAGTATTAATGAATTCAAGGTGCCATAAAATGCGATTCAGTCTCTACAAATGCATTTATTTTAATTTAGTTAAAGTGTTGGATGTTTTAACATCTCTATTTTGTGCTATATAATTTACGATTAAAACAATGAAATGGAGAAATTTAATGACTACAAGCCTCACCTTAACTGATAAACCAGGATCATTACCATCGTTGACTGTTCCACAAGTATTTAGTGAGACAGTGTCAAAATATGGTCATAAAATTGCTATCCGGCAGACTGTCCGAAATGAAGCCCTCTCTGCTGCAGGAAAACCTGTAAATACTTTCGAACATGTAACGTATACTTGGAATCAATATAATGAATCCGCGCGTGCTTTTGCCAAATCGCTTATTGCTGTAGGAGTTAAACCGCAGCGCGCAGTCACAATTCAAGGAGCAAATTCGGCTCCTTGGTTGTTTGCAAATCTTGGGACTATACTGGCGGGTGGAATTTCTGCCGGTGTTTACGCGACTAACGCTCCTAATTATAGCGTACATGCTGTCAAACAAAGCGGTGCTGATGTGGTCGTTGTAGAAGATGAAAAACAATTGCAAAAATATAAGAATTTGGACAGTCAACAAAGCATGGGATCTACAGCAGTAAAATGCTTTGTTGTTTGGGGTAAAGCAACTTCAAAAGCTGTTGAAGGATCCTCAGCCCCTGTTTATTCTTGGGATGAATTTATAGACCGCGGTAAGGATGTCCTCGATGATGAATTGAATGGTAGAATAAATTCTCAAGATCCAAAAAAGGTCTGCTCCTTAATTTACACCAGCGGAACGACGGCAATGCCAAAAGGGGCCGCTTTAACACATGACAATCTTACATGGACTGCTTTCGTTACGGGTAAGATCTTTGAGTTGCACCAAAAACATCATGGTCTTAGCTATCTGCCTCTTAGTCATATTGCCGCACAACAAATCGATGCTGTTACTCCTGCAATATTCGGTTACAGAGTCGATATAGCTCCTTCTGATGCATTGAGGGGTGATAATTTAAAATTGTATCTAGCTGATTCTAGGCCAACATATAAAATGGCCGTGCCTCGAGTGTGGGAAAAATTCATGGAAGGCATTGCTGCAAAAGAAGCCCAGCCGCCACAAACTCTAAAAGGAAAGGTAGTTAAATGGATCAATGCCAAAGCAACGAGAGTTTTAAATTTTGCAACGGCCCAGCCAACTGACATCTGTTCAAAATTAATGTACTACACTGTAAATAAGATTCTAAAAGTCATAAGCACCGGCGTGCTTAAGGGGACGGAACGTTTACGTGCTAAAGTCATCAGGGATGCATTGGGACTCGACCAATGTGTTGTCGCGGCGACAGGGTCTGCGCCTCTTAGCACAAATGTGACAGATTTTTTTGCAAGAGTCAACGTACGCATCATCGATATTTACGGTTTAAGTGAGACTAGCGGACCAATCACAGTAGCCATAGATAAAACAACACCTAAGGGGTCATGTGGAAAGGCTTTGCCTGGGATCATTTTGAAAATTTCTGATCAGGATGAAAAAGGTGAAGGTGAAATTTGTGTGAAAGGGAGAAATATTTTTGATGGATATTGGAAAGACCAAGCGAATACTATTGAGGCTTTTGATGAAGAAGGATATTTCAAGACAGGTGATAAAGGTAAGCTCGATCAGGATGGCAATCTGTTTATCACAGGAAGACTCAAGGAGTTGATCAAAACGTCGGGTGGTGAAAACATTCCTCCGGTTATCATCGAACAAAAGATTAAGCAAGAGCTGCCTATCATTTCACAAGCAGTTGTCATCGGCAATCAGCGCAAATTTCTTACTTGCTTAATTACATTGGAGACTACACCAGATAGCGATGGAAATCCTTCTGCCAAGCTATCTAAAAAAGTCCTAGATCAACTTGAACAATTAGGTTCTTCTGCAAGAACGATTGAAGAAGCTGCGGTTGATCCTAAATTACAAAAGTTTTTGAATGAAGGTATTGAACGTGCAAATAAAAAAGCTGAATCTGGTGCACAAGTAATCGGTAAGATGACAGTACTGCCTGAAGACTTTAGTGTTTTGAATGGATTGATGACTCCAACATTGAAGCTGAAACGTTCAGAAATAGAAAAATATTTTGCGGAACAAATTAATAAAATGTACGCAGAAGCATAAGTAGTCTCAACCTGCCCCCAAAAGGGACAATAGCAGAACTTCTAGCAGTCCAGATTCGAATTCTTTTCCCTGGAGAAAATAATTTCGAATATGGGCGCCAGGAGTTCTGCATTTGCAATGCATGCTCACTTATTCATAAATAATCTTTCAAATAATTCTTAAAACAGACATAAACCTAATATTGTATCATTATTGTTTTTGGAGGTGTGGTGTGGGGATTTTTTCTAAACGAATTTTCATTAGTCTTTCAGCTTTTCTTGCAGTGCTATCAGGACAATCTTATGGAGACAATTACGATTGCTATGATCCTTACTGCAATAGATTTTGGTTCGATGCCGACTATCTTTGCTGGAAGATCAAAAATTCGCCGGAACCTGTACCCCTCGTAATAAATCAACCTGTAAGCGGTGGTGCATTCACAACAGTTTTAGGGGATAAACAAATAGATTTGGGGTGGCGCTCAGGTGCTAAATTCGCTCTTGGATACTTCTTTGATGATAACCAAGCTCTTGGTGCAGAAGTGAACTACTTCTTTCTTTTGAAAGAGTCTAAAAAACACACCGTATCCTCTGATGCAAATGGTTCACCTCGTCTTCGTGTGCCCTTCTTTGATGTGCAAACGGGCCTTGAAGACTCAAGTGCTCTTGCAACCCCAGGTCTTTACCGCGGCACTGCTATATTAAAAGTGGATAATATGATGCAAGGCGCAGAGTTAAATATACTCGGAGCATTCCCTTCATGCGATTGCAATATGAAGTTCGGATTGCTTGCCGGTTTTCGTTGGTGGAATTTTGATGAGCATTTAAAGTTTCTGGCTAACAGTCCGATCATTAGTCCTCCCAGCATCTACAACTATGCCGATAAATTCCGTGTGGAAAACAATTTCTATGGCGGTCAGATCGGAGCTAGCTTCGATTATAAATATTGTGCTTTCTATTTCAACCTTAAGGGGAAGGTCGCACTCGGAGCCATGTGTCAAAAAACTGTAGTCGATGGATTCTTCACGACCAACGAGTTCACAGGACTATCTGAGACTTTTACGGGGGGCTTCTTTGCCCTACCGACAAATATTGGAAGCCATAAGAAAACACGCTTTTCAGTACTTCCTGAACTTGATGTCAATGTTGGCTATCAATTTACTGAAAATTTTAGCATCAGGGTAGGCTATTCAGTCCTTTATGTCTCAAATGTTCTTTGGGCAGGGAAGCAAATTGACAGGAATATAAACCCAAGTCAATCCGCAAATATTGATTTCACACCGACTCCATTATTAGTTGGGGAGCCTAGTCCAAAGCCGCGGACCAAATCCGAAGGTTTGTGGGCGCAGGGTTTTAACGTGGGCTTAGAGTTTCAGTTTTAGATCTCAACAAATGTCATGACTATACCGAAAATCATTTCACGCAATTGCATTAGCGCTCCGGCAAGAATGTCTTTAAATTTTTAGTTCCTTTAGAGCAGAAGACAATGATTGTGGTGCATTCCCATTTGCTGAGATGAGTCGAGCAACAAAAACATGAGTGGTAGCCGACCATAGTGTGATACTTGGATTTAGTACATAGATTTTGTATGGGATCATATGTCCATGGATTAATCGATAATAATTATATGTATGATTCTGCAGAGGCTTACCCTCGGTAGTCACAGTTTCCGAGCCGCAAGAAGCAATTTCAAATCCATTTTGAGTAGCAGCTTCTTTTAAAGATTGTTCAAAGATCTGAACTGCATTAATGGTTTCAATATCAGTAGAAAAAATTTCAAAGAATCTCTTTCCTAATTTATTGATACTTTTAGCCTCTTTCTCTGTGCCCGCGGGCTCTAACGTGGAGCCAAGAGATTGAATATCAGGCAGACTTTCAATCAGATGATAAGAATGATAGGAACCCCAATAGCTAAAAAAATCGAATTCTTCATGTGAAATAAGTCTTTGTGTCACTTTTTCTTTTAAAATCTGTTCATATTTTTGCTTTTTTATGCAATACAGTTTTTCTGAAGAGCTACCTGTTGGAAAAAACACATGATCGGTTCTACCTCTTGTACAAGCCTCATAAAAAGCTTCGGCTTGTAGATCCATATCCGCAACGTGGATAAAATATCCACCAGGCAGGGTATGCTTGGCAATATTTTTAAAAATCTGAGGAAACATTTCATACGAAAAGGTGTCGACTACACAAGATCCTATAACACAGGAAAATAATTCATTAATTTTTTGTTCAGCGGTGATTATATTGACTTGACGAAGGTTTGGATGCAGAGCTGCCAATCTGGCAGTATCTGAGAAAAACCAAGAACGATGCGGCATGAGTGAAGATAAATAGGATTGATTCTTTTCATTAAGTTTACCACATCCTATCTCTAAAATGCGTGATGCTTGTAACTGGCATCTTTCAATAAGCCTAGAATAGATCGTCTGTAGTGGCATTCTAAAGCATGTTCGTCTCTCCATTGAGGTTTCGTAACCATGCCAACTCCCCTCTTGATAGTCCGCCTGATGGACAGTGTATTCGGAAAATATAGATTTGGTAACAGCTGGAAACTGCTTTTTAGTGGTTTCAATTGCAGTTTTGGACAACAGCGCTATTTTTTGAAACCACGTGTATTGATTGCCCCATGTTTGGAGTTGTGTGTCTA
>Ga0207123_1126_pt1 | contig 10454 bp, 14 predicted proteins | sample Alteio_BWMinHeat_39_FD_153503 | JGI IMG/M metagenome (GOLD analysis project Ga0207123, IMG submission 153503) | Enriched cells from forest soil in Barre Woods Harvard Forest LTER site, Petersham, Massachusetts, United States -... | ecosystem: Environmental > Terrestrial > Soil > Temperate forest >... | reverse complement strand
CATGGAGGACGGCTCCGAACACACTCTGGAAGAAGTGGGGAATACATTTGCGGTCACGCGCGAGCGCATCCGGCAGATCGAGGCCAAGGCCCTGCGGAAGTTGCGTCACCCGGCACGATCAGACAGACTTCGCTGCTTCCTCGAAGGCTGATCGGGCCGGTGCTTTGCCAAGGAGAACACGATGAAAAACCTGTTTATCGGCAACATGAGTTTCCAGACAACGGAAGGCGACCTGCGCTCGCTGTTTGAGCCATTCGGAGAGATTACCCGCATTCACATTGTGCAGGATCGTGAGACGGGACAGCCGCGAGGGTTTGCGTTTGTGGAAGTTGCCGACGATGCCGAAGCAGCCAAGGCAATATCCGCTTTGAATGGGAAAGAAGTTGCCGGACGCGCTTTGAAGGTGAACGAGGCGACACCCAGGCCGGAGCGCAGTGGGGGTGGTGGTTCACGCGGCGGCGGAGGCGGAGGATTCAGGGACAGAGGGGATAGGGGCAGAGGCGGACGATACTGAACTTAGCAGGCAAATAGTCCGAAGGTCACACGAAGGTTGTTGCCAGGCGTGAGGCGATGCTTTCGGACTTCTTTTCCCGCCTCTCGCAGCTCTATTCGCAACGCTTCGTCCCAAATACAGGAGATGGTTATGGGCAGGATAACGTTCCAAAAGCGTCAAAAGGAAATGAAGAGGCAGGAAAAGCAGCGCGCGAAGGCCGAGCGCCGCGCCCAGAAAAAGCTAACCAAGAACACGGAAGGCGGGGCACCGATAGAGGCCATGGAGCCTATGGAGCCTCTCGAGCCTATGGAGACCGTCGAGACGGTGCCGGTTCCTACCGATACTGAGCCGTGAAGTGGATGGGATCTTTCTATTGCGCGCGGACAGCAAGACGGGCCGACCAGACGAAGCCTTACTAAGCCTCACTGAGCCTTGCTGAATATTTACGAACACCACGTCCTCTTTTAGCTCCTGACGTTTTAACTCCTGACGTTTTAACTCCTGACGGCACTGTTACGTGGTGCTTTATGCCAGGACTTCGCAGGCCATTCCATTAGATAGCGCAGTATCCTCCACGTGCGTTCCGGTTCCACGAATGCAGGGGCGATCACCATCGATGCGAGAACGTCGGCAATATAGTGCTGTCCCGTGGTAATGCAACTCACCGCAATGACCGCTACGTAGGTCCAGCCGATCCAGCGCGGCTTGAAAGCTCGCGCCAGAAAAACCGCCCACAGCACGTGAAAAGAAGGAAACGCAGCAATGGGAGGAAACGCGACGCGCTCCAGGCCAAGGATTTGCGTAATCGAGTCGTGACCCAGCAACGGGCGACGCGGAGCGCTGGAAGGAACGAACCAATAGAACGGGAATATCACCGCCATGGACATCCAGCTGGAAATCGTGAGCCGGCGGAGATCTCTTCGCGTCCGCACCCACCAGGGCGCGAGGGCAATTACGACGTAGATGCTCTGGTACAAAAGTGCCGTCCAGCCAATGATCGGAAGGTGGTCTTCAAAAGACATACCGAAGCTGGTGCCGTGCGAGGCGAGCGTGCTGGTGAACGCGTACAGCGCGAGCCACGGGATAATCACATAGGACACAAATCGGAGTCTCTCCACTGCCGATGGAGCCGTCTCCTCATCGGCGGGGAGCAGCCACGTGGCGCTACCGAGGCGCCGCGGGATTTCCTGCACTGTCAGCTGCGTGGCCAAATCACGCTCTCTTAAGAAGTCATCGGCAGTTTTTCAACTCTTCCAACACATCCTTGATGTAAAAGCCGCTGGCGATGAATTGCGCGCCTTCGTTGGACATGCTTCGCAATAGCTCTTCGCCACCCTTACCGATGCAAGTAATGTCCGTGAGGTCGACAACGCAATGACAACCTTCGTGGGTTCGGTGAGCCTCATTCCAGCTTGCTTTCACCTCTGTAACCCAAGGCTCGGCCAAACGGCCCTGCAGAACCCAGCGCATTTCTTCGGGCGTTTCGGTGATTGTGATCTTCAGCACTGCAAACTCCATACTCTGTTTCCTAGAGTGAGCACTCCATGTGCCAAATTTTGTTCTCTGTTGGGTGGCTGCATCCTTCTGATTTTAAATGACATAACGGAGATGGTTGGAATGGATCAAACCACGGAACGAGTCTGCCAATGCCAGCCAGGTGGTACCTGCCTATTTTTTGGCACCTCACCATCGAAGCCGCCCGACGACGACGACGACCGCAACAGGAACTGAATGGCTGGATAGCGGACGGCCGTCCGGAAATACGACGCGTGGCGCGGTGTGGCTTCAGTCATAGTTGAGGAGACAGACCGCAGGATGCGGCTCAGCTGGCAGGTGCTTGCACATGCGCCCATCGCGAGCCGGGCCAGCAGGGTCCTGGTCACCTTCGACGAAGACGGAGACCCGAAGGCCGTCTTGCTGGCGTGAGCGGATCTGAGTTTCCGAAAAATTGCATTCACCATAAGAATTGCACTAAGGTAAGCGGCTGCCCATTCAACGCGGTGGTCGCCTATGCATATCGTCCTTGATGCAAACATCTACGCGGCGGATTACAAGTTATCGGGAGTCGCATTCACAACACTTTTTGACTACATACGGCGCACCGAAAGCACATTGATTCTCCCCAGGATTATCAGGGAGGAAGTTGTAGTTGGGTTTGGCCGGCGACTGAAGCGGGAATGGAAAAGTTTCTCGGAAGCTCATCGAAAATATGCACTCATGGACGTCGATAACAAGTTGTTGAAATTGAACAAGCCGGACATACGTCAGTCCATGATCAGAGTGCGCCGTAAGTTGATGAAACCTAGCGAGGAAGTCGTGCCGATATACGTGGCTGACACCACCGGCGTCAACATCGATGAGGTTTTTCTACGCGGTGTTCACCGCTGGCGACCGGCTAACGACGAAGGGGAAGAACTCAGGGATGTGGTCATCTGGCTGTGGGTGCTTGCTTATACCAAATCCGCAGCCGAGAACGTTGCCTTTGTCTCTCAGGACCGGGGTTTTTGGAACGGCGATTCCGCTCATCCAAACATCACCAACGACATTGCCCGCGACGTGCCGGCTCGTCTCTCGATTTATAAGACTATCGATGATTTTGTCAAAAAGCATGCACCGGCCCCGACGACGATCACGCCGGAATGGTTCGAGCAGCATTTCGCAGTTGCTGATTTCGCGGAAGTTCTTCCGGCGGCGACCGGAGAATTGAGCAACAAACTCGCCGGGCCGGTCCGCGATGTTACCGTCGATCAACTCAATTTCGTCAGCGGGTTTTTGTACGAGGTGGCCCCCGACGTTCAGTTCGTAGAATTGAGTCTATCTCTCTCGCTTAGCTTCACGAATATTGCGCCCAGCCCCGGACAGTATCCCGTGCTGGGAGGAGGCTTATCGGGGGGAGGCTTAGTTCCTTTGTTCGGGGGACTCTTCAATCCGAATCCACTTCAACCCAGGATGGGCACGCTGGCTGACTTCGCTAACCCCGCAGCTATAGCAAGAATTTTTACTGAGGTCCACCAGCAGGCTGCTACGCAGCCTGCGCCAAAGGAACGTCATCTGCACGCCAAAGCCGAGGCAAAATTTTCTGCACGAATAAAAGCAGGCGCCCTTGCGGAAATCTCTCTTGACGAATTAAAGATTGATACCCGGGAGATATATCGGCAACTGTATGGGTCTTCGGAACCGGACAAGCCTGCTGAACCTGCCTAAGTTAAGGATTCCTTTTGAAAGAGAACCGGCCTTCGCCGTCACGGCGCGGCGCTAGCGGCTACGCTAGCGGCTAGCTGATTCGCTTCTTGCCAATGCTGCTCGGGGGCACCGCAGTAGCCGTGGAGAGTTAACGCTCGCAAGCACCTGCACGGTATCATTAGCATCAATTCGGGGGCAGCAATTCGGGGGACAGCGATTCGGGGCAGCAATTCGGGCGGGGACCCATGGCGATTCTCAGTGGCAGGCGCCTCGGGCATTATGAAATTCTCGCTGTGACTGCTCCAGCCCCAAAGGCTCAGCATCCGATTCGCGGAGAAATGTCAGCCAGAACATCAGACGGAAAGGACAAGGCCGATGAAACGTCAATGGCTGTTCTTGGGAGGGTTGGCCGCGATGGCGGTTATCCCGGCGAGCGTTTGGGCACAGGGACAGGCACCGGCGCCGCAGGGACCGGGACAGGGGCGCTCGTTTGCCCAATGGGACAAGATCCAGATTTCGGTGACGGCCAAACTGGCGCCGAACCTTTACATTCTGCAAGGTTCGCCCGATCTGGACACGAACCACCCGGATGCGGCGGGCGGCAGGGTCGCCGTGCTCTTCGGCCCCGACGGCATCCTGATGGTCGACTCCCAGGACGAGGAGTTGCACGAAAAGGTTCTTAAGGCGATCCGAACGTTCAGCTCCGCGCCCATTCGCATTCTGGTCAACTCGCACATCCATTCCGACCACACGGGCGGCAATCCTTTTTTCGCGAAGCAGGGGGCGTTGATCTACTCGCGCGAGGAACTGCGCGAGGAAATGCTGCACCCGCCCCGCCAGGGCAACGGCGCCCCGGCTCCGGCGCCCGATCCTGCCGGAGTTCCCGTGGTGACCTATCCGTTGGGCACGCCGGGCGCTCCCGCCGTGACGATCCATCTTGACGGAGAAGTGGTCGATTTGATTCCGGTTCCGGCATCTCATACCGGGGGCGACACGGTCATCCGGTTTCAGCATGCAAACGCGATCTATATCGGCGATTTCTACCGGAATTTCGGTTATCCCTTCGCCGATCAGGCCAATGGCGGCTCGATCAGGGGCATGATCACAGCGATCGACATGATCGCGAAGATTGCCGGTCCCAACACGACGCTCATCACCGGTCACGGCACGCTGGTCAAGAAGGCCGACCTGCTCCCCTATCGCGCCATGGTGGTCGATATCCTGGAAAAGACGAAGAAGTTGGCCGATCAGGGCAAATCGCTGGACGACATTCTAGCTGCGAACCTGACCGCTCTGTATGACGCGACGACGAAGGGTGACACGCCGGCGAGCAAAAACCGGTTCATCACCGAAACGTATAACGAGGTAAAGGGCAAATGAATAACCAATTCCCGTCGAGACGGCGGGGATGCTTGCCGGCGATTCCCTGGAGATTTTTGAAGGGCCCTACCGCTGGCTGTTTTCTTTGACCGTTCCAGGTATCCGACAAGCCTGGTCCGCACTCTCTGACATTGCCACATCTCGCGGTGCGCCACCTGCGCGTCTCCTTCCAGGGCTATACTTTCTGCCGAACGGCCCCGTTTACCGCGAGGAGTAACCATGAGAACTCTAGTCATTGCTCTAGTCACTGGATTGAGCAGCATTGTGTTGGTCGTTGGGGTTTCCCTCCTTTATGCACAGGGCCCCAGCAATTCACGCCCGACTATTACCAGCGAAGCGGACTTCCGCCGCGCATTGAAGGAACTCTCAAACTGGGGGCGATGGGGAAATGACGACGAACTTGGCGCAGCCAATCTGATTACGCCTGCGAAACGGAAGCAGGCCCTGGCTTTGGCCAAGGAGGGCCTGACGATTTCACTGGCGCACGATGTCGTCCAGGAAAAAGCTGTGGATGCGCCGAACTTCCTGCAGCGCACTCTCGGAAACGTCGCTCCGACAGGCACCACGGACACGTATCAATATACGGGCACGTACCATGGCGTGGCTCACAGCCATTTGGATTCCGTGGATTGTCACATGATGGTGGACGGCAAGGGATACAACGGCGTTTCGATGGAAGATATCAATGCCCAAGGCGGCTGCCCCAAAGGCAGCATCAATGCGTTGAAGGACGGCGTTGTCACGCGCGCGATCCTTTTCGATGCGACGCGCCTGCCGGGAAAGGCCACTCCTCAGGGATGGCTCGATCCCGGAACAGCCATCCACCGGGAAGATCTCGAGGCCCTGGAAAAATTGGAGCGCGTGAAAGTGTCCGCAGGCGACGTCATACTTCTCTATACAGGCCGTTGGAAGCGGCGCGCCGCACTAGGTCCCTGGCCGAATACCGCCGGGTTCGCCGGTTATCACGCCGACGTTGCTTACTTCCTAAAGGAACGCGGTGTCTCCTTTATCGGAGGCGATGGACCAAACGACGTCTCGCCTACGGGCCTTCCACCGACAGTCACGAACCCGCTGCATCGACTGGCTCTCGTCGCCATGGGCGTGGACATTTTTGACAATCTCGATTTCGAAAGAGCCGTCGAGCAGGCGAGGCGGCTGAATCGTTACGAGTTTCTGTTCATGGCCGCGCCCCTGCGGATCGATAAGGGAACAGGATCGCCGCTAAATCCGCTGGCGATTTTCTGAACTGGCAAAACACTCGGTCAAACAAACGGCATCAGGGCAGCGCGGTAATCCCCATCCAGAACATGTTTTTGCCGCCAACGGCGACGTCGTATTTGCGAACGAAATCGAGCTTTCCGTCGCCGCGCACACGGAACACAGCGAGGCTCGCCGGAACCGTGCTGAGACCACTAGCCCCGCGCACCGGAAGTTCCATCATGTTGGCCGCTACGAGAATTCTTCCGCTCGGATCCAGAGCGAAGGTCCGCGTGTGAATTCCCCTCGTATCGGCGTTCTGGATCAGGGTCGGCTCGCCCGTATCCTGGTTGATCGAGAAAACGGCGATGGTATTTTCTCCTCCAACAAAGACGCTTTGACCGTGGAAATCCGTGACGCCGCTTGCCCGGTTGGCCAGGTACACGAACCTGCCATTGGGATGCACGTGAATCGTACCCAGAGCCTGGCCGGGTCGAACGTTGGAGGGATCGCTCAAGGTGTCCTTGGAAAATAGAGGACTGCGGCTCAGGGTTCCGTCTTTCAGCCTCTCGAAGACGTCGAGCTTGTTTTGCCGTTCAAGCGAAAGAAAGAGCCACGGGCGGGACGGATGGAAATCCAGGTGGCGACTCTGAAAATTAAACCCTCCTCCGGGAGCAATGGAAAGGCGGTTCGTCAGCAATCCATCGTTGTAGCCGAATATTTTCAGCGCGCCGGGATCCTCCCGAGTGGCGGCAGTCGGGCCATTCCCCCGAGTCACCAGAATCACCATTTTGTTCGAGGGATCGACGCGTACCTGGTGGCCGTAGATTCCCACATCGAGCGGCGCGGGCGGCTTCACTTGCGTACCAACGGTCCCGTCCGGCTCGATCCGATGCACCGTCAATCCGCTCGGATCGTTATAAGCCACGAGCGCATGCCTGCCGGGAATGTCTGTGGTGACGTGAATCGGCCGCGAGGGCAAGGCCGCTGCCGCTCCGTGAGGAAGCAGCGCTCCTGAGGCTGGGTCGATACGGAACGCGCTTAGACCGTGCTGACTGCCCTTTGGCGCAGCACCGCCCTGCGGGATGTTGCTGGGACCGCCGTTGCTCCAGGCGATGTAGAGGTAGTGCCGCGAGGGATGCGCTACGGCTTCCTGAACATTGGCCGGAAGCGTTATGCTGCCGCGCTTGACGAGGCTCGCGGTATCCACGTCCACGTCATATTGCGTGAGTTCCGCCCCCACAGCGGCGTACAGCACCACTCTGCCTGATGCTGACCCATTGCCACTTGCCGCTGGCCCGCTCGCAAAACTTGGACTAGCTAGAAGGGCGGCGTGTTGAGCATAAATTCCAAAAACAAGAGCGAACAGGGCGACCAGGGCAATCGCGCACAGGCACTTTTTCATGGAACCTCCGGCAATCGATGAGTCTCAGTGCAGAAAAGTATCCACCAATCTCGAATCGGCAGGAGCCTACCTCCGCAGGCCGGCCGGCGTAAACATGAAATCTGCGTTCGAGCGGCTGGAAGGGGAACCGAAGCTTGCTTCGCTCACACGACCGCGCGCTAACTGCATAAGTAAATCGCATACTGAAGATAGAGACGCCTGAAAAGAATGGTCGGGGCGAGAGGATTTGAACCTCCGACCCCCTGGTCCCGAACTATCTTCCCCTTGACAGATGCCTGTATTTACTGTATATTCTGTAATGACAGATATGACAGACACTACTAACACCACGATCCTCACTCCAGTCGCCCAGAAGTTTATCCTCCATTGGGGCGAAATGGGCACGCGCTGGGGTGTCAATCGAACTGTTGCCCAGGTTCATGCACTCCTCTTTCTCTCGTCCAAGCCGCTGCACGCCGAAGAGATTGCCCGCACGCTCTCCGTTGCACGATCGAACGTCAGCACCAGCCTTCACGAACTGCAGGGTTGGCGGATTGTGCGGGCGGTTTCCGTGCTTGGCGACCGCCGGCAGCATTTCGAATCCAGCAAGGACCTGTGGGAGATGTTCCGCACCATACTCGAAGAGCGCAAGCGGAGGGAGATCGACCCGACGGTGGCCGTACTTCGCGAATGCGTGGCGGAATCCGGCAAGGGCACAGCGGATGCTTATGCGCGCGAGCGCCTCTCCGAGATGCTCGAGTTTGTCCTTACCATGAGCGCATTATTCGAGGAGTTCCGGAATTTGCCGCCGGCCGCAACTCGCGGTCTCATCAAACTGCGCGGCCGAGTTCGCAAATTGTTTCGCGGTTAGTTGCTCAGGGGCGGCAGTAGCCGCCCTTCTTTTTTGAGAATCGATTTCTGTATGTTCAGAAATAACTGACAGCACCACCTAAAGGAGGCGCTCCGTGAGTCCATCCACAGTGTTCGTGATCGGTTTGAGCATCACCCTGGTCTCGGCCTTTCTGGTCGTTTTGTATCTGCGCAGCCGTCTTGACCCCATCCTGGTCGATATATGCGGCACCCCAGAACGCGCCCGCTTCTGGACCTCCTTTTCCAACGTCACGTTGATTCTGGTCCCGATGATCCGCGCCCTCGGCTATCGATCTGGAGAATGTCTCCTGCCCGCGTCCGTCATGGCGCTTGCCGATCAACTCGAACAGGCGCTCATCGGACTCGTTGCTACCGTTCTCGCGCTCGGATTCGTGCTGACGCTTTTCATTCGCAGGGACCTGCCTCAAAAGCCGAACGTCCAGGAACGACACGCCTCATAGATGAGAGTGCTTGGCTCGAGGCGACGTGAGTTTTAGCGCTGGAGAGGAGGAAGCCGATGCTGCACACTACGAACTATCTGGTCTCGCTGCTTTGGATTGCCGGAGTCGTACAAGCGTCGGACGTCCTGGCGAATGTGGCTATACCCGCAAAAATTGGCAGCCGCGAGAATCTGGCGCGCGTCTCGCCCATCATTCGTCAGATCTTCTGGTCCCACTGGTTTTTCATCGCGCTGGTGCTTCTGTTTTTCAGCGCTCTGTGCTTTTTGTTTGCGCCGTTCCTCGCGGGAGGCACTCCTCCCGGCCGCTTCGTGAGCGGCACCCTGGCGGTTTTCTGGTTCTTGCGCGCCCTGGCCCAGTTGCTTTGGTTCGACCGGGAATTTCGTCGTCGCCACCGCTTCGCCGATCTCGCATTCATTATTTCTTCAGCGCTTCTTGCAGTTATTTTTGCCGTTGCATCGCTGCGGGTGATGCCATGAAACAACCTTCGTCAGAACCAACGATCACTCTTACCAACGCGTTTCTTCTCCCTGCTTTGGTGCGCGATTGCGTTGGCAGCTTTGACCCGACATATATGGCTCGGCCCCATCGAAGTGCTCTTTCTGCTCGCCCCACTCGTCCATGTGCCGCTGGGCCTCCGAGTGATCCGCAAGCTACAGGCCGAATTTTCGGCCTTCGGACGCATTGCCATCCGCCTGCTCCCGATCGGAGCGATCGCGGCCACGGTTTCATTCTGGCCTCCCGCGGGCCTTTCGGCCGGCTTTCTCGCAGCCGGCTGGTTTTTCGTCTGCTTGCTACTCGCTGCCGAAGGCTTGGTGCTCTTTTTTCGCGGAAGGCACCGCTCGGCCGAAGGCATTTGCATCTCGATGGGCTTGCTCTATCTCGCCGTGGGCGGGGTATGGCTCGTGCTCTCGCGGTCGGGTGCCACGCCCACGCATTTCGCCGAGCCCATCATCCTGCTTACAGCCGTGCATTTTCACTTCACTGGTTTTGCCTTGCCTGTTATTACCGCTGCTACCGGATCCCGCGCATGGCGCAGCTGCACGGAACAACGAACGCCTTGGGTTTCGCATTCTGCGAACTGCTCGGCTGGGCCATGGCCTGCGGCGCAATCCAAAGACCCGCTTCTCCCCCTACGAATTCCGCGACAGTCATTCCATCGGACCGTATGAAGCGCCAGGCCGAACCGTCGCAGCATTTCTGATCGCGCCGTTAACTGTTCCGGTCCTATTTAACGGGATCGCCGTCCTCTCGGATGTTTATACTTCACGGACTTCGCCTTCCGGGCTGTTGGATGGCTTGCTGTTTTTTACGCTTTACAGCTTACCGTTCGCCTACTTTGCTGAAGGTAGCATCGACGATTTGACCTTTCGGTTCGTCGATGCGTGAGATAGCCAAAGGTCTGCAGCGGGCGGTGTCAACGGTGAGCCGGGAAGTGGCGCGGCATGGTGGGCGCCCGCGGTATCGAGCGAGTGAAGCGGATCACCAG
>Ga0207123_1108_pt3 | contig 10610 bp, 9 predicted proteins | sample Alteio_BWMinHeat_39_FD_153503 | JGI IMG/M metagenome (GOLD analysis project Ga0207123, IMG submission 153503) | Enriched cells from forest soil in Barre Woods Harvard Forest LTER site, Petersham, Massachusetts, United States -... | ecosystem: Environmental > Terrestrial > Soil > Temperate forest >... | reverse complement strand
TGTTAAAATGCTGAGGCGGTCCTTGCCGGCACCATCACATAGGATAGAAATACTCTAAAATTTAAGGGTGAACCAGCTCTAGTTCACCCTTTTTTCATATTTAATTCTTGTCTGGAGCAACCTTCATGTATTGCAAAACCTCTTCTGCAACTTGTTTGAAGATCGGCGCTGCACTGCTGCTGCCTCGGGGTTGATGATCCTTTAAACTCATCGGACCAATAACGCCGACGTAAATGACAACTCTTGGTTTATCCACTGGCGCAAAACCAATAAATCCACCCATCGAGCGTTCTCCGCCTAAGCTTTCGTGCTGAATAGTTCCCGGCGTAAAGGCTGTGCTGGTTTTGCCTGCTGTCGTGTACAGTTTGCTTCGAGCTGGCTTCCCCGTGCCATCCGTCACAACTTTTCTTAAAGCAACTTTTATACTTTCAGCTGTGGAGGGCTCGATCACCTGACGAACAACTGACACTGATGAATCCGGCGCATTGGCTTGAATTGCCTTCATCAATTTGCCATCATTCGCAATAGCTCCGTAAGCTTGCACCATCTCCAGCGGCGTCACTGTGAATTGGGCTTGCATGGTGTAGCCTGTGGAAATCAGCGCGACATATTCTTCCTCTGTCAGTTGAGTTGGTCTTGGAATGACGCCAGCAGCGGCTTCAGGAAAGCCGTCTGTTGTTCCGCCGACACCAAAACCAAAGTCACTTAACATTTTCACAAGTCCGTTCACGCCAAATTTTGCACCGATTTTAATCCCGCAAATATTGCTGGATTGAGCAAGCGTGTCTGTCGCTGAAAGACTTTGGAAGGGCGTCCAATCATTAATTCTATTGTGACCGTAAACATAGGTGCCGTTCTCGCAATTGAATTGCTCGTCCATGGAGATCACATGCCGATCCGCTGCGGCTGCAACTGTGATTCCCTTCATGGCCGAGGCTGGCTCCAACAAATAAGACAGCGACCATGGCTTACCTTGCTTCTGTGGATCTTTTGCGACATTGGCCACGGCCAATAATCTCCCAGTGACAGGATCAGAGACCAAAACAAATCCAGCCTTTGCACCGTAGGATTTGATCGCGGATTCCAAAGCATTTTGGGCAATGCTTTGAACATTGGGATCAAACACAGCATGACCAGGATTTGGAATCGCCGGCAGTCTTGGCCGTAAAACTTGTTGAGCGCCGTAAGCAACTGCAACAGTGGTCAATAAGCTCAGTGTACCGAAGGCCATTGCGACGGATAATGTCCGTCTTCGAGAACTTCTTTCCGTGAACATTTCAATTCTCCTTCTAAGAAATGATTTAAAGTAGCGGGAGTTCTTAGAGCCCGCAGCCATGCCGGCGGTACCAACCGGCATTTCGCGATTTCCAAGGGCAGCTTCCGCGACTCTGATTAAGCAGCCGCCATAGTCCTGAGACAAAACTCCTCTTCGGCCAATCAGAGCTTCGTCACAGGAAAATTCTTGTAATTCAATAATCTGTCTTTTCCAAAAATAGATCGCAGGGTTTGCGTAAAAGGCGCAAATCAGAAATTCGATATGGATGGCCCAAGCCGTATCCCACTGACGATGATGTTGGAGCTCGTGTCTGATTGCGATTCTTAGATCTTTGGAATTTGAAACTATATTCGGTGGAACCAGGATGACGGCGTGGCGGCCAATCAATGTCGAGAGTGGAATCGTCACAGAGTCTGAAACGAAGATTACGACTTTACCTATCTTACGAATCATCGAGCTGTCGGTGATGATGTTTTTGAGATGTCTGAGGTTTTTTAGAAGTCTCAGTGACATCAGGCCGAAGCCCAAGGTCAGTAGAAGTAGTAATAGCTTGAGAATTGCCGGTTTTGACTTCTCGAAGATGCTGAAAAGGCTTTGGTGTTCATTTGTTTTTACGAAATCTGGCAGGGCTGCTTGAATTCGTGGCGCTGCTTTTGTTCTTAAGACTATTCCCACCCCGTCTGAGAGTGGCTGTACCGGCGTAAACTGCAGGCGCGGTAAATTCTGCGTCGGCATCAGTGCGAAGATCAATGGTACTGCGATACTGGCGAGGATCAGGATTTGCGCGATTCGCGTTGTGGCTTGGAAGCTTGGCTGGGTTTTTAGTTTTACCGTTATTGTTTGAGACAATTTAAAGACGGCATAGGACACGGCTAAGAGTAAATTGATTTGCAGATATAAATTGAGAAGTGTGCTGATCATGGCTTTGCACCTTTCTCGAGGATGGCGCGAATTTTTTCGAGCTCGGTTTTGTTTAGATGTGATTCGTCGAGAAGTCGCATGACCATTTGTGTGGGGTCACCGCGGAAGACGTTTTCTGTCAGATGCTTGAGGGACATTTTTTCGTAATCAACGCGCGAGACGCTGGGTGTGTAGATGTGGGCTTTTTCTTGCTTCTGACTTGTCAGCGCGCCCTTCTGTTCGAGGATTTTCATGATCGTGGCAACCGAGGTGTAAGCTAAGTCGCGGCCTTCAGGAAGTTTGGTCTGCACGTCTTTGACGTTGCAGTGGCCTAGTTCCCAGATGAGATTCATCAACTCGAGTTCGACTTCGGTTAAAAGTTTTTCTAGTTTTTGCTTTTTCTTGCCGACCACTTTGCACCTCGCCAACTTAGTCTACTAAAGACTTCGTAGATGTCTACTAATTTGTTAGTAGGTCCTGGCGGATCGGGCTAAATATTTGAAATAACAAGGTAAAAATGACTCGAGCCATTCCAGCGCAGGCAAGGCGCGTTTTGCCAACGCTTGTTCACTCTATGGCCACAACTGAAGCTAACATGGGCCTTCGCACTTATGCACAACTGCGAAATTCGCTAAATTGTCAGAGGAGCGACGAGGCTGTCTCGAAACGAGACAAAGCCTGTGGGCATATGCTTTGAAGAGAATATCCCTAGGAGATTATCTGCGCTTTTGGTTATTGGTTCTATCTAGCCTATTTTTGATCTCATCCTCATTTGCCCAAATGAGGTGCGATGCGCTTTTTCCTGAAATCAGCCAGTCCAACATTGAACAAAACATCGAAGGTCTTGCGCGGCTGAGATTGAAACTTGATCTCGCCGTCGGCGAGGGGCGCGTGACTTCGGTGAACCGAGCCCTCGAGTATGATTATGCAAATAAGGAACATCAATTCGTTCAATATCTTGAAGCACATAGTTTGATGACACGTCAGCAGATGCTCGAAAAAATGCGAGCGTATGTAGAGATTATTCAAGCTAAACAAACTCATATGGACACGGATGAAGAACAGCGTCGAGAGCTTCGCCAGACGCAGTTTGAAAAGGCCACCGTCAATGGTGAGCGAATTATTTTTCAGAATATTCGACCTGGCAGCTTTTTGCGGGGCCGAGCGAATGAACGTATTCCTGTGACGATAACAAAAGGCTTCGGTATCGCGGCAACATTGACGACACAGGAAGTGTGGAAAGCGATTGCTCTCAGAGCAAAAAATCAATTCCCTGGAGAGTATGTTCGGATGATGGATGAGCCGTCTTATTTTAAAGGTCGCCTGAATCCAGTGGAGGCGGTCTCCTACGAAGACATTCAGAATTGGTTGGAAGCTGCGAATAGGTTAATTGCTGCGGGCGACCCTATTGTTCGTCAGTTGATGCCCGGGGTAACGAAGGGCATGCGGTTACGTTTGCCCACTGATGCAGAGTGGGAATTCGTGGCGCGAGCTCGAGGAGCAGCGATGACGGATTATTTTTATGGTGATTCTGAGCTGGAGATTGAAGAGTATGCTTGGACAATGTTTAACTCCGGGAAGACGACTCATCCCGTGGCCGAGAAGAAACCACTCGAGCTCGATGGGCAGCTTATTTATGATCTTTATGGCAATGTACGGCAATGGACATCTGATGTTTATAGTCCTGAAACTCCGATCGGCGGGATTGATCCACAAATTCCGGGCCCACCTAAGTCCAATCGTGTGACACGCGGTGGACATTGGGACGAATCTGCCACCAGCATGCGAAGTTTTTCGCGGCATTGTAGTTCTACCTTAGATCGATTTACCGGCTTTCGCCTTGTCATAGATTCGAATTAAGTACCACCGGACTTGCCTCGACAGTTGGCCATCGAATAGATACCATCGGCTATGAAAATGCGGCATCCACTTTTGTTTTTTCTAATCCTCGGGGTTCATTCAATATCTAGCGCAGGTCAAATTGACGTCGTCATCAATCCAGGTATGAATTGGGAATTGCGAGATGAAGCTCGCACTAAATTTAATCACTCTTTGGAAAACGAACGCCTTAGACTTCTCAAAAACATTCCTGACTTGGATTTCCCTAAGGCATTTGAAAGTGTGAAAGCCGGGATTCCACAATATATGTCCGCGGACTCACCTCAATTTCGCAATCGAAAAGCCGCCTGCTCTTTTCTAGAAAAGATGAGAAAGAATTTGGAGCCAAATAAACGGCCCGAGATGGATTCGCTAACAAAATCAGGCAAAATCTGTATTCAAGCGGATCTTCCGCAGGCTGAGCAGCTCGAGTGGACGCAAAACTTTGCCCGACTCATTTGGAATGCAAAATGGATTGCGTGGAAAAATGAGATCTTAAGCTTACAATCGTATCTTGAAAAAACCATTGGCGACACCCACTCGTTCGTCACTCCGCAAATTTCAATCATGAAAAAAGGCTCCTTTGACGGCTGGGGGATCGCGCAGTCCAAAAAAGATCTGGATTTCTTTGCCAGTATTGCTCCTATTAAAAAGGCCTTTGCCGCTGCGGCAGATTTCGACCCTAACAATCCGAATACTTTTGATCGTCTCGGATCAGAGTTTAAAAAGTTTATCGAGGAAGATCCGTTTAACGCGGCCAATCTTTTAATTGGACAACCCACAATTTACTTATCAAATGGATGGCCACCGAATGCGATGGTCGAACTCTTAGCGCACGAATATGGGCATATCTATAGAAGACGAGAGAGCCAGCACTATTCTGGCAATAAGAAACAATTGGAATGGCTTAACGATGAAGTCCACGAAGAAGCCGCGGCTGAGTCTTTCGCATGGATGACGTTGGCTCCGTTGTATGACATCTATCCAGAAATCGAAATATTTCATATTTCTAAATTGATCTTTATGAATCAGTTTAGTCCAAACAATTTTCACTACATCGGCGCTGCCGGCTTCCAAGATGTCTTTTACACGTCGAAGATGGGTCAATTCGACGAACTAAGAGTTTTTGACTCGGCTCCGGATCTGTTGACGTATCTGAGCGAGAGAAAGATTTCTTCTCTTAAAAGTCAGGGGGCACGGCAAAAAAGAACAGTGCGGGCTGTCTTCTGATTGGGCTCATTGATTTATTCACCAGTTTTTCGCCAGTTGATTACTCATACGCGCAGTCTCTTTTTCACTTGTTCGATCCACAATAGTTCTAGCTCAAATTGTTTAATCGCCAACTCGACAATTAATTCGGCAATTGGAATTGTTGGACCCGAGTCGACTCTAATTTCAGCTAATGTCTTCGTTTCTTTCTCAACTTGGCTTCGGAGAAAGCTCTTTCTTTTATCAAACATTTTTCGAGTCACTTTCGGCTCAGAATGAATCGAAAGAACCAACCACGTTAAGAACGGAGGCGGTGGCCGTTGAGTCGCCCATTCCTCTCGCTCAAGTGATTTCGAAAATGCAGCGATGCCTCTTTCGGTTGACGTGAAGGTTTGTTTTTCCGGCCCGAGAGATCCTTCAGCATCTGAAACAGCTTTTATGAACTTCAAAGACGCAAGTTTTTTGAGCGAGTAATAAATTTGCGGTTTCGAAATCCCTGCCCAATCACTGACCTCGCGTCTTTGTAACTCGGCATTGACTTCGTATCCGTGCATCGGTGCCTCCATGAGAAGACTCAAGACAACAAGATCGGCAGTTGTGAGTTGAGCGCTAGAGTCCTTTCGCATCTTGTTGTTTCCTTTTCTTGGACCAATACCACCACTGACATTGCTCTTTTGGAAGAGCGGGATTCTTTGCTTGAGCAATTGCAGCGGCGAAAACGTCGATGCAACACGGGTCATGATCGTCAATAAGCTCTCGATTTGCTTTTTTCATTGTCAACTAGTCTAAATTAGACTAGCTATAGAGTCAAGGAGCTAAAATGAAAAAGCTAACGCCCATACTCGTCGTAAAAGAAATCGAACCCTGCTTGGAGTTTTGGCAGAAGCTGGGGTTTGAGAAAACAGTTGAAGTTCCCGAAGGCGGAAAGCTCGGTTTTGTTATTCTTCAAAATGGCGACATCGAAGTCATGTATCAATCGCTGAAGAGCCTTGCGAAAGATCTTCCTGTCGTTGAGAAACTCGGCCTCTCCAACTCCTTGCTATACATCGAAACCAATTCCATTAGCGAAATTCAGAAAAAGGTAAAGCCAGAAGAAGTTGTTGTTCAGCCACGAAAAACGTTTTACGGAGCCAATGAGATCTTCGTTCGTGAACCGGCAGGAAATATTGTTGGTTTTGCCGAGAGGGGTTAATGGCAAACGCATGCACGCGCCGGGAAGGCCTCGGGCGCCTGCCCTCGTCCCCTTCGCTGCGGGACGCAGCGCCCGTACCTCAATCTTACCGACTTTATCTTGTCGGAGTTTGGGCTGGGACTAAGGAAATAAATTGAACATGGCCGTTAAGGAACTGCGATTTTCCTCAGCTGTATAACCAGAAAAACCTAGCCGAAGATGCGTACCTGACTTTTTATCCAAGCGAAAAGCACTTTCCGGGTTCACCAATATCGACTTCCTTTTTAGAAGTTCTGAAAACTTAGTGGAATCAATACCGACATCAAGCCAAAGCGCCATTCCCCCATCAGGTTCAGCCCAAGAGATTTCTGGATGAACACTCCGGATTTGAATTAGATCACCTATTATGGCGTTACGACGTTCTTCGTACGTCCTTCGCATCCTACGCAAGTGGCGCTCAAATCCACCTTCAGCCATCCACTTTGCTATCGCTGCCTGTAGAATCTGCTCATTCTGCCTAGACGAAATTCTTTTGAGCTTTGCGATTTCGCTCCCAATCTTCTCGGGTACCGCCATAAATCCCACTCGAGAAGACGGAAACAGAATCTTCGAGAAGGTCGATACGTAAATAACAATCCCTGCAGGATCAAAACTCGCCAAAGGTGCGACAGGTTGACTGACGTAATGAAACTCATGGTCGTAGTCATCTTCAATGATCAGGAAGCCATATTTCAGTGCCAACTCGTAAAGCTTTAGCCTTCGTGCTGCCGATAAAGTGACCGTCGTTGGATACTGATGCAAAGGTGTTGTGTATAGGCATTTGATTTTCTTTTTCTTAAGATGTCTCTCGAGATCCTCCACGCAAAGTCCTTCTTTATCTACGGGGATAGGAATGAACTTCCCACCCGCAAATTTCAAAGCTTCAATCGCTGGGGGATAACCAAGGGCCTCAACGGCAACACAATCTCCTGGAGCAATTAAACATTGCGCGAGTAAGAACAAAGCCTCTTGCGAGCCATTCGTAATAACTATCTTTCTGTTGGCGACACTTCTTGCTCGTCGAATATACTTATCTACTTCCTCAATTAACTTTGGATGCCCAACCGGATCGCTGTAAGACAAGATGCCTTTTGTTTTAAGGGCGTCGCTGAGGTGTGATTTGAACTCTTTCATTGGAAAAAGGCGTAGGTCAGGAAATCCACTAGGAAACGAGTGCTTGAAATTGTCAGCAGAAGTGTAATTCCCGATGTCAACTCGTCTGGCAAACTTAACTTCGCGACTCTCTTCTGACTTAAGATGACCAGTGCTGTTTTTCACATGAAGAAACGTGTCCGGGAGAGTCTCCGTCACTTGATAGTACTTTTTAGCCTGAGAGGTAATCCATCCCTCGGACTCTAACTCTGCAAGCGCAGTCATGACAGTATGTCGATGCATCCGGAACTGGCGAGCTAGATCGCGAGACGAGGGCAGCTGCTCCCCAGGCATTACTTTCCCTTGGCGAATGGCCGTACGAATACCATCAGCCAACGCCTGGTATTTATGTTTCGTCGACTTATTAATAGAAACTAGTAGCTCTCTCATCTGGTCGAATAACTTTCTTGCTTCTGGTCGTTCTTCTTATACCAGAATTTAGCTAATTGTTAAGCTTAAAGGAGAGTTGATTATGGCATGGGCTCTAGATCCTATTGATATCGAAGGCAGACATGTTCGAGTCCGCAACTATAGCGAGGGAGATTTCGATAGTATTGCAGAAGCTATCAATGATCCGAATGGATGGTTCGGAAAGAACTGGGGAATAGATTCATCACAAAAAGTGCAGAGCATGCTGGAGTCACTCCTCCAGGCACAGGGAAAGGGACTACACAATGCCTTGGTTTATTGCGTTGGCAATGAAGTGGCTGGGATTACTCGCCTCATGAGGCTGGAGCCTGCAAACAAGTCTCTCGAAATCGGCGGAACTTGGGTTGCTCCGAAATGGAGAAAGAGTTTCGTAAATACAGAAGTTAAGTTTCTTCTCCTTCAGTACTGTTTTGAATCACTAAAGGCAGAGAGGGTTGAATTCAGAGTCGACGGAAGAAACATTGAGTCCCAGCGTGCCGTCTTAAGAATCGGAGCAAAGCTGGAAGGACGGCTTCGAACTCGGCAACTCTATCCTGATGGCGTTGCACGAGATGGCCTGTTATTCAGCGTTATCCAATCAGAATGGAAAAAGGTAAAAGACGCTCTCTTACGACGACTGCAAGATCCCACATTCAAAGGCAACCCAAAGGAGAACTTGCCAAGTGAGATCGAAACCTCCCGACTTTTCTTGCGAAGATACAAATTGGACGATGCGAACTTTCTTTTTCAATTGATTGATAACAATCGGTCCGACCTATGGGAGAGCTTTCCGCTGACTTTCAAAGAGATAGCAAAACGAGAAGATGCTGACACATATATCATCAACAAGCTTCACCAGTGGCACACCAAAACTTATTTTTGCTATGCCGTGATCGATAAAGAAACGGGTCAACATATTGGCCAATTTCACATCAAAAATATAAAATGGGAGATTCCATCTGCCGAATTCGGCTTCTTCTTTGATATCGATCATCGCAAAAAAGGTTATGGAACTGAAATTCTTGAAAGGGCGCTCGACATCTGCTTACAGGAAAAGGAGATGAAACGGCTCTTCCTCAGGATTCTGCCCACGAATCAGCCCAGCCTTCGTTTAGCGAAAAAACTCAACTTTGAATATGAGGGCCTGCATAAGAAAGAATTTGTTACGGGAAAAGGCGAACTTGTCGATGTTTGCTATTTCTCAAAAACTTAGATCGAATTCTTATGGCGCCTTTGCTGTTTAAGTGCCACCAACCTTGGAATGGGCAAGATGTATACGAAGATTATTGCAACAAATCCAACCATGGCTAATTGCGGGTAAACAAAGGCAATCCCTGTAAGGGCAGTTGCGACAAATGGAGCCGGAGCCCATGCAACAGTGTGTGCGCGAATCTGCTTGGCACTCAATGACGGCAAGGTGAGTTTGCCGACGTACGCGGCATACCACCACAACAAGTTGTAAACGAGTCCACCTACTGTTGCTGAAACACCGTAGAAAACGGCAGCCACGACTTGATTGTCAGGACTACCCATCCAGTTGCCGAGGACCGCCGTTGGAACCGGCAAGAATGCGAGACACATCAAGTACAAAAGATTCATCCATATTAGCGTATGATTGGCTCGAGCAAAGGTCTGAAACATCACGCGATGATTGGCCCAGTTGATTCCAATGAACATGAAACTCACGACGTAGGCCAGATAACTTCTCCACTGCACCGTCAACAAATTCAAGAGGCCGTGACCGGCATCGGGGTCGGTGGGTTGTGGAATGTGAATCCCGAGAATCAGTAAAGTGATGGCAAATGCAAATACTCCATCGCTGAATGCTCCGATGCGGGCGAGGCTTGGATCTTCAATATGATGTGTCTCGTGATTCATTCTGCTCTCCTTAATTTTTGCCACCTCGTCCGCAGAAGCCCCAAAGGGCCGAGGTAAATAAATAGACAAATATGAAAGAGCTCTTTGGGCTCTTTCATATTTGGTGCAAGCGCCGGGAATGCTTCGGCCTGCTGGCCTTCGCGCTGAAATAGCATCCTGCTATTTCAGTCGAACCCTGAGGCAAAACTTCTTACGAAGTTTACGGGTTCGCTTCAGACACCCGCACAAATTAAAAAACCCACCCGAGTACGGGTAGGCATTTTAATTTGGAGGCGCCGGGAATCGAACCCGGGTCCGCAAGTGATCCACAGAAAGGCGCTACAGACTTAGTCAGTGGCTAACTTCGGAGATGCACCTTCCACCGACAAACGGTGCATAACCTGTCCCTCAGAAACGTATTAGGACTTTGCGCTGAAGAAATCCACAAAATCCGAGGTGTCTAATCAACGCCTTTTATGAGTCGACACCATCCTCATAAAAGACGCGCGCTTTTAATTAAGCAGCGAAAGCGAAGTTGTCGTTTGCAACTATCAATTTGCCCGTTTTTACGAGGACCTCGGGCGCCCCGGTCTGCTCCTCTTGCTTCAGCACCCACGTCGAAGCCATGTCGCCCCCACGAAGTGAAACCTGCGGCTAACCTAACAGAAAATGCCTCTGATGGTCCATAATTTGCTTCATTTTCTGGAATAGGCGCCAAAG
>Ga0207123_1124_pt1 | contig 10611 bp, 12 predicted proteins | sample Alteio_BWMinHeat_39_FD_153503 | JGI IMG/M metagenome (GOLD analysis project Ga0207123, IMG submission 153503) | Enriched cells from forest soil in Barre Woods Harvard Forest LTER site, Petersham, Massachusetts, United States -... | ecosystem: Environmental > Terrestrial > Soil > Temperate forest >... | reverse complement strand
CCTGCCCCTACATTCCCATCTACAGAAATGCTCGGGCGCCAATCCGCATTTGCGATTGCGACATTTTCATCAATAGCACGCAACTTCGCACGGGCCGCGTCAAGATCTGTATTCCCCATGTAAGCACGCTCAAGGGTTTCCTTCACAGAAATCGGTCTAGAGGACGCAGGCTTCACTTTCACCTTCACCATTCCTGGCTGAGAAGGCGCTTGAGCAACTGGCTTGGGAGCTGTGGATTTATGCTCCCCTTTGGCCTCTTTCGACTTCACAATATCAAGCGGCTTCAGCTTTTGCGCAGTAATAGGCGCAGACGCAGCAGTTTGTCCGCACGCACGATCACCCAGGAAAGCGGTCGAAATCAAGAGGGCTAAATATTTAAAAAGCTGTTTCTGTCCCATTACACGCATAAAATTTGTTATGATCCACTCCTTAGCATACACGCTCATAGAAATTTTACCACTAAAAAACAAAGCTTTTTTGTTGCAAAAAGTCTTTAAGGGAGGGGGCCCATGCATCAAACAAAGGAGAAAAAGTGAGCGTTTCTCCCTTTTTTACATACTTAACCGCATGGCAACCGCCCCTTTTACAAGACAAAAAACACAACACTTCCCCCCCTTCTTTAAGCTGTTCTGTCAGTGTTTGCGGCAAAAATTCAATACATCCTTCCAAAAAAATCTTATCATAAGCCCCTCCTTTCACCCATCCTTTGAGCGGATTTCCCGTAACGATCGCCACGGAAGCCATGTTGAGACCCTCAAGAGTGAGGGTTGTCTCTTCCTCCTTTCGAACAATAACCGTCACAGAAAGCCCCATCCTCCCCAAAAGGGCAGGGCCATACCCCACCCCTTCGCCAATATACAAAATTGCATCCCCCGGAAGAAGGGTGGCTGCCTCAAAAAGGCGGGCAAAAGCGGTTGGTTTCAAGAGTGCCCTCCCACTCCCCAGCATCAGAGGAGCATCCATATAGGCAATTCGGGCAAATTGACGGGGAACAAATTTTTCACGCGGCACTGTCAGTAACGCCTTAATCAGCTCAGGATGAGTGACATTTGCAGGGATGACCTGGCATTTAACCATATTCTCCCGCATCAGATGAAAATCAGGCACCGTTTCTCCCCCCACGTATTTCTTTCTTTCAAGAAAAGAATACAGGAAAGAAGTGTCGGAAAGGTTAAGGCCAATGGGGTAGAAAAACGTTCAATCATATTGCTTCTCTTTTCAAAAAGCGCTACCAAGAAGAGAAATATATTCGGGAGGACACTCTTATGACTATTCAACACCTACTCAGCCTACCTGAAAGCAAAACGCTTGAGTTCAAGCAAGATCTTTCATCCCTCAAGCCCATTCTCAAAACAATTGTGGCTTTTGCAAATACAGCGGGCGGAACGCTCATCATTGGACGCAATACCTTAGGAGAGGTTCTAGGCATTGAAGATCCTTTGCGTGAAGAAGAACGCCTCGCGAATACGGTTGCGGAGAACATTGTACCTGCCCTCATGCCAGATATTGAAATGACAACTTCTGAGGGAAAAACGCTGTTAATCGTGAAGGTAGCCCATCAGCAAGGACCTTTTTACCTTAAACAAGAAGGGTTGCCTGACGGCGTTTATATCCGATTGGGCACAACCTCTCGAAAAGCGCCTCCGGAACTACTTGAAGAACTAAAGCGGGCTCAAAAAGGGCTGTCTTTTGATCAATTGCCTTGCGCTAACCTTCCAGCAGCCACCCTTGATCCTGCGCGTATCAATCATTTTTTAGAGACGCTGGGAAAACCAGGCCAGGAGAAGTGCCTTGAAACCTTAGGCGTTGTCGTCCCTCTCTCCGGGGCTCTTGCCATTTCCAATGGTGGACTCATTTTGTTTGGCAACGATATGGAAAGACAACGCTATTTCCCCGAAGCCTATATTGGCTGCGCACGCTTCAAGGGAACCGACAAGTCTGTTTTTATTGATCGAAAAGCATTTCGCGGTACATTTTTTGAGGCGATTCCTGAAGTCACGAAATTCATTCAAATCAACACACGCTTAGGCGGCAAGGTTCGTTCGCATTCGCTTCGCCGAGAGGATACCCCGGAATATCCCGATGTTGCCATTCGAGAGGTCCTCCTCAATGCGATTGTCCATGCTGATTATTCCTTGCGGAGCCCGATTCAGCTGGCAATCTACGATGACCGACTTGAGATTCAGAATCCTGGTATGTTGCCCTTTGGCATGACATTGGATGATTTTAAAGATGGCGTCAGCCGCATTCGCAACCACGTCATTGCCCGCGTTTTCCGCGAGCTTGAGCTTATCGAAGAGTGGGGCAGTGGTTACCGTCGTTCCGTCGCTTATTGTGAGGAGAAGGGCTACCCGAAACCAGAGTGGAAAGAGATTGGCTCCACTGTGCGCGTCATCTTCCGCCCTCATCCCGAATTTCAGGAGGAGAATGACACTGTAAATGTCCCTATAAATGTCCCCCTAAATGTCCCTGTAAATGTCCCCCTAAATGTCCCCGTAAATCTGGCACTTAATGAACGGCAACTTTGGTTCCTAGAAGGGCTTGCCCAAGGGAAACATCTGCGCTCTCCAGCACTAGAAACACACTGGAACATTACGAAAAAAACAGCCAAGAGAGATCTTGCTTTCCTTCAGGAGCATGGACTAATCCGCTTTGTTGGCGGTTCTCGAACTGGAACGTATGAGCTAGATGACTCTGTAAATGTCCCTCTAAATGTCCCTCTAAATGTCCCTCTAAATCTGGAACTTAATGAACGGCAACTTTGGTTCCTAGAAGAGCTTGCCCAAGGGAAACATCTGCGCTCTCCAGCACTAGAAACACACTGGAACATTACGAAAAAAACAGCCAAGAGGGATCTTGCTTTCCTTCAGAAGCATGGACTAATCCGCTTTGTTGGCGGTTCTCGAACTGGAACGTATGAGCTACTTTCGGACAAGCCAGATGCAAAATGACCCTGTAAATGACCCTGTAAATTTTCTACAGCATCTTTCCCCGCTCCAATGCGGAGCGCAGATTTACAATCCCGGCGCCAAAATGGGCGTGAGAAAGGACCTCCCCAGACAGGGAAACTTGGCGCGCTGAGGTGAGGAGAAGATGCGCGAGGGCTTCTGCGGACAGATGGGGATACGCCTGCCTGAGAAGGCACGCTGCCCCCACAACCATGGGAGCCGCCATCGACGTCCCCGATTTTTTCCCAAAGCGCCCTCCCGTAATCGTCGAAACAATATCCGCACCCGGCGCCGTGATAAACGTGGTTTGCGCACTGAGAGCCCGTTTGCCTGGGTAATTACTAAAGGGAGCCAATACTTCCTTCCCATCTTTCCAAGCCGAAGCCCCAGCTAGCAACAAACGACCTTCCAAACGCGGATCGTGAGAAAGATCCACCAAACTTTTTGTATAGGCACAGCTCATGAGAGGGGAACTCTCATTCCCTGCTGCAATCACAATGAGCTTCCCTGCTTTTGCAAGATCGATAAGCGCCTGCTGCACATTCGGCCCAATCTTCCGCCCTGTGTAGGTCAAGCGCATTGAAATATTCACCACATGAGCGGAGCTCAGCTCTGCTGTATGCAAAGCTTTCACAAAAGCTTGGTCCCCTCCAAATCCTCCCAACTGAATCGGAATAATCTCCGCTTGGGGAGCAAGGCCGGCGACAATACCCGCCACATGGGTGCCATGACTCTCTTGCTCATACCCATTCTTCCCAAAAAATAGAGGCTCAAAGACGTCACTTACCCCATGATCAGTATGGTACTTGTGATCGCTAAAATTTTCCTTAAGAGCAAGATGGGTGCAGTCAAACCCCTCATCAATCACAGCAACAGTCGTTCCATTGCCGTCCAATTTTTGGGCATGCGCATAGGGTGCGTCAACAAGAACATGGGGAGAGACACTCTCTTCCCTCCACGCATTCTTGCCTACTGCAATAACAAGTAAAAGAAAGGAGATGCCATAGACAATACGTTGTATCACTTAACTTCATTCCCAAAAAATATGTTTTTAAACGTCGCAGAAGCCCAATCCACGCCTACCACAACCTACCCTCTAAATGTAAGATCGAAGAAAGGAAAAAGCAAGAAAAAATTTACGATTTATTAACTTCTTTCTGCTTCACTTTATTGTACTTTGTTCACAACATGCGTAAGATGTTGAAACACCGATAAGCAAGAGGCCGATAATGAGACATTACGACAAAAACAACGTATTTGCGCGCATCTTACGACGAGAGATCCCTGCCTCGATCCTCTACGAGGATGAATATGCCCTCGCCTTTCATGATGTTCACCCCCATGCGCCCCTCCATGTTCTTATCATCCCAAAGGGAGAGTTTGCCTCCTTTTCTGACTTTATGGCCCTTGCCACCCCCGATCTCATTGCTGGATTGATGAGGGCTATCGATACCGTCATCGACCTCCTGGATCTCAGAAAAAATGGATTCCGGCTTATCATCAACCAAGGATCTGATGGAGGGCAAGAAGTGCCCCATTACCATGTTCATCTTTTAGGAGGAGGCCCTCTTGGTCCTCTTACGTCTAAAAAATGAAAAAAACACCCCTCATCACTGGCTGGCGTGAATGGGCTGCATTGCCAGAACTGGGCGTTGAGAACATCAAAGTAAAAGTGGATACAGGCGCAAAAACGTCTTCCATCCACGCTTTTGACATCATGCCCTTCACACGAGACGGGAAAGAATGGGTGCAATTTGAGATCCACCCTCTTCAAGACCAGGATAGGCTCACGCGCACCTGCACCAGCCCTATTGTCGATTACCGCTGGATCACAAGCTCGATGGGATCCAGTCAACTCCGCTACATCATTCGAACAACCCTCACAATAGGGAGATTTTCGGCACAGATCGACCTCTCCCTCGCAAATCGAGATGAAATGGGCTTCCGCATGCTGGTCGGTCGTGATGCCTTAAGTGGGACTATCCTTGTGGACCCTAATCGTTCCTTTCTTTTAACCTCAGACCCCACAACAAAAGGGAAGACTGCATAATGAAAATATTGATGATGGCCCGCAACGCGGCACTTTACTCCCATCAGCGACTCGTCAAAGCGGCCCTGGCGCGTGGCCACACCATCGATGTCATTGATACCCTTCAAGTCTATATCAATATCTCAACAAATCATTCCCAGATAAAATATAAGGGCGACATCCTCGGCCATTACGACGCCGTTATTCCGCGTATCGGCGCCTCCATTACCATGTACGGACTTGCCGTTCTCCGCCAACTTGAGATGATGGGTGTTTGGGCGCTCAATGACTCCATTGCGATTGGCCGTTCACGCGACAAGCTCAGGACAATGCAACTCCTCGCTCACAAGGGCATCGGCCTCCCGGTCACATCCTTTTCCCACTCCACAAAGTATACCGATGATATGATTGAGATGGTGAAGGGAGCCCCCGTTATCATTAAGCTCTTAGAGGGAACACAGGGCTTGGGCGTCGTTCTCGGCGAAACCCACACCTCCGCCCGCAGCGTTATTGAGGCCTTCCGAAAGGTCAGCGTGAATATTTTGGTACAAGAATATCTCAAGGAGGCACAGGCGATGGACCTGAGATGCCTTGTCATTGGAGACAAAGTGGTGGCCTCCATGAAACGCCAAGGCCCGCCTGGCGATTTTCGATCCAACCTTCACCGAGGCGGGACGGCCTCCTACGAGGAAGCTACGCCGGAAGAATGCGCTGTTGCCGTTAAAAGCGCCCGAGCTGTGGGCTTGAATATCTGTGGCGTTGATATTCTGCGCACCCATCGCGGCCCCGTGGTCATGGAGGTCAACTCTTCTCCTGGCCTTGAGGGCATCGAAAAAGCCACCGGCATGGATGTCGCTTCCCAAATCATTGCGTATATTGAGGAACACACTACTCTTTTCAGAAAGAAGAAGTAAGCCCCTCATTCCACCGTTACGGATTTCGCCAAATTCCGCGGCTGATCCACATCCGTCCCCTTCAGGAGAGCCGTATAATAGGACAAAAGCTGAAGAGGGATCGCATAAATAAAGGGCGCCGTTAGGAGCGTTGTCTCTGGAAGAATCAAAAGCTCAAGGGAAAGACCGGCTAATTGTTGCGCGCCCTTCTCATCTGTGAGAACGATGACCGGAGCGCCGCGCGCAAGCGTTTCCTGAATATTGGAGGCTGTCTTCTCAAAAAGAGCATCAAAGGGCGCAATCACCACCACAGGCATCGACGCATCCAGAAGGGCAATAGGCCCGTGCTTCATCTCGCCCGCGGCATAGGCCTCCGCATGGATGTAACTGATTTCTTTCAATTTGAGAGCCCCCTCAAGCGCGAGCGGATAACTTGTCCCCCGCCCAAAAAAGAGGACGTTGGTTGCCTTTGCAAGAGTGTCCGCCAGCCTTTGAATGGCCGGCGCCAAGGCAAGAACCTGCTCACACATCACCGGCAAGGTTCGCAAGGACAGAATGTGTTTTTCTGCTGTTTCTGCATCCATGACGCCTCGCTTACGCGCAGCTTCCACACTCAAGAGGGCCAACACCATTAATTGCGTTATAAAGGCTTTTGTCGAGGCCACCCCAATCTCAGGGCCAGCGCATGTGGGCAAAAGAACATCCGCCTGCCGGGAAATCGAACTCTCAGGGACATTTACGATGGCCGCAATTTGCTGACCTTGCGACTTCGCGTAGTCAAGGGCTGCGAGGGTATCAATGGTTTCCCCAGATTGAGAGATAAAGAGACTCAAACCCTTTTCCGGCATCGGTGGCGTACGATAACGAAATTCTGAAGCAACATCGACCTCCACAGGAAGGCGTGCCATGGTTTCGAACCAATATTTTGCGATATATCCCGCATAATAGGCCGTCCCACACGCAGAGAGTGTAAGACGCGAAATTGTCTCCCAGGGAAGCGTCGGAAAATCCAGCTTTCCCTCTTTCAGGAAGGATGCGAACGTCTTTTGAAGAGCCACTGGCTGCTCATATATTTCCTTCAGCATAAAATGATCATAGTTGCCCTTACTCACCGCATCCTCAGAGACGTTACTTTGCTGGATAGGACGCTCAACGGGCTTTCCCGCCTGATCAAAGATCGTCACACCCTGGGGGGAAAGAAGGGCCCAATCATGATCCTCAAGATAGGTCAGGGTACGCGTCAGGGGGGCGAGAGAGATCGCATCCGACCCAACATACATTTCCCCCTCCCCATATCCAATGGCAAGAGGAGAGCCTCCCTGACGTGCAACGATGAGAAGATCATCATAATCTGCCAACACAATCGCAAGCGCAAAGGCGCCTTCTAAACGACGGAGAACCTCTCCTACCGCTTCTTGCGGGGGCATCCCCTTAGCCAAATTTTTTGTAATCAAGTGCGCCACAACTTCCGTATCTGTCTCACTCTCGAAGACGCACCCCTGAGCGATCAGCTCTTCCCGCAACTCACGATAATTTTCGATGATACCATTGTGAACCAAGGCCACTGTTGGCGTCGCGTGCGGATGGGCATTCTTTTCTGTCGGCTCCCCATGGGTGGCCCACCGCGTATGACCTATCCCCGTGTGCCCCATAAGCGGCGTTTTCTTGAACTTTTCTTTGAGATTGACGAGTTTCCCCTCAGCCCGCAACCGACTGAGTTTTCCGTGATGAATGGTGGCAATTCCTGCTGAATCATAACCTCGGTATTCAAGTCTTTCCAGGCCTTCTAAAATGCGCGTCCCCACCGGGGTAACGCTGACAATGCCAATAATCCCACACATTCTTTAAGTATCCTTTCTCTGCAGCTGCTTCTTTCGAAACCTCTCTGCACCCTTTTCAAGGGCTGTTTGCTTTGCACGCGCCACCGCAAGGGCGTCCGAAGCCACATCTTGCGTTATCACGCTCCCGGCCCCTACAATCGCACGATCGCCAATCGAAACAGGCGCCACAAGCGAACAGTTTGATCCCACGAAGGCCCCTTCACCAATATGGGTTTTGGATTTACGAACGCCATCATAATTGCAGGTAATGGTTCCTGCCCCAACATTAGCCCCAGCACCCACCGCCGCATCCCCAATATAGCTGAGGTGCTTGGCCTTCGCTCCCCCCCCAAATGTCGATTTCTTAATTTCAACGAAATTACCAATCTCTGCCCTTTCCTCTAGCACAACCCCATCCCGCAAATGAGCAAAGGGACCCACAACTGCCCCTGCACCGACGTGTGTCTGACGAAGATGGCAGAAAGAAAGAACCTCCGCCCCCTTCTCAAGCACAACCCCTGGCCCAAAGGTCACAAAGGGATGGATTGTCACGTCAGAGGCGAGTGCCGTATCGTAGCTCAGATAAACTGTCTGGGGGTCAACCAGCGTCACGCCTTGAGTCATCGCCTGCTCTCGCCACCGGTCCTGGAGAATAGCTTCCGCTTGAGCCAAATCTTGGCGCGTATTGATCCCCATAAATTCAGAGGCCTCCCCCTCCACAACACCACAGGAGTATCCTTGAGTGCGAGCCATCTTCACAAGGTCGGTCAAATAGTACTCTTGAGATGCATTGTTCGGCGTAAGATTTTCAAGAAATCCCTTAAGCAGATCCGCACGAATCAGCATCACCCCAGAATTGCAGAGGGGAAGCTCCCTTTGGGCGGGTGTTGCATCTTTATATTCAATGATTTCCTCAAGCTCTCCCTGACGATTAAGCGACAAACGCGCATACCCATCCCTCTTCTCAGGGCGCATTCCCAAAACAATGACCGCAAGCTCGGGCGTTGCGCGGCTCAAAGCAACCATCCGTTCCAGCGTCTCTTGGCGGATCAATGGAGTATCCCCATAAAGAACCAGCACATGTCCCTGCGCCTTCAAGTGAGGCAAAGCACAGCGAACGGCATCTCCGGTCCCGCGCGCTGGATGCTGCACAACGGTTGTATGGGAAAAAGGGGTTGTGAGCCCCTGAAGCGCAGGGCTCACCACAAGGATGCTTTGCGTAGACGTCATCCGCTGGGCTAAATCCAGCACATAGTCAAGGGCAGGCCGGCCGCCTAAGGGATGGAGGATCTTCGGAAGATCCGACTGCATGCGGGTTCCATGCCCCGCTGCCAAGATAACGATCTGCAAAGTGTTCATGAGACGCACCCTATCAATGCCTCCGCGCCTCCACAAGAAAAATCATGCTATCTTGATTCTCACAAAACATATCAAAATCTTTCTGCTCTTGTCTTTCCATAGCCCATACGCTATTCCATGGCATCATTTATGACAGAGAAAGAGATACAAAATGACAAAAAAAACCACAGAAAAGAAGCCATCCGCAAAAAACGCCAATGGCACGATCCCCCCTCAAGGAGATGAGACCAACACCTCCCCCCTCACGGTAAATGCGCAATATATTAAGGATTTATCCTTTGAAAACCCTTCCGCGATCTCTCACATTATGGGCGGACAGGAAGCCCCTGAGATTTCCATTCATATTGAAGCGCAGGCCCATAACCTGGTGGATCGGACTTTTGAGGTTGTGTTAAGGATCCAGGTTGAGGCCAGCCGCAAAGAAGGAAAGGTTTTCATTTTGGAACTTGAATATGCTGGTCTTTTTACCATCGGTGGAGACGTTCCTGAGGAGTACATCCGCCCCATTCTCATGGTCGAATGCCCCCGCATTCTCTTTCCCTTTGCCCGCAATATCGTTGCTTCCATCACGCAAGATGCAGGCTATCCTTCCCTCCTTCTCACCCCCGTTGATTTTGCCGATCTCTATCAACGCCAACTTGCGGAAGAGCACGCGGCCCTCGCAGAGAAACAGAAAGAGAAACCAACGATTCAGTAGGGAGGGTATCCTCGGGAATAAAACGAAGTGTGAGGGGGGGCACACTGAGGCTCCTAATCCCGATCTAGAGAGAACCTCACGCTATCTTTTTAGTCCTCTGACAATCTCTTCACGAGTTCCTTACGCCACAGCACGCCCTGATGCGCTCCTCTCTGGAACGGCAATGTCCTGAGAAAACTGTCTTTCTCCTCAGGCGAGAGCGCTCTAAAAAGAGCGAATTCTCTCTCAAGATTTTTATTGTTTTGTTCTTTTTCTGCCTGTGTGAAAAATTCAGAGAGATCCATTATCCTGGGTTCCCTGTCTTCTCCTTCAACTTGGCTCATATGCTCTTGTGCTGCCTGCTCCGCCTCATGCGCACCTTTAAGCACAGCTTTCATAAAAGCATCCACCGGCGGATGACCATAAACCACTTCCTCTGCTTGCTCTGACGAAACATCGTCCCTCGCAGCAGCCGCCACAACAGGTGAGACAGAAATAAAATTGAAGAAGCTCCGAGAAGCAGAGCGGAAAATCCAAAATGTATCAGTTTCATTACTATATATCCTTTTTTAAAATCAACTTTTTTCCGATTCCTTTATTAGGGAGTGTTAATTTAAAGAGAGACGCGTTATAATGCAGCAGAAAGCAACCTCAAGGAGAAGAAGAGATGCAAAGAAGCTGCAAAGAGTGTGGGAGTTTTAAGCTCGTTAAGAACGGGAAGGCACGGGGAAATCAACGGTATAAATGCAAGGAATGTGGCCTGAGTTTTATCGAGGGCGACCGCCGCCAAAGAACCCCCCATAGAAGCTCAGGCCTTAGCAGTGCTGCTGTATGGGATGGGAAAATCAAGCTATGGCTTTATCGCCAAACTCTTTAAAGTCTCCCG
>Ga0207123_1123_pt1 | contig 10615 bp, 10 predicted proteins | sample Alteio_BWMinHeat_39_FD_153503 | JGI IMG/M metagenome (GOLD analysis project Ga0207123, IMG submission 153503) | Enriched cells from forest soil in Barre Woods Harvard Forest LTER site, Petersham, Massachusetts, United States -... | ecosystem: Environmental > Terrestrial > Soil > Temperate forest >... | reverse complement strand
TAACATGATATTAACCTTCATTTAACTCATAGCCGCAGCTGCCACACTTACTGCTGCAGCGGTAGCTGACCCGGTCATTGCTCTTGCCGGTTGTTGGTCTGTAGGATCTTCCGGTTGAAACTCCCAAACACAAATTCGACCTTCATCATCACCAGTAGCTATTCTTCCATCAGGAAAGATGGCCAAATCCGTTATCTCGCGGGCAGCTTCATTTGAGCAAGTCCAGGTTTGAATGGGTACTACATCGGATTCTCTTTTGTAATATAGTTTTGTGCGAAGTTTGCGCATTGCAAGATCAACAATAGAAATTTTATATTCGAAACTATTAGGATTCGGTGTATAAAGACATACTAAATACCCATTAGGTGCTAAAGCTATTTGACTATTAAATAATTTATTTTCAAAGATAAATGTAACCGATTCAAAGATCATCGATTTATCAGGATTGATCATGTGTATTATTCGTAACTGGTCAAAGCCTTTGGCGTAATCGTTCAATTGACAATGGCCCAGTATCTGACAGGGTTTTAATTCAAGATAGGTAACATCACAGTTGTACTTAGTAGACAATGTTATCTTTGTACCTTCAGGTCTTAATACACCTTCTGAGTCGAATTTCAAAAAATCAGCGAAATGATCGCCTGCAGCTAAAATTTTGCCATTATGAGCTAAAGAGAGATCGTTGACGCGATGCAGAATCCACGAAGAATGAAGAACATCCCCAGCTTTATCGTGATTAACTAGAGATTGAGTTGGGATTTCTGTATCAAAAACCCACAGTGAGTAAGTATGCCACTTCATAAAAAATTGTTTAGCTTCCGCAGATAAAGCGAGCAGATGGAGCGGGTTAAAGCCAAAGTAAAACGATTCCAATGCATGCCGACTATCTATGCTTAGAGATTTTAATTGCTCACGAAGTGCAGATAGATCTTTTATATCAGTTCCAACAACAAATTGATTGCAATTAACAGGAAGGATTGAATTTATGCATCCGAAATAAGTTTGCAACTCTGTAGTAGTCCCAGTCTTTAGATTTAATAAAACGAGCTTGCCGGATTCGGTTCCGATGATAACGTAGTGCTTTATGCTGGCTAACGCCGTAACGGCACTTTTATCGGAAGTCGTGTAAGCAAGAAATGCCTGTTTTGTTTGAAGATTCCAAATGTATACTGCTCCATCATCATTTCCGCAAGCAATCTCTTTAGGGTTTAGAATTTGTACTGCTCCATCATCATTTCCGCAAGCAATCTCTTTAGGGTTTAGAATTTGTAATGTGTTTATAGGGCTTTCATCTTTATTATCAAGCGTATGCGTACAAACGGGCTTACCATGTTTGTATAACCAAGCAAGACTTTGGTTTTTAAATTTTACAGGATTGACGACCTGCTGTGTGCGTTGAACGAGCATCCGGCTAACATTCTTAGGATTTTTCAGATCTCTACGTTTTAGAAAGGCGGGCTTTGGATTAGTTTTTTTGTTAGTAAGGCTTGGCGTTTTAACATCATCTTTAAGTGCAATAGCTGCAGAGGTATCTTTTTTCTTGAGAACTGGATTGTCATAGCAGAAGTCACAGCAAAAGACTTTGTTGTTTCTGGCAATAAAATTGTATTTATTCGGCCAACTAAAGAGAGCCGACTCTTCTTTTGTATCCGCCGATGCAAGCGTACTTTGTTTTTTTTTCATCTTTATCGGTTCTTAGTCGCTTAGTTGGTTGCTCTGGCTGGCTATCGCTTTCAGCTGCTGCAGCAGAGGCTAATGCTGATGACGCGCCATCTGCTTTGCGCTTGCCTGTCCCTGATACACTGGATGTAGGCTCTGCTAATGGCGTTGCTGATGCAGTAGAAGCAGAAGGCGTTGCACTAGCTGATTTCCCTGGCTGCTGTGCTGCATCTAAAGATGTGCATGCGAGGCACAGAATCAAACTAAAAATGGATAAATGCTTTTTGAATAACATGGTATAACCTCCTTTAATTATTCGCTGAAGCTGATTTAACGTCGGCTTGTGGGCTTGGTGCTTGAAGTTCCCAAATACAAATTTGGCCTTTGCTATCACCCGTGACAATTCTTCCATCCGAAAAAATTGCGGAGGAGCACACGTCAGAATCGATCCGCCAACTATTTACACAGGTGAGTTTTTTCATGTCAATTATTGCAATTCTATAATCCTGTGTTAGCAGTGTATCGGGTTTATATATCATTACTAAGTAACCATTAGGTACTAAATGTAGACCAAAAAAGTGGCCGCGTAATGAGATGTTATTTCCATCCTTAAAATGAATCGGTAGATCCTTTTTAGTTGTAGCATTATACGTATATAAATAGCCTGTCACATCGCCCGAGGCTGGCATCCAACAATATACGAATTGATTTTTAGCAAATTCGATTATTTGATTATTGCCAGAGTGCGTATATATGAAGTATGGGAATGCAAAGCCTGTTATATCTTTTTTTATGCCAACGGTTGGTTCTTTTAAATCTAACTTTGTTAGGTCAAACCGTTGTCTTATGCATGCCTTACCAGGCATAAGTGAGATAAAAGAATCATCTAAACCTTTACTAAAAGAATTTCCCAAGCTGAAAGGCAGAACGCAAAGGGTACCATGTTTTGCATCTAAAATTATTTGCTTTGTTGTTCCGAATGAGGGCTGAAGATAAAAGAAATGATCGGACAAATGGACTATTGAATTAGTTACGCCCTCACTGGTGAAAATTGTTTGGTGTTGTTTTTTAGATAAGTTCCATATAATTACTTCACTTGACGCTGAGCCAATAACAACGTAGGTGCTATTCTTAGCCATGCACGCGATGGGATAATTATCCTGAGTGGAGGCTAAATCAGTAACTTTTTTTGTGATAGGGTTCCAAAGTTTTACTCTACCATTATTATCTCCTGTAATGATCTCAGTATCTAAAGTGGTCATGCACCAAATCGATACCTCATCTTTATCATTTTTATCGTCCAGGACATGCGTACAAACAGGCTTACCGTGCGTAACAATATTCCCATATTTCTTAGCATTCCAGTCTTGGAATTTTATAGGATTGATAGCCTGCTCTGTGCGTTGAACAAGCATGCGGCTAACATTGTTGGGATTTTTTAAGGCTTTACGTTTTAGAATGACGGGTTTTGGAGTAGCTATTTGGTTAGTAATACTGGACATTGTGCCTGGTTTAGGGTTAACCACGGCGGTTGGAACTGCGGGATCTTCAATAACCCTGCCTGTGCAGACGTCACAGAAACAAGGGTTTTTTTTCCTGGGAACAAAATTGTATTTATTCGGCCAAATAAAGAGAGGCAATTCTTCTTTTGTATCAGCCAATGCTAATTCACCTTCTTTTCTTTCCTCTGCGTCCTTATCCGTTTTTAGTCGTTTAGTTGATTGCCCAGATTGATTATCGCTTTCAGCTGCTGCTAATGTTAGTGTTGATGGGGTATCATCTATTTTGCGCTTGTTCGCTCCTGATACACTGGATGTGGATTCTGCCGATGGCGTTGCTGACGCAGCAGAAGCAGGAGTAGTCGCATCTGCAACTTTATCTGGCTGTTGTGCTGCAAATAAAGGTGCGCCGGCAAGGCATAGAATTAAACTGAGAATGGATAAACGTTTTTTGAATAACATGATATTAACCTCCTTTAACTATTAATCGCAGCTGTTGCACTTGCTGCTGCAGCGGTAGCTGCCCCCGTCATTGCTCTTGCCGGTTGTTGCTCTGGATCTGGTATCTGAAACTCCCAAACACAAATTCGACCTTTGCAATCACCCGTGGCAATTCTTCCATCAGGAAAGATGGTTAATGTTGTTATATTGCAACCAACCTCATTTGAACAAACCCAAGTAACAATAAATTTTGGATTTGATGTAAAAGATCTAGCCAAAGTTCTGCTTTGCAGGCGGAATATAGAAAGCTGGCATGGAAAAAATTCATCTATTATTGCATGGAGTCCTATTGCATAAGCATTGGGCATTAATGCCATCTGGATAAACACGAAGTTATTTAGAGTCCAGGAATAAAGAGGAAAAAGATCTTCCATTTTTAGCCATGGGTTTTGTTGTTGTTGAAAAGAGGAACCATCTAAACATAACAGATCTTTAGGTTTTAAGGGACCTTTAGGTGTTAAGCTTATATCAATCGCTCTTAATCCATGGTGTGAATATCTTTCAAGAAGATATAACTTGCTCTCAGCTCCTTTGGCTAAAATTTTGCCATTATGAGCTAGCGAGAAATGTGTTACTGACTTTATCCGGTCTAAAGCAATGACATCATTATTATCATTATTTTTATTGAAATTAACCAAGAATGGTTGTTTTTTTTCTAAATCCCACAATGTACATGGGTAGAATTGCATAAAGCATTTTTCAGCTTCAACTGAAAGAGAAGATGGCATGATTGTGCCACGAGTGGCAAATGCTTGCTTAATATCATTTTCTTGGGTGTTCACATATTTCTCTATCGGGTCAACTATGTTGATTGCAACAAGGAATTGGTTGGTGTTTGGCAAGGGTAGTATTGCATTTATACTATTATAATAGGTTAGTAATTCAGTAGATGCCCCTGTCTTTATATTCAATAACATGAGCTTACCAGATTGGGTTCCGATGATAAGGTAGGGAGGCATGCTGGCTAACGCACTAATGGCACTTTTATCGGGAGTAGCGCAAGCAACCTCCCTATTTGTCTGAAGATTCCAAATACGTACGATTCCATCAGCATTTCCAGTAGCAATATGCTTTGAGTCTATAATTTGTAATGTAGTTATAGGACTTTCATCATGATCAAGTGTATGTGTACAGATAGGATGCCTGTTGTATAACCAATCCATACTTTGCTGCTTAAATTTCATAGGATTGACGGCCTGCTGTGTGCGTTGAACAAGCATACTGCTAACATTTTTTGGATTTTGCAGAGCATTAGGTTTTGGAGAGGCGGGCTTTGGAGCAGGTGTAACATTTGATGTTTTAACATCTTTAGACATAGTTGTATCTGGATCCGGCTGTTGTGCTGCATCTAAAGATGTACATGCAAGGTATAAGATTAAGCTGAGAAGAAATAAACAATTTTTGAAGAACGTCATGATTAAATCCTATTCTTTTTTTAGGGTTCTTGGAAGGTATAATTGACAAATAGACTATGCGTTGTCGTAGCAACTGGTCTATTTATAGATTTTTCTATATAATTTAATTCTATCTGACATAAGCGAAAAGTCAAATGCTAACCCTCTGATAAATAGCCAATAACGTAAAAAATCTTAAAATTGAGAAAAATACAAAAAAATGGCAAAATTAAGCCTTTAAAATTGTTGGCCCGTTAACGTGATTTTACGATGAATTCTAAGCTTTCTAACGATCAACTCTCGCATCTCTCGACTGCGCTCCTTGGGACAGGCTTCCTGCTCATCAATAAACCGGCAGGTATAACCTCTTTTGACTGCATTCGCCGCATCAAAACCCTACTGCGCCCTCGCTACGCTCGTACCCTTCGACAGGGCTCCCAGCCTGCGCCCAGCGAGGCTACGGCGGGCACGGCAGAACTAAAGGCGTCCCTCTCCGGTCATCCCGAGGAGGAACGCAGTGACGTTTCGAGGGACGAAGGGCAAGCACTACTGCCCAAACAGCTTAAAATTGGCCACACGGGGACGCTGGATGACTTTGCTACCGGACTTTTGATTATCTGCATTGGCCGGCAGGCAACGCGCATGTCATCGGCATTGATGGGGATGAGCAAAGAATATGTTTTTACCGCCAAGCTGGGAGAGCTGACGGATTCGCTAGATTTAACGGGCAACATTTTAGAAACGGTTGAGGACATCAAAGTAACCAGGCAGCAGCTTGTAGATGCCATTCAATCATTATGCCCATCGTATGATCAAATCCCTCCCATTTATTCAGCACTCAAGCATGAAGGTCAGCCTTTGTATCATTTAGCGCGCAGGGGTTTAAAATCCAGTGAAGAATTGGAAAAAATTGTGGCACAAAAAGGCCGCACAGTTACCATCAGTGACTTTCAGCTTCTTGATTTTAATCCCCCATTTTTTACCGTAAGAATGACGGTTTCTAAGGGCGCATACGTACGATCGTTAGCCAATGACATTGCTCAAAAGTTAGGTCTGCCCGCAACAACGTACAAGTTGGAACGCACCATGATCAATACACTATCCTTGCACCAAGCACAAAAATTAGATATTTTTAGATCGATAGATGATGTTGAAAAACATTTAATGACACTGGAAGAATTGCAGGGTTGGCTGAAGCAAAATCAATAGAATTGGACATTTTGTAAGGAGATGATTGCATGGAAACCTTAAAAAATAGATATCAAACTGCTGACAAAGCGCTGAAGACATTTGATTACGCGCTCAATCGTTACTCTAAAGAGCTGTCCAGATTGGATCTAGCCGATGTCGATGATCATGAGCTTGCTGGTATGTTAAGAGATTCGGTAATCCTACCATTATCAATATTCCAAATTTCATTAACGCACTTGCGCAATAATTCAAGATCGTGTGAGACGATGATGGCCGTACCGTTAAAGGTTCTGATCATGCGGATAAGCGAAGTGCGATTTTTTGCATCCAAATGATTAGTCGGTTCATCTAAACACAATACATTGGGGTCTTTTGCCAAAGCCTGAGTCAATGCTTGATTCAGTCGCTGCCCACCACTGAGCGTATTGTAATCTTCAATAACTTGGGGAACATAACCAAACACCGCATCTTTGGGAATGTACATGCGCCCAGCAGTTGGTTCCATCAAACCCTGAATTATTTTAAGTAATGATGATTTACCATTTCCATTACTACCAATGATGGCAATGCGATTGCCATACTCAATTTGCCTAGAAAAGTTGTCAAAACAAACTTTGTGAGGAAAATACAAACTAATGTCGTTAATACCTATGGGTCGATGCATCATGCTAGCCTCCTTTCTATCCAAGCCTTTTTAAACATAATCCAATAGTCGCTTTAGTCGACGCACAGCGTGCCATACAAATGCACTACTAAATGCACAAAGCGCTAGCACACAATACCACACATTAATGTACCCATCTTGCCCCAACATTGCCCCACGCATGCCTTCCATAATAAAAATAAAAGGGTTTAACAAGCAGATATAAGCAAGCACAGGATAGAGAGCGTAGAGCGCTGCCCAAGAAAAATGGAACCCTCCCAAAAGCCACATGGGGAAATTAAAACGTTCCCATACCCATCCTATTTTGGATAATCTTTGAACAATAGCTGCAAGCCATAAGATATAAGTGCTGTAAAAAATGCCGCTAACCAAAATCATGGCTACAGTAGGTAGAATTGCTATTTTAGTTAAATCAAAAGAGTGCCACATGATCAGTTTGACCAATGGGATAGTACAAACCGTAAGAAAGATTGAATTTAAGGTATAAACGGTCAGTGTTTTAAGAATAATTACCCATGACGGTACCGGCAATGTAAGTTGATAAAAAATTTGATGATCCGTCTCAATGTTCTTTACCAACAAAATAACTTGAAAATATACATCAAAAAGTCCTGCTGATGCTACCAAGCTAGCCAAGTGAAACAAACCATAATCCGTTTTTAGACCATACGGTGCCATGAGATGTCCCATGATAAAGACTCGCACTGCCGTCCAAATAAGCAGATTAATAAGTGTATCTCTGATTAAGTAGCGCCAAACCACAAATTCAGCAGCCAGTAACTGCCCAAACACATGGACGTAGAAAAGATTCACAACACATCCTTAAACATAATCCAACTTGCGCTTAAGCCTGCGCATACCATCCAGCCCGCACAGCAAACTAAAAACCAGCAATGCTAGTACACACAGCCACACATTTAAAAAACCATCTTGACCTAGCAGCGCAGCGCGAATACCTTCCATCAAATACGTGACCGGATTGGCCAGATTAATGTAGGCCAGCACGGGACAGACTTTATGCAGTACCTGCCAGGAAAATTGAAAACATCCCAAAAACCACAAGGGAAAATTAAAACGTGTCCACACAATGCCCATCTTGGATGAATTTTTTACAATGCCGGCGAGCCACAAGATGTAAAATGCATAAAAAATACTGCTGGACACAATCATGGCAAGTGTTGCCATCACTGACACTTTGGTCAGATCAAACTGGTACCACAGCAGCACTTTGCCCATCGGCAAAACGCACACCACAAGAAATGCAGAATTAAAAGCTATAAACGCAGCTTTTTTTATCAGCACAAGCCAGGAGGGGATGGGGAGCGTCATGTGATAAAAAATCTCATGCTTGCGATCAATGTCTCGCATTAGGTGCGCCACCATTCTAAACACACTAAAAAAGCCGGCACCAATGACCAGGCCAGCTACAATAAAAACCCCATACCCGGGAGCAAGTCCAAGGGCAGGCATTATGTAGCCCATAATGCCTGCTTGAATGCCACTCCAATACCAAAGGTCTATGACGGTGGTCATAACCGTTTGTCGCCAAACTTGCAGGTCTGCGCGCAGTAACTGCATAAAGATGCGGAAATAAAATGTTTTAAACATAATCCAAACGTTTCTTGAGGCGCCTGATAGAATCAAGACCAAACACCAAGCTAAATCCAGCCAATGCCAGCGCGCAGAGCCACACATTCAAGTAACCCTCTTGGCCCAACAAGGCACCACGAATACCTTCCATGATGTAGGTCATCGGATTAATTAAATTGACGTAGGCAAATGTTGGAAAGAGTTTGTGCAGTACCATCCAAGAAAATTGGAATCCGCCCAAAAACCACAACGGGAAAATAACGCGGCACCACACGCTGCCAATTTTTAAGGTGTTTTCTAATCTGCTGGCGAGCCAGAGCGTAAAAAATCCATAAAAAATGCTGATGGCAATAATGATTGCTATGGTTTGAATAATATTGATTTTGGTTAAATCAAACTGATACCACAAAACCAATTTACCCATGGGAATTACGCTTACACCAAGAATGATAGCATTCAAGGCATAAAATGTTGCGGTTTTAACCATGATAAGCCAGGATGGAACGGGCAGAATGAGTTGATAGTCGATTTGTTTATCGCCTTCAAAATCACTGACCAAATTCATCACGCTAGGAAAGACTTCAAACAAGCCTCCGCTCGCTACTAAACCGGCCAGCTGGAACACTCCGTAATCGGCCGCCAAACCAAAAGCCGGCATAACGTAACCCATAATGGCTGCGGTAATTCCAACCCAAATAAACAAATCGATAATTTTGTCTTTAAAATTTGCTTTAAAGACTATGAATTCAGCAGCCAGAAGCTGCCTGAACACATTGAAATAAAATGAATAACTAAGTGACATAATATACCTTTCAAAGGATGTCCCGTACCCTTCGATACGATGCCGTTCGTGGTGAGTGATTGCAAAGCAATCGTATCGAACCACACGGCATCACTCAGGGCGAACGGGACTTTTTCCTTACTGTTCTTTATTTTCACCTTCACTCATCAAAGCAATAAACACATCTTCAAGATTTTTTTGCTTGAAGTCGGACATTAATTTGTCCGGAGTGTCAATCAACTTGATTTGACCCTGATCTAAAATGCACACGCGGTCAGAAAGTTGTTCTGCTTCATCCAAGTAGTGGGTGGTTAAAATTACAGTGATGCCGTAATTTTTTAGTTCTTTGATGGTAGTCCACAACTGACGACGAATGTGCGGATCGAGCCCCACGGTTGGTTCATCGAGGAGTACCAACTTTGGATTGTGCATAAGTGCGCGAGCAATCATAAATCGTTGTTTGTAACCGCCCGAAAGTACGGATGCTTTTTGCTTGGCATATTCATGAAGCTGGAATTGTTTCATCAACATCTCCATGCGCTCATTGATCAACGCTTCGCTCATCCCATAAAAACGCCCTGCAAAACGCAAATTGTCTTCTAAGGTCAAGTTTTCGTTTAAGTTTGGTTTTTGGGGACAAAAGCCAAGTTGAAATCGGTAAGCAGCAACATCGTTGTAAATGGATTTGCCTTGATATTCAATGTCACCTTCCGTTGCTGGGTGCAGCGTGGCAATGATAGAAGAGAGTGTAGACTTGCCCGCTCCGTTTACTCCCAGAAGACCAAAGATCTCGCCTTCGTAAATATCAAACGTGACTCCTTTGAGAGCTTCTTTGGTTGCGTAGCGCTTTTTTACGCCTTTTATGCGTAACAAAACATTAGACATGATTAGTCCTTTAAATTTTAGGGGCATTACAACTTGCAGACAATGTTAGCGCAAAATACGCCAAGAAAACTACAATGGCTCAAGTGCCCTACGTTAAAAATTAAGTAGAGAAAATTAGAAAAAAGAGATTCTTTCGGGGAAGAATCTTTGAGACCTAGGCGTTTCTGTGCCCAGATACGGTGCGAATTGCGATTATCATGGCGAATGCTCCTTGAATATAAAGTGCCATGAAGAATATTAAATACGATTTTTTGAGTCTATCACAAGACTTTTATATCGTCAAAATTAAATATTTTTTTAAACCTTAACTCGACTAAGTATGGTTTGCATAAGCGTACAATAGTTTCTAGCCAGCATTGAAAGATAGTCTGCGACTTCTTCTTTGTACATATGCGAAGTTTTATTTCTTGATTCAACCATTTCTAGGCTTTTTTCTGTCTCTTGGCTAGAC
>Ga0207123_1122_pt1 | contig 10791 bp, 6 predicted proteins | sample Alteio_BWMinHeat_39_FD_153503 | JGI IMG/M metagenome (GOLD analysis project Ga0207123, IMG submission 153503) | Enriched cells from forest soil in Barre Woods Harvard Forest LTER site, Petersham, Massachusetts, United States -... | ecosystem: Environmental > Terrestrial > Soil > Temperate forest >... | reverse complement strand
GCAAGGACAGGTCACCGCACTCCAAGTTAGTTCTCTGAGGCAAAAGCAGTCTCTTTGCGTCTTTGCGCCTTCGCGTTTAATAAAAATAGTACACGTGTCTTTTAGGTTGTTTTCAAAGAAGCTATATCGATGACAAAACGATATTTCACATCACTCTTCAGCATCCTTTCATAAGCTTCGTTGATCTTTTGAATTGGAATCATCTCAATATCGGACACAATTTGATGTTTGGCACAAAAATCGAGCATCTCTTGTGTTTCTTTGATTCCGCCTATCAGTGAACCTGCAAGTGCCCTGCGTTTAAAAATAAAGTTGTTGATGTTGGGTGAAGGATGGGGATGCGGAGGGGCTCCAAGAAGACACATTGTACCATCTCGATTTAGTAATTCTAAGTAAGCATCCAAATTGTGGGAGACAGATACAGTATTGATGATGAAATCGAAATAATTGATGTATTTTTTCAGTTCCTCAGGTTTTTTCGAAATGATAACTTCATTGGCGCCAAATCTTTTAGCATCGGGGATTTTATCCGGGGAAGATGTGAAAAGGACTACATGAGCACCCATCGCATGGGCTATCTTGATGGCCATATGGCCTAAGCCGCCAAGACCAACCACACCAACTTTGGTTCCTTTGCCTACTTTCCAATGACGTAAGGGAGAGTAGGTTGTTATGCCGGCACAGAGCAGCGGTGCCACACCTGCAAGATCTTTTTCTTTAAATTCTTTGGGAACATGCAAAACAAATTTTTCATCGACGACGATGAGAGTAGAATAGCCTCCGTATGTCGATTTACCAGTATGTTTGTCTATGCTATTGTAGGTAAATATGATTTCCTTTTCGCAATATTGCTCGAGATGATCTTTGCAGCTTGAACAAGATCGGCATGAATCGACCATGCATCCAACAGCGGCTATATCGCCAATTTTAAATGTTTTAACTTCGTTTCCAATTTTCGAAACGCGGCCGACGATTTCATGTCCGGGAATGACTGGATACATTGCATTTTGCCATTCATTTTTAACTGTGTGTATATCGGAATGGCAAACACCGCAGTAGATGATATCAATTTGAACATCATGTGGGCCGGGTTCGCGACGTTCAAAATTCATTAATGCTAAAGGTTTTGTGGCATTGTCTGCTGCATATCCCTTTGATTTAATCATAAAAATCCTCCTTGGATGAATTTCATTCTTCTTCTTAGCAAATTAATATTTTAAATGCAATTGCTACTCCTGTCTTTTTTTGAAAAGTATGGGAAATGATAACAAAGAAATTTAAATGCGTTGGTGTACTAAGCCCTAAAAAACGTTGAGTTCCGTGGAGCGTTTCGTTAGGTTCTCGTGGCCGTCTTTTGTGATGACGACCGTATCTTCAATGCGAATTCCACCGAGGTCGGGAATGTAAATTCCGGGCTCAATGGTAACGACCATACCCGGAACTAATGGAGTTGGATTTGAAGGGACCGAATGGCGGATAAAGGGGTGTTCATGGATATCTAATCCCACACCATGCCCTAGACTATGTGTAAAATTTGGACCATAGCCTTTATCTGCAATATAGTTTCTTGCTGCAGAATCCAGGTCTCCGATCGTTGTGCCGGGCCGGCAAATATCCAACGCCTTCTGCTGGGCTTGTTTGACAATTTCATATAGTATGAGCATCTGAGGGTCTGGATTACCAAAAAAGACCGTGCGCGTCATATCTGAATGATAATGCTTAAACGTAACTCCTATGTCAATCAAGACCACCTGATCTTTTTGAAGTTTGGCATCACCTGCTCGATAATGAGGCATGGAACTATTTTTTCCGAAGGCGATGATCGGATCGAAGGCTGTTTTCTTTCCGCCTCGCTTTTTCCAGAAAATCTCCAATTCAGAAGCAACGTCTGCTTCTGTGACCCCTTCTTTTAGCAGGCTACAGACATAATCATAACCTTTTGAGCCTAGATCTGCCGCCTGTCGTAGAATTTCAATTTCCTCGCTGTCTTTAATCATGCGTTGGGCTTGCAGTGGAGATTCAAGAGGAGTAAGAGAGCATATGGAATTAATATTCACAAATTTACCATATTGCTGGTAAGTACTGAATAATGTTGTGGAGGCATCGAAACCAAGTTTTACAATAAATGAAAAGGCAGGCTCAGAAAGTTGTCTTGCAAAATCAGGATTTAGAAGATGTACAGGAATAGGGCTGCATTTAAGGCATAGTTCCAGATAACGATTGTCGACGAATAAATCGGCTCCATTGGCATGCACAAGCAGCTTGCCGGCGGAGAGATCTAGTCCGGTGAGATAATACATACTTGTTTGATCCTCGATGAGGATCGCATCGCAGGATTGATCTTTTAATTTTTTCTGTAAAAGCTGAATGCGCTGATGATAGTCCATATATTCCTAAAATAGTTTTGCAAGCTCATCTGTCGTCATTTGCACAAGTGTTGGTTTTCCCATCGGACAAATGTAAGGCTGTTTGCATTTCACAAGCTGATCCAATATTCCTTGAGCCTCTTCAATAGTAAGACGGCGATCATGGCAAACAGCGGCACGACTGGCAGTCAATGCGATGAGTTTGGTTTTTTCTTGTTCCAGATGGTTTTCTCCATTTTCGCGAAGTCCATGAATGATATCTTTTATTAAAATATCGAGATTTGCATTACCAAATATCTGTGGAATAGCATTGATGATGAAACTGCTCGGACCGAACTCTTGAATATGGAGTCCCATCTGATTCAAAAGAGGAAGTGATTTTCTTAGAGCCTCAGCCTCAAATGGGGCAACTTCGATAGGGTGGGGAATTAACAGGGCTTGATGAGCCAATGAGTTGGTTGGCTCATTGTTCATCAATTTTTCATAGATAATTCGACTATGAGCCGCCTTCTGACTAACGACAATTAAGCCCCCCTTATTTTGCATGGAAGACCCGTTTTTGATAAAGTCCTCACTGCCGACGGCATCTAAAAGGATGAAGCGCGAAATGATTGCCAGCACTTTTGGGGGGAGGTGTTGTTTTGGCGGCAAAGGAAGAGAAACAGTTGTTGCAGGCGAAGGATTAAGGACTTGGTGATAATCGAATGATGATTGTTTTGATGCCGGAGGCTGAGGGATAGGGGGTGGTTGAGGAATGGATTGCAGATAATTGACTTTAGGGCTTTCTGGCTGTGGCGACAGGGTGTGCTTAGGTTTAAAAACCCAAGTATCGGATCTTGTTGGCGATGGAGAAGCAATTTCAGGTTCATTAAATCTTCCGGCAAAGACAGGGCTTATGGTTGTTTCAGTATTGGCTGCGTTGATAAAGGAGGTGTCGTGACGCAAAACCTTTCCGATGGCATTGACGATGAGTCCTCTGATGAGCTGTTCTTGACGTAGACGCACCTCCCTTTTTTGAGGATGAACATTGACATCGACAAGTTCGCCGTCAAGGGTTAGGTGCAGTACAAATACGGGATGCCTTCCGCTTGGCAGTGAAGTGCCGTAACCATCTCTGACAGCAAAGGAAACAATTGGAGATGTAACTCCACGCTGATTAATGAATAGATATTGCCCTGTGCGATTATGCCGGGTGTAATTTGGTAGGCCAGCAACGCCTTGAATTTTGCAGAAATCGGTTTGTTCTTCGAAAAATTGGGTATGCGAGAGATAGTCCTGACCAAGAACCTGGCCAATTCGCGCCTTGAGATGTTCTTCAAATGAAGTTTCTTGTGAAGCAGTGCACATCAATGCACTTTTGCCATCGTTGATGAGCTGGAATTTAACTGTAGGATACCCAAGTGACATTAAAGAGACAGTTTTGAGGATTTCATTGGCGTCAACTGCAGGGGATTTAAGGAATTTTTTGCGAACCGGCACATTAAAAAACAGGGATTTCACCTCTATTGTTGTGCCTTGGCTGCGGGCAGCAGGATTGCAGCTGATCACCTTGCCACCATCGACAATGACCATCGTCCCAATCGAATCAGAATTCACTTTTTCATTTTGAGGACAAGATAAGAGGGTGAATTTCGAGATGGAAGCAATGGAAGGGATGGCTTCGCCGCGGAAGCCCATGGTGGTGATATCGTGAATTTCTTCGACTTCGCGAATTTTCGAAGTTGCATGTCTTTCGAGGCAAAGAAGAGTATCATCAGGAGACATGCCGCAGCCATTATCGCTGATGCGGATTAACTGCCTGCCACCCCCCTGGATTTCGATGCAAATATCGGTGGCGCCGGCATCGAGAGAGTTTTCGACAAGTTCTTTAACTACGGAAGCAGGGTTTTCGATCACCTCGCCGGCAGCTATTTTGTTTATCGTGTGGTCGCTAAGAACGCGTATTTTTGATGACATAGTTTTTTCCAAATTTCATTAGCTAAATTGCACCTAAAGCTACGCGAAGCGTTTGGAGTGCGCAGCCCCTGCTGCGCTTTTCCTGGAATGTATTTTAGCAGAGTTCAATGAAAAATCAATTCATATCTCAGATTATTGCACTTAAAAAGTCTTCTAGTAAAAGCGCAGCAGGGGCTGCGCACTCCAAACGCTTCGCGTAGCTTTAGGTGCAATTTAGCTAATGAAATTAAGTTTTATATTTTTTTTTTAGTTTAGTGCTAATATTTTATGATATTGTCAAATGATTATCAAAGCTAAACTGTATGTTCTCGTCTATTAAATTCTTGTTTTTAACAATGGAAGATAATAAACTTATTTGTAACGCCTAACAACGGTAAATTAGGATGAGCAAAAAGCAAGTAATTCGGACAGATCCTTCTCAGAACTTTATGGAGCGCTATCCGCAGCCGCTTGATGCTCTATTCCTGCCTAAATCGGTCGCTGTCATCGGCGCTAAGGATGATCCCGGTTCTGTTGGAGCAACTATCGTCAATAACCTAATCAAAGGCGGTTTCAAAGGCAAAATCTATCCAATCAATCCCAAACGCAACGAAGTTTTTGGATTGAAATGTTATCCCTCTATTGATGAACTCTCAAATGAAGTCGATCTGGCCGTTATCGTCACCCCGGCTCCTACCGTCCCTAATCTCGTAGCAGAATGTGTAAAAGCCAATGTCAAATCAGCCATTATCATCTCTGCAGGTTTTAAAGAACTTGGTCCATCGGGAATAAAACTGGAAGAGGAAATTCTCCATCATGCCCACCAAGGTCATATGCCTATAATTGGTCCGAACTGCCTAGGCGTGATGAACCCTATTCATGGCTTGAATGCAACATTTGCAAGAGGCATGGCACTTCCGGGTAATCTGGCTTTTATTAGTCAATCTGGAGCCATGTGTACGGCTGTTTTGGACTGGAGTTATCGTGAAAAAATAGGTTTTAGTTCTTTCGTCTCGATAGGATCGATGGCTGATGTCAATTGGGGCACGCTGATTGATTACTTGGGAAGCGATCCCAACACCCATAGCATGCTGCTTTATATGGAGACAATCGGCGATGCTCGCTCATTCCTTACGGCGGCAAGAGAAGTGGCTCTTGAAAAGCCTATTATTGTCATTAAGGCTGGACGCAGCCAAGCCGCCGCCAAAGCCGCCGCTTCTCATACAGGCTCATTGGCAGGAAGTGATGAAGTTTTTGATGCCGCTCTTGAGAGGGTAGGTGTGCTGCGTGTTAATTCAATTTCAGAGTTATTCAGTATGGCTTCTGTATTGGCCCGTCAGCCCCGTCCAAAAGGTCCGCGTTTATCTATCGTCACGAATGCCGGCGGACCGGCAGTCTTGGCGACCGATGCTACAGTGCTTAATCATGCAGAGTTAACTGTATTGGAAGACACGACGATTAAGGCTTTGGATCAATTTCTCCCTAAAGCATGGAGTCATGGCAATCCCATTGATATTCTGGGTGATGCGACAGAAGAGACATATGCCAAAACAATTGAAGTTCTTAGTAAGGATGACCAAACGGACGGGATATTAGTCATATTATCCCCGCAGGATATGACGGATCCTACGGCGACGGCTAAGAAGTTGACGTCATTTTCTCATATACCTGGAAAGCCTGTTTTGGCTAGTTGGATGGGTGGTGATTCAGTTGCTGAAGGGATTAAGGTTTTGACTGATGCCAATATACCGGTTTTTGAATATCCTGATGATGCTGCCAAAACATTTGGGACGATGTGGCGCTATAGCAAAAATTTGGAGAGTATCTATGAGACTCCAAGTATTGGCCAGTTGGAAAGTTTTGGAAAGGAAGAGACGCAAGCTCAGCAAGTCAGTAAAATGCTTGAAGGGATAAAAAATAGCGGGCGTACATTGCTCACAGAAGAAGAATCGAAGAGGCTGTTAAGTTTTTATGGCATTCCTGTCGTTGAAACGCTTTATGCCGGATCGTCTGATGAAGCCGGACAAATTGCCAGGAAGATGGGATTCCCCGTTGTTTTAAAAATTTCATCGGAAACGATCACCCATAAAAGCGATATTGGTGGTGTCAAACTCAATCTGAATAGCATTGAAGAAGTTGTCAAAGCTTTCGATGAAATAAAAGAAAGTGTCAGTCGTTTAGCCGGAGCCGAACATTTTCACGGCGTCACAGTTCAACGCATGGTTAAGCGAGGGGGTTATGAATTGATTTTGGGCAGTTCAACAGATGCGCAGTTTGGACCAGTCCTCCTATTCGGTACAGGAGGACAGCTCGTTGAAATCTTCAAGGATCGCGCTTTGGCTTTACCGCCGTTGAATAGTACCTTGGCGCATTTGTTTATGGAAAAAACCAAGATCTACGAAGCTTTGCATGGCGTGAGGGGAAGGAAATCTGTTAATATCAAAGCTTTGGAAGAGGTATTGATCAATTTTTCCCGTTTGGTCGTTGAAAATAGACGTATCATGGAATGCGATATCAATCCTCTTTTAGTCTCGGAAGATGAAATGGTGGCTCTTGATGCCCGTATCATTTTGCACGACGCCAGCATTAGCGATGCTGATTTGCCAAAACTTTCAATCCGACCCTATCCATTAAATTATGTGCGGTCATTAACCTTGCGAAATGGATTGCCCATCGTATTGCGTCCGATTCGACCTGAAGATGAGCATCTTATTGTCGCTTTTCACCGCCATCTTTCAGAAAAGAGTGTGCGCCAGCGTTTCTTTGCATTCTTAAGCTTGGATGAAAGGGTTACCCATGAGAGGCTTCTTAGAATGTGCTTTACGGATTATGATCGGGAGTGGTCGACTGTAGCCCAAATCGAAGGAAAAGAAGGCGCGCAAATCATAGGTACAAGCCGTATCTATCGGGTGCCAGGCACTCGTACGGCACGTTTTTCGATGATTATTGCCGATGAATATCACAATTTAGGTTTAGGCACTCAGATGCTGCAGCATATGATCTGGATAGCAAAGCAGGAACATATTGAAATGATTGATTCCAGGATTTTATCTGAAAATGTTGGAGTGCTTCGAATATTTGAAAAGCATGGTTTTGTAATATCCCAAGATGTAGAGCCGGATATTATGAAAGCCCAATTAGACCTAAAAATATGATGGAAGCACAGGTTATAGCAACAAATATTGTTAAAAAGCTTGCCGCTGCAGGATTTACAGCTTATTTTGCAGGTGGTTGGGTTCGTGATTATATCATGGGGCATCCTTCGGACGATATAGATATCGCCACCAATGCACCGCCAAATGTAATCCTCGATTTGTTTCCACGTACCATTCTTGTCGGATTAGCGTTTGGAATAGTAGTAGTTGTCGTCGACGGCCATCAGTTTGAAGTAGCCACTTTTCGTCGTGACATCGGTTATGAAGGGGGACGAAGGCCGACTCAGATCGAGTTGGCAACTCCAGAAGAAGATGCCTCGAGACGCGATTTTACGATCAATGGGATGTTTTATGACCCAATAGAAGGGGCGTTTCACGACTTTGTACATGGCAAGGAAGATATCACGCGTCGCTTGATTCGAGCGATAGGGGATCCTTTCGAACGTTTTGTTGAAGATCGATTGAGAATGATCAGAGCGGTGAGATTTGCTGCGCGTTTTGATTTTATTATTGATGAAGATACACAAGAAGCTATCAGAGCATCAGCCGACACATTATTTCCGGCTGTCGCAATGGAGAGGGTTTGGCAAGAGTTTTGCAAAATGGCCAATTATCCAGGTCTTGAAAAGGCTTTAATCGACATGCATCGTTTAGGGCTTCTATCGATAATTTTTCCTGCTTTGACAGGTGTTCACTTGAATGAAATCCGTAAAAGAGTCGAATCTTTTGTCCATTATCCCAAAAATGTGCCAACAATATGGTATCTTTTAGCGCTTTTTCCTGAGGCTTCAAGAAACGAAGCTGTGGATTTATGCCGTTATTTGCGTACTAGCGTAGCAGACACCAATTTAGCAGAGTATTTAGTTCAGATTAGAAATGCAGTGAGACAAGATCAAATCAATGGAAGTGCAAATCTAGTGGCGTGGACTCATTTATATGCCCATCCGGAAGCTAGGTCTGGTATTGAAGCAATTGCAGCTTATTTAGAGGATAAACAGAGTTTCATGGCTATTCATGCAGGACGAATGCAGAAGCTTGAAAAGCATATAATGAGGGTAATTAATAAGAAGCCTTTAGTCAATGCAGCCCTTTTGCAGCAAAAAGGTATTGTTCCCGGAAAATTGATGGGTGTGTTATTAAAAGAAGCGGAGAGTATTGCGATTTTGCATGACTTAAATTCTGCAGAAGACGTTTTGGGTAAGCTAAACATAACCCATAAGTTTTTTTAAGATATATGTCTTATTTTTTAAACGCAAAGTCGCAAAGGGTGTCATAATCCATAAAAAAGATGATCACATTTGTATAGATAAAGACACTCTTTGCGTCTTTGTAACTTTGCGCCTTTGCGTTTAAAAAATAGGATATGTATCTTAAAATAAACGGGTAATTAGGATGAGTACTTATAAGATGAATTTATTATTAGGAGAAAAATATGATACAGAAAATTACAAGTGTTCAACATCCGATTGTTAAACATATCGTCAAGCTGCGCCAGAATCGCGATTATCGTTACGATCATAATAGCCTGGTTATTGAAGGCGTTAAACTCATCAGCGAGATCTCCCAAGATCAACGATATAAAGCTGTTTTTGCTTTGGATGAATCACTTCTTCCAAAAGGCATTAAATCCGATGAGATATTTATTGTTACAGAAAGCATCTTGCACAAGATCTCCACATTGACAACCCCTGAAGGGATTGTCGCTGAAATTTCTATGCCTCAACCGGCATCTCTAAAAGGATTAAACAAAATCATCATATTGGATGGTGTGGGAGATCCTGGAAATTTTGGAGCTATTTTACGTTCTGCCATTGCACTTGGATGGGATGGCGTTTTTATTCTAGAAAACAGCTGCGATCCTTTCAATGATAAAGCCATGCGAGCCGCTCGTGGCGCTACATTTCGTTTACCCTTGGCTTGGGGAAATTGGGTGGAGCTTAAAAAGTTGATTAAAGCTAACAAGTTAGAACCTTTGGTAGCGGATCTCGATGGAGTGAATTTGGCTGATGTTAAAGTCGACAAAAAAATCGCTTTGGTTCTAGGAAATGAGTCTCTTGGAGTCTCTGAAGAAGCTAAATCGATTTGCAAATCCGTCACCATTCCGATGCCTGGCAAGATGGAATCATTGAACGTCTCCGTAGCGGGCGGTATTCTCATGTATGCATTAGGGACTTCAGGGAAAAAGTGATGGAATCCAAAGACCAAAAGCAAGATAAAGATCATTCCCATCTTCCGAAACGATGGTTAGGCTGTGATGTCGAGGCCGACTTTTTTGGTGATGAAAGGAAGCATGGTAAGCAGGAGCGTAAATTAGCCTCCTCCAAAGACCGTTCTAAATACAAAAAAACCGATCAGCGAAAAGTGATAAAAGAAAGGGAATTTAAGGTCGATAAGGATCTTCTTGAGCGAGGAAGGGTGTTGTCCATAGCCTCTCAAGGGATTTTGGTGGATGCTGAGAGTGGGGATACTCTTTATTGTACTTTGCGTGGGGTTCTTAAAAAAGAGAAGACACAGTATAAAAATCTTGTGACCGTCGGCGATTTTGTTCTCTTTGAAAGGACTGTGGCAGGGGAAGGGTTGATAGCACATGTTGAACCGCGTCATTCGCAGTTATCGCGTTCTGATAATCTTTCAAGACGAAAAGAGCAGCTAATCGCAGCTAATATCGACCAAGTGATTATTACAACATCTGTGGTGTTACCACCCCTAAAGCCATCTCTGCTGGATCGATATATCATTGCTGCCCAAAAAGGGGATATGGAGCCAATTATTGTGATCAACAAGATTGATTTATTAGCATCCAATGCTGTTGGGGTTGAAACAGAGGTTTTGGAACAGGAGAGAGAGCTCTACCATGAATTGCTTACAGCATATCAAGGGATAGGAATTCCTGTCATATCGATAAGTACAGTTACAGGAGAAGGGATTGAAGAGCTAAAAGAGGCTATGGCCGGAAAGGCTTCAGTTTTTTCCGGACAATCCGGAGTAGGAAAGTCTTCATTGATTAATACCATTACCGGCCAAAATCTGCGTGTAGGAGATATTGTAGAAAAAACCCAGAAAGGCTCGCATACGACATCCACAGCACAGCTGTTGAAGCTGGAGTTTGGGGGTTGGTGCATAGACACACCGGGCATCAAGAGCTTTGGTGTTTGGGATCTCGATATAGAAGAGGTGGAGCAAGGTTTTCCCGAGATTTTCACTTGCGGCCACAATTGCCGCTATCCGGACTGCTCCCATATGGGAGAAGAGGGGTGTGAGGTCGTCAAGGCCGTAACGACAGGTGAAGTGTCATGGCTGCGCTATGACTCATACGTAGCCCTAATGCAAAGCAT
>Ga0207123_1120_pt1 | contig 11297 bp, 7 predicted proteins | sample Alteio_BWMinHeat_39_FD_153503 | JGI IMG/M metagenome (GOLD analysis project Ga0207123, IMG submission 153503) | Enriched cells from forest soil in Barre Woods Harvard Forest LTER site, Petersham, Massachusetts, United States -... | ecosystem: Environmental > Terrestrial > Soil > Temperate forest >... | reverse complement strand
TATCGATTGGTCCTGTACGAGTGAGTGCAGGAGGGCGAGAAGATACGGATGATAATCCGCGCCAAATTCCATGCCTATGTCCAAAGCCTCCTTTGCCTCTTGTCCCTGGGATTCCTGTGGGGTTTTGGGAACCTGCGCGCCTTGTGGACGTGACCCGTGTTCCCTTTTGTATGATCAGCATGGGAGGGCTGAAACTCGGAGGGTCTCGTCACCATTATGGCACCCACGGGGCTCGAGGTGAGGCACGCGGACAGAACAGCTTTTACCATGTTCATTGGTATGTCTATCCGGTCATCTATTGGTTGGAACTCTTGGTTGATTTCATGTGCCTTGAGCAACAAAGCTTTGACGTGGCTTATCTCACAGAACTTGACCCTCTCTGGAACGACGATAAACTTTCCTTCCTGATCAATGCGGAAGCAGGAGCCTTTGGGAATCTTATTGCCCAAGGAGCCTGTGCAGCTGATTGTGCAGCGGCAAGCGCTGGATTTCCTCTTGAACCGCTGTTCTGGTGTGGAGGATGTCAGGGAAGTCTCTATCCTTTCACAGGCAATAATCCAGCTCATAATGGAGGCGTGCAATCGAGCCTTCTCATGGTCCAGCGCATGATTGCAAAGCTCCACCGTGAACTCCTCCTCTGGGAGACGAGCGGAGAACGAGCTCTCTGCCAGAAAAAGATCCGGCCCTTCATCAAAAAGAGTCAATACAAAACTCAGATGACTTATCCCAGGCCGACAAGCACTGGGCCAATGGCCTGTAATCCCTTAGGTCGGACAGAGACGATTTGGGGAAGTGGGCGCGAGTTTCCTTACAAGGGAGAAGATTTTGGATATCTCATTTGGAGGAAAAGAAATTGCTGCGTCCTTTGAAATTTTCCTTATTTTCTCTTGTTTTGAGCGCTTTTGTAGTATCTTCCGTCATAGGAAAGCCTGTGGTACAAGAAGAGGCTTTCCATTCCAAACACCTCCCTGTAGACGGGATGGAAAGCACCTTTCCTATACTTCTGATTTTTGTCTCTTTCTCTCTGGGCGAAAAAGCTCTTCTCAATCTTGCCCAAGAAGCCAAACACACAAATGCCTCTCTCGTTTTGCGAGGATTCAAGGATGGCAGTTATCTGAAAACTGCCAAAGCGTTAGAGAAAATCATCACAAAAACAGGGATCGGCTTTACGGTGGATCCGGAGCTTTTTGCACTCTTCAACATTTCTGTCGTTCCGACTTACGTCCTCTCCAAGCCCTTTCCTCCTCACGCTACAGAGAGAAATCAAACACCTCTGCATGATCGTCTCATGGGGCACGTCAGTGTGAAGTACGTCCTCGAAACTTTTGCAAAAGAAGGGTCTCTCAAAAACGAGGTAAAAGCTCTTCTGCAGGAGCTTGTCACGCCATGAAACAGTCCATATCCCAAGCTTTTCTCATTCTCATTGTGATCCATGTGGTTGTGATTGTGGTAGCCTTTTGTCTACTCTCTTTTTTTGGAACAGGCGCTTTTGGAAATCCCGAAGTATTCCTGCGACAAGGAGATGCTGTTGCTGCAGAACGCCTTGGCTCAGTTGCAACAGATAAAGCCAAAGCCGGTCCAAACCCCTTCTATCATGGAAAAAACAAAGGAGGAGATTTAGATCCAGAAATCAGCCAAATGCTTTCCGAAGATGGGCATCGGTTCGTGATTGACCCTGCAGCTGATCCTCTCGTGAACTCTGCAAACCGTATCAGAGAATTGCCTCTTAAAGCAATCGGAGGAGAAGGAACTCACAGTGTTTCTGTTCAAACAGGCGGGCGAGATGAGACTGCATTTTGCGAAGAGTCAGGAGATGAATCGGTCCACACTTGTAAATCGACACTGCATGCCGAAGTCCATGAGGAGATAGGTGATCCGATTAATGGGAACTGGCCACTTAATGGAGAAGGGGATCTCGCAAAAGTCTGGCATATCTACTGGCAAGGTGACTCGCCACAGTGGCGTGTGCTTGTTTCTCAGAATCGCAATATTCCTCTCGAGCAAATTGAATCTGCTCGACCAACCGGCTTAAGTGCTAGTAGAAAAAATGGAAACCTTGAATATTTTCATGGAAACGTTGCTTATTCTTATCGTCCCAAAGTCAAAGTCGCGACAACCCACTGGCAAAATGCTTGTGGAGAACTCGAAAGAAGAGCAGATCAAGGGCTCTGCGTTTACGCTTCCAAAGTCTGTACACAAGGCCCTGAAACGCGAGTGTTTGATGGCGTCCAGGTTCATCGAGACTGTTGGGAAGAGACCTATACCTACAATTGCTCCCACCCGTCAGCAGATGATTGCGGACCTTTAAGAGCTAAAGGATGCGTCCAAGTTCAATCAGGCTGTAAGAAACATATTGGCCCTGCCTGTGTGGTTTACCGTCAGACTTACCAATGCAAGACACCAAGCCGCTCTCAAACACGCATTGCCGGAGGAGACACGCCCTTCTGCATGGATGGAGCTTGTCGTGACCAATCTTGGGAGAATAACAATGAGATGATGCAGGCCATTTCTCAACTGGCCCTTCTGAAAGACATGCAAGGGCGGTTTGACGGATTTGTCTTTAAAGGAGGCGCCCATCAGTGCCCCAAAAATCCTATCAGCTTCAAAGATTGCTGTGGAAACGGCAAAGGCTGGGGAGTGAGCCTTGGACTTTCGAGATGCAGTGCAGACGAAAAAGCCCTCGGACTTAAGCGTCAAAAGGGTTTGTGCCACATGGTGGGTACCTATTGCTCTAAGCGGGAGAAAATCACCAAGATCTGCCTTGAGAAGAAAACAAGTTACTGCTGCTTTGGATCAAAACTCCTCAAAGCGTTCCACGTTCAGGGACGTCCCCAAATTGGGCGTGGTTGGGGAGATGGTGAAAACCCTGACTGTAACGGCTTCTCTGTCCATGAGCTTCAACGCATTGACTTCTCACGCCTTGACCTTCGAGAAGCCTTTGAGGATCTCATGCAAAACTTTAGCCCCGGCAAGGTTCAGAACGTCAACCAGCAGATCAAAGACCGCCTCGATATCATGAAGGAGAGCATCAAGTCTCAAGATCCTGCCAGGATTGGCCATTCGCCCCGACAAGGAGGAGGCCCAGCATGATGAGCAGGATATTGATAGGAATAGCTTTCATTTTCGCAACCTCAACTCCTCTCATGGCAGAGTCTGAACCCACAAGCCAGTTCTTTAACAAGCATGCAGAAGGTTGGCATTGGTACGAATACCAGGAACCAGTCAACAGAAATCAGGAGTCAGAAAAGACTCAGCCTTCACCTCAGCCAAAAGCGCTCACGCCAACTGAAACGATCGAAGCCCAACGAAAAGACATCGAGACCAAGCTCCATGCGGCTATTGTGAAGCCCACACGCGAGTCCATTATTCTCTACCTCTTAGCCCAAAAGGCTTTGATGGACCAAAGTCAGCTGTTCTCAGAAACCTGGAAGCGGGTTGTGATGACCACACCTTCCTTGGATGAGACCCTAACCCATCCCGTCGATCAAAATGCCCGGCATGTTTACTATGATGGGAAGCGCAAAGAGATGGAAAAGAGAATCGCCGCCCTCTCTAAAAAGTATGGTCTCTTCTATTTCTTCCGATAGAACTGCCCTTACTGTCACCGCTTCGCGCCTGTGGTGAAGCGATTTGCCGAAAAGAACGGTTGGTCAGTTCTGGCCATTTCCTTAGATAAGGGAAAGCCTTCTTTCCCAGAGTTTCCAAAGGCTAAACCAGACAATGGTATTGCGGCACGTCTAAATATCACCCATGTCCCAGCTCTCATCGCACTTCATCCTAAAACAGGACAAATGATTCCGCTTGCTTTTGGCATGATCTCAGAAAGTGAGATTGAGGCCAGGGTTGAGGCGCTCACACGCCTTCCTCAACAACAATCAATCCCAGGAGGAACACGATGAAGCGCCTACTTGCCACTCTCTTTCTCTCAAGTGCTCTTTGTTTTCCCGCATCCGCCAATATGCAAGCCAGTCTCGAAAAGGCTTTTAGTACATTGGGTATGGCGCATAACGTAACTCCTGAAGGAGGATGGCAGGATCAGTCTGGGGGGTTCTACTCCGGAGGCAGTGTCTTTGCCCGAGGGAAAGTCCATCAAGCAGAACTCGCCTCTCTCCAGATGCCTCATTATCGCGCAGGGTGTGGAGGCATTGATCTCTTTTTAGGCGGCTTTAGCTTTATTAACGCTCAAGAGTTTACGGCTTTATTGCGAAACATCGGAGCGAATGCCTCAGGCTATGCCTTTAACCTGGCCTTGGCCACTGTCACCCCCCAAATCAAGAGTGTCTTGGACGATTTGTTGGCTCGCGTTCAGAACATGACGAATCAAAGCATCAATTCTTGTGAGGCTGCCGCAAGTTTGGTGGGTGGTGTTTGGCCTCAATCTGATGCCTCCTCCCAATTGCTGTGTAACTCGATGAGTAAAGAATTGGGTGTTGTGACCGACTGGGCACAGTCTCGCCAAAAGTGTGGGGCGGGGGGAGAACGCGATGGTGTGAACGCGCGAAAACGAGAGGTTGCAGGATTTGTCGATATTTTAGGCGACGAATTTAATCTTGCCTGGAAAGCCATTCATAAAAATGCCTTCTTGAGCGCAGACCCGAAATTGGCCGAGTTCTTTATGACGATCTCAGGCACCATTGTGTCCCGTAAAGCAGGAGGGAGTTCAACAATGATTGTGTTTCCTTCAAAAAGTGGAGATGGTGACCTCATCTCTGCTCTTCTTTTAGGCAATATTCCGGCACCCATCTATGCTTGCGATGATCCCGATGAAAATAAGTGTTTAAATCTACGTTCAAAGTCCCAAGTCATTCCGCAAGATAAGTCCCTCTCTTACAAAGTAGAATCACTTTTAAATAAAATCAAAGACCGGCTTTTGAAGGATCAAGCCCTGACCGCTGAACAGCAAGGATTCATCAATTCCACCATGATCCCTGTGCTTAAAATCATGGCGGTTGAGATGGCCTTTAAACAAGGAGGTTCACCAATCTCTCTCAATACATACCGAGATGCAATCGCGCATGACATCTTACTTCAATACCTGGATGAGGTGATGGATTTGGTATGGCAAAGTGCAACGCATCTCAAGCAAGTCCAAATCGATGATGAACAGATTGAGGCGTTCAGAATTGGTATTGCCGATTCCAGAAAGCTTCTCTTTTCCAAAAGAACGGCGCTCTTCCAGCAAATCAGCATTACCCTAGAAGCCATTGAGCGGACGCAACAGATTGAGCAAAAACTCCAGAATCAATTTATCTCCCAGCAACAGGGAACGAAGGAGTAGCGCCCATGCATACAATTTACACCTATGGCGGCGGTGAGCTTTTCTTCTTGGTCTTTAACGGGATTGCGGCCCTTTTTAGGGAAGATGCTACGGGGCTTGTTCTCCCGATGATGCGGATAGGTCTTATGGTAGGATCTGTCTATATCGTCATTCTCATGCTTTTCAAAAACTCCCTCATTGAAGGGATTAGGTGGATCCTATGGGTGATGGTGGCAACGAATCTTCTTTTGTTGCCAAAGACGACCGTTCATATCCGAGATCCTCTCAATAATTATAGGCGAGACGTGGCGAACGTACCACTGACACTCGGTCTTGTGGCGAGTCTTACAAGCCAGATCGGCAAAGCCATTACTGAAAAGATGGAGTCTGTGTTTAGTTTGCCTGATTACATGCCGTACCATCAAACAGGGACGGTTTTTGCCTCATCCCTCATGAGCCAACTCGGAAAGTTCCGCATTACGGACCCGACGTTTAAAGGCAACATGGACCGTTTTGTGAATCAGTGTGTGGTGTATGATGCCATGATTGGTCAAAAATATACGCTCTCTGACCTTCAAAACACCCCTGATATCTGGGACCTTGTCACCACCAATGCGTCTCCTGTGTTAGGATTTCTCTACAAAGGAAGCGCTGGAGCGCCAGCCGCTGCAGCAGGGGCTGGTATGAGAGGCGTTCCCGCTCCAACCACCACAGGTGAGGTCATCACTTGCCGAGACGGTGCCAGAAGGCTCAATGCGCTCTGGAATCAAGAGATTCAACGCGTCACTTCTGTCTATGGCAGCCGTGTCAATAACAGGGATCTAACGGCCGCAACGTTTAATATGCATCTTTTAGGGAGTGCGCGCCTGCTCTCCAATGCGGCTCTCTGGGCCACATCAGCGCAAGAGATCCTCAAACAAGAACTCATGATCAATGCCATTGAGGATGGGGCCAATAATAAGCTTTCAGAACTGGGTGGGGCGAGCAACTACGCAGCAACCAAGGCTCTCCTTCAGCAAAGATCGGCTTATGCAGCCGCCGGGGAAATTGCAGCGCGCACGCTTCCTCTCTTCAAGAACGTTATTGAAGCTCTGAGTTATGCCCTCTTCATTTTCATTGTGGCACTCGCCATGCTGCCAAATGGACACAAAGTGCTTCTGACCTACACAGGGATTCTGGTCTGGACTCAACTCTGGGCGCCTCTTTATGCGGTCCTGAATCTTATTATGACGCTTTATGGAAAAGCAGAGACCCTTGCACATGGAGCCAATACGGGCCTCACCCTTCTGAACTCAAGTGCCATTGTCAATGCGAATGCGGATACAGCGACTTTAGCCGCTTGGTTATCTGTGAGTATTCCCTTCATTTCCTACGGAATCCTCAAACAAGGAGCTGCAGCCTTTGTGGGACTTGCTAACCATCTTGGCTCTGCGATGCAGTCGGCTGCAAGTGGTGCTGCGACAGAAGCCGTCTCTGGTAATATCAGTATGGGGAACGTCACAATGGGGACGCAGGCTTATCAAAACACCTCCGCTTTCCAGCATCACACCAGTCCTTCTTACAATGCTTCTCAGTTCAAATCCTTGTCTAGCTCAGGCGTGGAACAGTCGACTTTTGCGGGCGGAACACAAAGTGTCCATGACCAAGGCCTCTCCAATACTTCAGTCACGTTGATGGCCTCTGTGAATACAGCTGTTGAACAGCAGCAGCGTCTCCACGAAGCGCAGAGCGTTGCAAATTCAAAGAGCATTGCGGCAGGAAAATCCATGGAATCGGCTGCTCAACAAACGGCCAATGTTCTGGAGAGAGTAGGATCCGATAGTTTTGCTAGTGAAACGAATAGCTTGGCCCAAACGTCAAACGAAGCCCGTGCTCTGCAGGATCACCATAACTTTGTCAAAGACATACAAGAGAGTACGAACGTTTCTAAAGCGGTTGCGAATGATTTGGCTGTCCATATTAAGGCTGGTACCCCAGAAGGGTTTTTTGAAAGATGGGGAGCAAAGCTTGGCGTGAGTGGAGGATTGAACGGCAATCTCTCAAGCACAATGAGTAATCAAGAACTCGTTCAAAAAGCGCAAGGCATCGCAGAACAGCGTGGATACACGTATTCCCTCGATTCAGCCGTCTCTACGGCTAAGAATCTTATGGAAGGACATAATGACACGAAGGGTGCTGAACTTGCAAAAGGAGCCAGCACAAGCCTCACACACGCTCAACACCTTCGTGAAGAAGCCTCTGTCGCTCAAACACACGTGAAAGAGCTCTCGGACTCAGTCAGCTCCAGTCAAAGACGAGACTTCCAAGAAAGTCGTAATGTCACCCAAGACTTCCTGGAGTTTGTAGCGTCTCAGCCAATTAATCAGGGGCCAGGAGGAGCGGCTACTTCCTCTAAAGCATCAGAAGCAACTCCACGAATCGGCATGGAAAGGGCATTGAACATCCTTGAAACCGGAGGATCAGAATATGGAGCTTATCTGAATCGCTTTCAAGAAGAACGCCCTCAGTATCAAATTGGGCGTGTTGAGACACGAGGCGGCATGGATACTTCCTATGCCGCACAAGTAAATGCCTTGCGCTCAGAGCATTCCTCCAGTGCGCATCATCAAAAACACATGGATCACATAGAGCAACAGGGACAAACACTTGGGTTGAGTCATGATGCAAAGCCTCATATATCATCTGCTCAAGCAGAAGCATTGGTTCCTTCCGGCATTGATCATGCGACTGGTCAAAAATCACCCCCTCCCGATTTGCAAACAAAAATTGAAGGACGGCTTTCTAAGACAGGAAACAGATTTGAAAATCGACGAGAAGATATCGCAGTCTACGAAGCCAAACAACAAAAAGTGGCAGAATCAGCCAACAAAGAAAATGTGGTGGCAGGCAACCTAATGCACGTGGGAAGCTCTATCATGGAGACCACGGAAAATGTTTTAAGAGGGATTCACGTGATGGGCCCAAAACCTGTTGAACCTGACCCAGTCAAACCTCAAGAGCCTCTCCAAAAAGACTCCCTTCCTTCAAAACCCAACACGGGAAACATTCCTCAAAAATCATAATACAATAAGGAAAGGTTTGTGTTCAAAACTCTCACCCAAGGCGGCCAGGTTCATATCCATCAACTGCGGATGTTCAAGCAGATTGTTGGTTTTGGATCGCTTGTGGCGTTACTTGTTGGAGGAGGCTCTTTTATGTGGTCCTGCTGGAGAATTCCATCTCCTCTCTGGCGGTCAGCTTATGAAATCGCCTGGGCGAAGGCTCTCTTGATAACGATTCCTGAATCCAAACATCGTATCGTGAAGCAGCGTTATGTGCCTCCTGTAGCATTGGAAAAACAGATTCAGCCTTATCAAAGAAGCTGCCTTGCGATTGTTCAGGACCCTTTTTTGCAGGAAAAAAAAGAAGAGCTCGCTCTCGAAATCCGAATCGCAGTTTACAAAAGCCTTCTCATGAGTGGGCTTTCTTTTCTGCTCCTCTCTCTCTTTTGGGTAAAGCGGGGTGGATCACACAAGGAGTCCAAACACCATCGGGGCGCTACCTTCATGCCCAGTCGTCAGCTCGCCCAAAGACTGAAACGGGAAAAGAAAGCCTCTGATATGATGATTGAGGAATTGCCTCTTTTAAAAGGTAAGGAAACCTCTCACATTCTCATTACAGGTACGACTGGATCGGGAAAGAGTAACCTCTTTCACACTCTTCTGCCTCAAATCCGTCATCGCGAGAATAGAGCAATTATCGTGGATGTCACAGGGGATTACGTCGCCCGGTATTATAACGATAAGACAGATATCATCCTCAATCCCTTGGATACACGCTCTCTATCCTGGAGTCCGTGGGCCGATTGTCATCTGGACTCTCATTACGATTCCTTTGCGGAGTCCATGGTTCAACCGAAGGGGAAAGGCGGTGCAGATCCATTTTGGGACAATGCCAGCAGAGCTGTGTTGAAAACAGCTCTGCGAAAGATGGCCTCTCAAGGTCGACAGAATGTTGAAGAGCTGTACCGTCTCCTGACGAGTTCATCTGACAAGGAATTTTGTGCCTTCTTCAAAAATACTGAAGCCGCACCTCATGCTTCAGAAGACAATGAAAAAACCACAAGTTCCATCCGAAGCGTTCTGGCGTCTCAATTGGAGGGGCTCAGGCAACTGGATATAACAGAGACAGGCACAGGGTTTTCGCTCCGGCAGTGGGTTGAGGATGACCAAAACAAAGGCTGGCTTTTTATCACCGCAAGGCCAGACCAACGTCAGGCTGTGATTCCATTGATTTCTGCATGGGTAGATATTGCAACGAATGCGCTCATGACCCTTCCTCAAGATCCTTCAAGACGCCTCTGGTTTGTGATCGATGAGCTCATTTCTCTTCAAAAACTCCCGAGTCTTCAGATGGGTCTTGCAGAATCCCGTAAATATGGGGGCTGTTTCCTTGTGGGTTTCCAAGGAAAGCCCCAACTTGAAAATCTGTATGGGCAAAAAGAGGCGGATGCCATGCTGGATCTCTTCAATACCAAAATCTTCTTCCGCAGTTCAGAGCCCACGACGCAAGTTTGGATCTCAAAGATTTTGGGAGACAAGGAAGAAGCCGAGCCGAATGAAAACATCTCTTACGGCGCCAATAGCATGCGGGATGGCGTTTCCTTAGGGCGTCATACCCGTCAGACACCACTTATTCTTCCAACAGAATTTTCCCAGCTTAAGGACTTGGAATGTTATGTGAAGCTTCCAGGGGATTATCCATGTACGAAGGTTCAGATGATTGTTCAGGCTATTCCTAAGGTCTTACAAACTGCGTTTTTATTGAAGCCGGAAAAGAAAAGAGAGTTTGTTTCTCATGCTGCACAACCTCGCAAGCACCTTTTCAAGAAAAAACAACGCAAAAAGAAGTGAGATGCAGAAAAACGAATGTCACGCTCAACTTGACAATGACGAGGGTAAGAAGTTTTATAAGGCATGTTCTCTAATAAATAAAAAGGATGTATATGAGGCACCTTCCTATCGTAAGCGTTTTCCTTATTTTTAGCTCCATTTCTTGTCCTTCGCATGCAATGGATAACGAATTGGACGTTGGCCTCGAGTTCTTGCAACAACAACGCGAACGTCGCAAAGCTTTGCATGTAGCGCAAAAGGAAGAAGTCTCGTGTTCTTTTGCAAAGCGTATCACCGATAGTATCTTTAATTGGTACAGAGGCACTCAGCAACCTCACCCCCATGAAACAAAACGTATCCTTGTTATTGATGGAGGGGGCGCACGAGGTATTGTGCCAGCGCAAATTTTAAGCAGGCTAGAATCTGATTTAAAGGTGACCTTAGGAAGGGAAGTACGAATAGCAGATTGCTTTGATCTTATCGCAGGCACCTCCACAGGAGGTATTATTGCCTTAGGGCTTACTGCGCCTGATGGCTTGACAGAACCTAGAAAGCCAAAATTCTTAAGAAGACCCTTGTATTCTACGTTACAACTTGTAGACATTTACGAAAATAAAGGACGGGTGATCTTTCCTCATGTGGGACGCTTCGGTGATCTCGCACATTACAAGACGGCTAAATATTATGCAGAACCGCTAGAAAACATCTTAAGTGATCACTTTAAAGACACCAAAATAAGCCAAGCTATCTGTCCTGTTCTCATTACCAGCTATGCCGTTCTCCCTGACCGTCCTCATTATTTTAAAAGCTACTATTATGACAAGGAAACGAAAGCGCTTAAATCACCTGCGCTTCGTGATAATTATTTTATGAAGGATGTAGCACGGGCAACTTCTGCAGCGCCTACTTATTTCCAAGGAGCAGAGGTTCGATCATGTGACGGCACAGAAAGTTATCACGTGGATGGGGGAGTCGCAGCTAATAATCCAACCATAGCTGCTGTTTTAGAAGCAAGACGAATTTTTCCTGATGCTACCTCTTATGTCGTTTTGTCTGTAGGCACTGGAGAAACACCTTCTAGAAATTATTGGGAGGACGTAAAAGACGCTGGGAAACTTGGTTGGGCTCCAAAAATACCTGAAGTTATGATGACAGGAGCCGCAAAGATT
>Ga0207123_1119_pt1 | contig 11371 bp, 10 predicted proteins | sample Alteio_BWMinHeat_39_FD_153503 | JGI IMG/M metagenome (GOLD analysis project Ga0207123, IMG submission 153503) | Enriched cells from forest soil in Barre Woods Harvard Forest LTER site, Petersham, Massachusetts, United States -... | ecosystem: Environmental > Terrestrial > Soil > Temperate forest >... | reverse complement strand
TGGATGCAGCGTTTTGCAGCGCAGAACGTGTAACCTTGGTAGGGTCAACAACACCGGCTTTAAACATATCTACATACACTTCATTGCGAGCATCAAAGCCAACATTGGTTTCAGCGTTCTTGATCTTTTCAATCACAACCGCTGGATCCAGTCCTGCGTTACCAGCTATCACGCGTGCAGGTTCTTCAATAGAACGACGAATAATTGCAACGCCCAGAGCTTGGTCACCGGTCAGCTTTAAGCCGTCCAGTGCTCGTTGTGCGCGTAGGAGCGCAACGCCACCACCCACAACAACGCCTTCTTCAACCGCAGCGCGAGTTGCATGGAGAGCATCGTCCACACGGTCTTTCTTTTCTTTCATTTCTGTTTCGGTTGCAGCACCAACTTTAATAACTGCTACGCCACCAGAAAGTTTAGCCAAGCGCTCTTGTAGTTTTTCTTTGTCATATTCTGACGTAGAAAGGTTGATTTCTGCTTTAATTTGTCCAATGCGAGCATCGATGTCTTTTTTAGCACCTTTGCCATCAACAATGGTTGTGTTGTCTTTGGTCATACGAACTTTTTTAGCCGTACCCAAGTCAGCAAATGCAATGCTTTCAAGCTTAATGCCTAGTTCATCAGAAACCACTTTACCACCGGTCAGAGCAGCAATGTCTTGAAGCATTGCTTTGCGACGGTCGCCAAAGCCAGGAGCTTTGACAGCAGCAACATTGAGCGTGCCGCGCATTTTGTTAACAACCAAGGTTGCTAGCGCTTCGCCTTCAATGTCTTCAGCCATGATCAATAATGGAATACTTTGTTTTGCAACTTGTTCCAAAATTGGGAGCAAGTCTTTCATGTTGCCAATCTTTTTGTCGCAAATCAAAATGCGTGGGTTTTCTAAAACCACTTCCATTTTTTCTGAATCGGTAATGAAATATGGTGATAGGTAGCCACGATCAAATTGCATACCTTCTACGGTATCCAGTTCGTCAACCATTCCACGTGCTTCTTCAACGGTGATAACACCATGTTTGCCAACTTTGTCCATAGCATCGGCAATCAAATCACCAATTGCTTTATCATTGTTAGCTGAGATGGTTGCCACTTGTGCAATTTCTGCTTTGTCTTTGATAGGCTTGGACATTTTGCCCAGCTCGCCAACCAAGGCTACAACTGCAGCATCAATACCACGCTTAACTTCCATTGGGTTGGCACCGGCTACGATATTTTTAATACCTTCGCGGAAAATGGCCTCAGCAAGAACAGTTGCTGTAGTCGTTCCATCACCTGCAACATCGGAGGTTTTGGAAGCAACTTCACGCACCATTTGTGCGCCCATATTTTCAAATTTATCTTTAAATTCAATTTCTTTAGCAACTGATACACCGTCTTTGGTGATGGTTGGAGAACCGAATGATTTTTCAATTGCTACGTTGCGGCCCTTGGGACCGAGAGTTACCTTTACCGCGCTGGCTAGGCGGTTCACGCCTTTAAGAATTTTATTGCGTGCGTCTTCGCCAAAAATAATTTGTTTTGCCATAGTTTAATTCCTTTAAATAAGCTACTAATTGGATCCTGAATCAAGTTCAGGATAACAACTGATTTTTTAAAAAATCAGTTGTTATTTCTCAATAACACCAAGAAGCTCTTCTTCTCTGAGCATCAAAAAGTCTTCGTTGCCAAGTTTGACTTCGGTACCAGAATATTTTCCAAAAAGAATCTGGTCGCCTGTTTTAATTTTGAGAGGACGAAGAGAACCATCGTTCATCAACTTGCCTTCGCCGGTTGCAACAACGGCACCCATTTGTGTTTTTTCTTGTGCTGTGTCAGGAATAATAATTCCTCCGGCAGACATTTGTTCGTTTTCTACGCGTTTAATTAAGACGCGATCATACAGCGGTCGAATAGCGGCTGTCATGTTTTATCCTTCCTGTTTTTAAAATTAATTATTTTAGTCGGGGACACTAAGCTCCCCATAAATATTTTACTACTTATTGTGCTTTATTCAAGGCAAAAATGAGTATAGGGCATTGGTAAAAAAAATCAATACAAAGTTTATAGACTAACACTAAGATTTTCTACCAAAAACGGTAAGATCTAATCTCTTGCAAAAGTCATGGCTCTGCGAGCAAATTGACACATCAGTAGCTTACAGTATAGAGTGGGGACTAGTTTTAAAAATTCAGGTTTAAAATACAAGGGGCCACCATGCTTAAAAGATCTTTTTTGCTAAGTCTTTTGTTATGCCTCAGTTTAACACAAACGACTCCCTACACACCCCCCCTTTTTAAGGCCTATCCTGACCTAAAAGATTCTTTACCTTACATCAATCTTGGCACTTTCCCCACTCCCATCAATCATTTAAAAGCCCTGGGCAGCAAGGTTAACCATCCCCAACTGTACGCAAAAATGGACAGTATAAGCGGAGTGCCCTTTGGGGGCAACAAGGTCCGTAAGCTTGAATTTATCCTTGGTGAAGCCGCTAAAGCAAAGGTTGCTGCCGTGATAACTCAAGGCTATGCTGGTTCTAACTCTACTTGTGCTGCGGCAATCTATGCCAAGCAACTTGGACTGCCCTGTACCATTATGCATGTAGGCCAGATTCCCACGCGTTATGCCCAGCGCAATTTGCTACTTAGCCTAAAAAATGGGGCTGATTTGCATCTCTTCAGAGCAGAGAGCGAACGCGACAAACATATCTATGCCATGGGCCGTAAGTTTGCAATAGAAAAAAAGGGCCCTTTGTATTTCATTCCCTCAGGCTGCAGCAATGGGGTGGGCGCCATTGGTTTTGTAAATGCAGCCTTTGAACTAAAAGAACAAATTGCTCAAGGATTAATGCCCGAGCCAGATTTGCTTTATGTAACCATCAGCAGCTGCGGCATGGCATCAGGATTAATGATGGGCATAAAAGCTGCTGGGCTAAAAACCAAAGTGGTTCCTGTGTGCATAGAAGGCGATGATTATGAAAATGAGCACGAAAAACTATCCATGAGATTGATTAAAGACGCCACCTATATTTTGCGTAAGCACGATCCAACATTCCCCCAGCTTGATATCAAAGAAGAAGACCTGGGCATACGTTATGAATTTATTGGCAAGGGATACGCAAGCATTACCGATGCTGGTGCAGAGGGTATTAAGCTTTTGAAAAGCACCGAAGATATTAAATTAGACGGAACCTATGCCAGCAAAACCTTTGCGGCACTGTTGCATGATTTGAATGCAGGCAAATTAAAAGATAAAGTAGTGTTGTTTTGGAACTCATTCTGCTCTGGTACTTTTGAAGACCAGATTAAAGATGTTGATTATAAGCAACTGCCAAAAGAGTATCATTACTATTTTCAAGACAACTTGTTGCAGAAGAATGACCAAGGGGTTTAAGGATATCTATGACAAAAAAAATAAAAAAACAATCAACTGTGCCTAAAAAAGCTACGTCAACCAAGGTTACAATTAGTCCGAAAGAATATACGCAAACCTTGGCCAATCTAAAACAACAAATTCAAGAAGCACAAGTCAAAGCTATTGTTTCTGCTAATGAAGAGTTAATTAAGCTCTATTGGTCCATAGGAAATACCATTTCTGAAAAGCAAGAAACGCATGGCTGGGGTACTAATGCCATTGAAAAATTGGCAAAAGATTTACAAGACTTATGCCCTGGAATAGGGGGATTTTCTCGGGCAAATGTCTTTAGAATGCAGGCCTTTTACCTTGCTTATGCAAAAGTCGCACAAGCTGTGCGACTTTTTGACGAACTACCTTTTTTCAAAATTCCGTGGGGACATAATATTGTGTTATTGCAAAAGCTTAAGGATGATAAAGACCGTCTCTGGTACGCACAAAAAGCAATAGAACATGGCTGGAGTCGAGCCGTACTTGAAATGCAAATTGAGTCCAAGTTACATAACAGAACCGGTAAGGCTATTACTAATTTTCAGAGAACACTACCAACTCCTCATTCCGATATGGCTCAACAATCGTTGAAAGATCCCTATATTTTTAATTTTTTGACCCTTCAAGAAGGATACGTTGAACAAGAGGTTGAGCAGGGGTTAATAGATAACATACAAAAACTTTTGCTTGAATTGGGCAAGGGGTTTTCTTTTTTGGGGCGTCAATACCATCTTGAGGTGGGCCGCAAAGATTATTATATTGATTTACTTTTCTATCACACAAAATTGCGATGCTATGTGGTTGTTGAATTAAAAAACACTGATTTTGAACCTGAATATGCTGGAAAGTTAAATTTTTACCTTTCTGCTGTAGACGACATTCTGCGCCATCCAGATGACAAGCCAACCATTGGTCTGCTGCTTTGCAAAACTAAAGATAATTTTACTGCTGAATATGCACTGCGTGACATAAATAAACCAATAGGGGTAGCAGAATATACAACTGCTCTTGTTGAAAAACTTCCAAAACAGTTCAAGAGCAGCCTACCAACCATTAAAGAGATTGAGGCTGAACTTGAAAAACAGGAAGTTTTGAGTAGTGGATTGAAAGCAAAGAAGAAATTATGATCAAGCAAATTCTAGTCGGCTCCCACATATCCATCGCCGGCGGGCTTGAAAAAGCCTTTGAGCGGGGTGCAAGCATCGGCTGCACCGCCATGCAAATATTTACCAAAAGCAACCGCAAATGGATTGAAAATCCTTTAACTGATGATCAAATTAAGGCCTTTAAAGCCGCTGCAAAAGAGTCGGAAATAAAATCAATTGTCGTGCATGCGGGGTACTTGATTAACATCGCGTCCAGCACACCAAGAACAGCCCAAGAATCTACCAAGGCATTGCTTGACGAAGTGCGCCGATGTGAAGAACTTGGGCTGGAATACATTATTTTTCACCCCGGCTCGCACACCGGCCAGGGAGAAGAAAAGGGCATTGAACAAGTTGCAAAAAATCTTGATTATGTTTTAGCGCGCAGCAAGGGCACGGTGGCCATTTTGCTAGAAACTATGGCCGGACAAGGCACCAGTATTGGTCACACGTTTGAACAAATAAAAAAAATGCGCTCGCTGTGTGAGCACAAAAGCAAGATTGGTTACTGCCTGGACACTTGCCACGTCTTTGCTGCCGGTTATGACATTGGCACTGAAGAAGGATATGAAAAAACCATCAAAGATTTTGATGATCTTTTGGGCTTGGAACACTTGCACGCCATTCATGTGAACGATTCAGTTAAAGGATGTGGTGATAAACGAGATCGACATGCACCCTTAGGTGATGGTAAAATACCTCTTAAAATTTTTGATTTGCTTATGAATGATAAACGGTTAAAATCTATACCTAAAATTTTAGAAACTCCGTCGGATGATGAAATGAAATTATGGGCAAAAGAGATTACGTTGCTCAAAAATATGGTGAAGGCGAATGAATCACACTAAAAACTAAAAAACAGGAGACTTACATGTTAAAAAAATATTTTGTTTTGATGGGACTACTGCTTGCAACCCAAACAGCTGATGCAATGCTGCGCAGAGTTGGGGCGCTAGCTGGAGCAGCTGCAAGGCCTCTTGCAAATCGTTTGTCAGCTGTGCCAATGACTGCGGCAGCACCGAGAGTGGCTGCTACGGTACATTCCAAAATGCCCGTTCATGCAGGGCAACCTCTCAGATTTCTGCGGACCAATCCCTCCGGCAATTATCAAGAACATGACCACGACCAAAAACAATCCAAGTCTACGTGGAAGCAACGATTTGGATGGGGTAGCGTGGGAGCCGTGATAGCTGGAGGCATAGGCGTGGACTATGCATCTAAGCAAGCCGCAGAAATCAAGCGCTTGAAAGCCGAAAAAGAAAGCTTGGAAAGGGCACGCCGCAATGATTCTATTGCTAAAATCATTAGATCAGCCCATAACGTCGATCTCCTCATCAGTGACATGATCGCTAACATAAAAAAAGACTTGGCATATGCAACTGAAATTGAAAATGTTATTTGCAGAATACTAGAATACCACGATGGCAATGGCTATGCTATTCATCCAGACGTCTTTTTAGCATTTGCTGCAATTAATGCAAAATGGGCTGAAAAAATGGCTACTAGCGCTATCAGCAATTTTTCCAACATGGCACACCAGCAACTCTTGGAAATGTTTAATCATGCTTACTATAGGCCTATGCAATCTGACTTGTATGCACAAATGAAAACCAGACTGGGCCACTATTATAATTGTGCCAGCAAAAAATTTGTTGGTTGTGAAGCCTGGAATCAGAGCACTCTTAAAGCGATTTATGAATGTATTGATAGCGAATGGCTCTAAACATCAGTCAAAGTAATACTGACTAAAAACTATTTTTTCTTTAATTTTCTCTAGGCAGCTTTTTAAATACTAATTTAAAAAGCTGCCTTTATTTTTTTCCCGCAATGGCCTCAAATGGCTCATCCAACAAGGCATATTGCTTAGCATCTTTGTCATTAAAATGCCACCATTCTGTTGCCAAGGGCATAAAACCATGTTTGACCATCACTGATTCCAACAACTTGCTGTTTTTAAGAGCCTGGCGAGAAATGCCTTTGGTATACGACCGGTGCGCACGTTCTGTCAGCTCGTCAAATGGCGTAGGCATGACCAACTCTTTGCCCGTTTTTAAGCGCACTAGAGTTAAATCAACCGCCGCACCGCGGTTGTGCGAAGAGCCTTTTTTAGGATCGGCCACTAAGCAGGGGTTAGGAAAAACTTTCCACATTTTTTTTTGAACAGAAAGAGGACGGTAGCCATCAAAAACCTTGAGGCCATAGCCTTGTTTTTCTAATTCTTTTTGAACTTTGTCTAGCTTGAGAGCAACGTCTCGCTGCAAAAAACAACGGGGAGTTGAGTAGAGTTTTTGTTTGGTAAAATTATCTTTGGTCGCGTACTTGATTTCTAAACGAATGTTGGGGTTGATGGATGTAACTTCGACTAGGGTATGATTTTTTTTTGCAGCACACATAGATAATCCTACAAGCACTAGGCAACATAACATTCTTTGTTTTATCGTGCTTACCATTTATAAATCTTTAACGGATTTAAAAACGCATCACGCAATTGTTGCACTTGCTGATCAGAGCCAAAAAAGGTCCGTAAGTACATAACTTTAGGGCCAGATGGCAAAACAAACTCACGATCATTGGCGAGCTGTGCAACAGGACAACCAAAATAGTCTTTAGATGCAACATAACAAGTATTTAATGTTTCAGGATATTTGGTTTGTGTTTTAGAAGAAAAGCCACGCCCGGTTGTTTCCACTAATTTTTCTTCTTCCATCAACATAAGCTCATGATTCATTCGCTTGCCATCAGTGTTTCTAAAATAAACCCCATCACCTGGTTTTAAATCAGTTCCGGCGGCAACTTCAGCCGCTTTAAGAAATTGAGGGTGAGCATTGCGGGGGATTAAAAGACCATGAGCACGAAGCACTAAATAAACATTGGCAGAGCAATCTATCTTATCAGCGCTGCACCCGCCCCAATAATAAAAAATATTTTCAAGTTTACTTTCAAGATCAACAATGCTACTTCTCAGCTCCTCCAAATCTTCTTGTACATTGGCATGTACCACATACAAATTACTGTCCTTGATTAAACCTTTTTTCCCACTGGCAAGTTCCACAGAACTATATTGTTCTGGCTGACCATCTATGGAATATGATCCCCATGGCTCTGCCCAAACACATGTTCCCAAAGAAAGCTTTTCCGTGGCTTGTTTGTCTGATGGATGTCTTACAACATTTGCCCAAAGCGATCTTACAACGGCATTAAAAGCAGGAAAGCGCGATACTTGTTTTACTTGATTGGCTTGAATGTAAGCAACTCCGCCTTGCCACTGCCCATCTACTAATCCCGGTTGTTGTATAGCTTCTACTTTTAACCAGCCTGCAGGAACGCTAGGATCATCAATCTTTAAAAGCCACTCATTCATTAACGCTTGCGAATCCTGTCCAATTTTGGTTCCGGGGGTTAACAGATCTTGCGATAAAGCCGGTGGAACAACACCATCTGGCGCAGCCCCTGGACCATCACGCAGATCGGCCACGGGAACGGTAACCACTAATTTAATCGGTGCGTTTGCACCAAAAACGTGAGACGTCATTAACAATCCAGTTACTAAAAAAAATAATGATTTGTTGAACATCATTGCTCAAGCCTTTCATCAACAACAATTTAATCTCTTTTAAAAAAATCATCTCGCAACGCTTGCACATACTCTGCATTTCCAAAAAAGGTGCGCAGATAGATTTTTTTATTATTGTTGACCTCAAGGCCATTAGTCAACTGAGCAACGGTTTTGCCAAAATAGTCTTGAGCACTAACCATTCGCGTTGTTAACTCTTCGGGCTTGTCAGTTTGTTTAGCTGAAGTAAATCCTAGCCCTGTAGTTTCAATAAACATTTCATTACCAATGTAAATAAGAACATGGCACATGCGCTCTGCACGGGCTGGACTCAAATAAATTACATCTCCCGCTTTTAAATCTTGGCCCGATGCCACAGGCAAAGACTTAACATATTGCGATTGTGAATTGCGTGGAATTTTCAACCCCAAAGAACGGAAAATTAAATGAATTAGATTAGAACAATCAAGACCCGTAATGCACAATGCGTAGGCTGGATCATACATGCTGCGTCCGCCCCACACATAAAAACTGCCTAAAAAAAGCAGCGCACGTTGAACAGACGCTATTCTCAATTGACCTATCGATTCAGTAACCTGTGGAGTAACAACATACACCGCATCTTTGCGCACTTGTCCTTTGCAAACATCGCCAACGTTAACCAAAAGCTGGTCGCCCGCCTGCTGCTCAACCAACAGACAAGTACCAAAAGGGACCTGCGCTTGAACCACACCACTATTTTTTTCATCAACAACAGCTGCAAGAGGCTGAACAACCACAGCGTTAACGGCAGGGAATTTTTCCACCATTTTTACATGATTTTTATTTACATAACCAGGGCAGGGAATCCACGCACCATTAGCCCAAATATCTTGTTCAATGGCCTCTACTTTCACAAAATCTCCTAAGCCCTCATCTTGAGTTCTCAGGCATTCTCCCATAAAAAGCTGGGACAATTCACTCCCAATGTCTTCAGAAAGAGCCGGAGCTTTAATGTCCTGAGGGGCTGCAATAGGACTGCCTCTCAGATCGATAAGCGGGACCGTAACAACCATGTTTTGGTAGGCCTGCAAAGAAAAAATAATGGCTACGCTAAACCCAAAAAAACCAATAACTATGCGTTTTTTATTCATGATAAACCTCGTGGAAAATAGTCTAAAAAATTTACCCGGGTTCAGCATACTGCTTTTCCTCCTAAATCTCTAGTACCTGCCCTAATTATAAAATATTTCTATTAGACAACACAAGCAATATTGTGCCACTTTAGTCTATTCAAAGATTTAGTGATATTTCTTTCTTTTTATTGTGGATAACTTGTTGATAACCTGTGGATAACTTGTTGATAAGTTGTTGATAAGTTTTGACGCCCCCTGAATCCGTCCATTGCCAGACCTCTTTGAGTACCATCAAAAAAACACCCCCTCAAAATGCCCTTAAATTAATGCGATTGGAGGGGGGAGGGTAAGTTATCCACAGGTTATCAACAAGTTATCCACAGGTTATCCACAATTTTAAAATGATGGATTTTGCCCATTTTGACGCTGTTTTTTTATTGTTGAAGGTAAGTTATCCACAAAAAACGGCCTGCCTATTACTATTAATTTATATATATATTAAGAATTAAACTGTTAATAATAGGCAAGCCCCTTTTTGCAAGAATCGGGGAAAAACCAAAAAGATCATAAAAATGGTGTTTCGGGACTAAAACGAGGCGCACGTCCTGAGCTCTGCCGAAGGGTCACCATGAGCGCTTTTTTAGCTTCACTTTTTCTGTTTTTAACGTAAGCTGAATGGCATTGGAGATAAAAATTTTCTCTTTTTTGTGGTAGTTCCTCCGCTTTTATTACACAATTTATTACAAGGTAAAAAATACAGTGAATCTGACGGATGTTATTGAAGGTCTTGTTGAAGAACGTGGTCTTGATCGAGACAAAGTAATTGATATTGTTTGTGAAGGCATTAAAAGCGCCTACGTTAAAAAGTACCCGGATATCACCTTTAGTGTGGTGTTTAACAAAAAGACGGGTAACGTAGAGGTTTGCTCTGAAAAAACAGTAGTCTCTGCTGTCACAGACGAAGAGCGTGAAATTTCGCTTCGTCGCGCTAAAACAATTGACGCTTCTGCCGAACTTGAAAAAGCCATAAATGTTCCCTTTGAGGAACAAATTGGGCGCATAGAAATTCTTACGGCAAAGCAAGTTATTGCTAGCAGAATTCGCGACCTAGAACAACTGGCCGTTTACAACGAATTCAAAGAAAAGCAGGGCACCATCATTACAGGAACGGTTCACAAAAAAGAGCGTGCCGGGTACGCAGTTAAAGTTGGCGAGGTTCTTGCCTTGTTGCCTAACGATAACTCCATTCCTAATGAACCTATTAAAGTTGGTCATCCCATCAAGGTTCTTCTTAAAGATGTTTATCCCACCGCCCGTGGCGACTATCAGTTAATGTTAGATCGTGCATCGGGAGAGTTTGTTCAAAAGTTATTGGAAGTAGAAATTCCTGAGATCTTTGAAGGCTTGGTAGATATTAAAAAAGTAGTGCGCATTCCAGGTTACAAGAGCAAGGTTGTTGTAGCTTCTATGCGCAAAGAAATTGACCCCGTAGGAACCTGTGTGGGGGTTGGTGGGGCTCGCATAAAACCAATTTTGAGAGAATTGGGACAAGAAAAAATTGATTTAATTCAAGCGACAGATTCTATTGAAAAATTAGTACGTTCTAGTTTAAAGCCAGCAGAAGTTGACAAGGTTGAAGTTGTTGATGACAACAAAGTAGTGGTGTGGTTGGCTCCCGATCAACGCTCATTTGCTATTGGCAAAATGGGCCAGAATATTAACTTGGCATCCAAGTTAGTTGGTTTGGAGATTCAATTGCAAGACGTTGCAAGTCCCAGCAGTGAAATCAATTTACTTGACGATAGTGATGCTGAAATAGCAGACTATGATGCTGCTGGCAGTAGCGATGAAGAATCATAATTCTTTGGACTCGGGTGAATAAAGCATGCGTGTGTACGAACTAGCTAAAGAACTAGGGGTTGGAAGTAAGGATTTGTTGGCCGCTCTGAAAGAAGGAGGGTTTCCAGCTACCAGTCACATGACCGTGCTGACCGACCAGGGCCAAAATTTTCTTGCTAAACGCTTTTCTAGCAAATCAACTAAAAAAGAAACGAAAACGGTTGCAGCCAAGGCTCAAAAGGCTGCCGCTCCTGTGGCTGCTGCAAAGGTAAAGCCTGCGGCACCAGCAATCAAACCTCCGCCAGCGCTTACTGCTGTAAAACCTAAAGAACCTGTAAAAA
>Ga0207123_1118_pt1 | contig 11384 bp, 9 predicted proteins | sample Alteio_BWMinHeat_39_FD_153503 | JGI IMG/M metagenome (GOLD analysis project Ga0207123, IMG submission 153503) | Enriched cells from forest soil in Barre Woods Harvard Forest LTER site, Petersham, Massachusetts, United States -... | ecosystem: Environmental > Terrestrial > Soil > Temperate forest >... | reverse complement strand
TAACCTTATCAAGTACTGCGTGATTTAGCGTAAAAAAGTTGGGTGTGAAACCTTTGATAATGGAATCATGTCCATACTTTTTTCTAATCATAGCATTCATTTCTGTAATCAAAGGTTTAACTTTAATCCGACGAGCAAAGCCGATTCCCTGATGATGTTTAATTTCTGGGATGGGTGCAATGCCATGGTCAGCTTTGAGAATTTCTACAAACAGCAGCTGTATGCAGGACGCACGGGTGATTTAATTTGCCTAACACAACCATATTGTCTCCTTACAAGTTACCCTAGAGGAACCTCTCATAGCAGCCCTTACGATTATGACTCGCATGTCCCATTGGTCTTGTATCAAAAGGGACGCTTTGAAAAGAAAAAAATTAATAGCAAAGTGTGGATCCCACAATTACCTGTCACGTTGGCTCATATTCTAAATTGTGAGCGACCATCCGCATCAACGTATAAGTTGTTACCGGGTATTGCACATTAAAAGACTATGATTGTCCCTTTTCAATAATGCCTGGAGGGGATCTGCGCAACGGTTTTAGGACGGTCTGTTCGGCACCTGTTTCAACGGGACTGGCAGCAGGAATTGATGCCGCCGTAGTTGGTGGCGTAGCTGCTGTTTGTGTAGTAGCGCTTGCCATTGCGGCTGCCGCAGCTAATGGAGCTTGAGTTGTAGCTGTAGCTGTTGCTGCTGCAGTTTTTGGAGTATCAACAACTAAAGGTGTCTTTACATCACTGGCAGAGCTTGGCATAGGTTGTGTGGCAGCAACCACTGTAGCTGTTAGAGGTGTCTGTAATGCACGTTGCCGTTTTACACGTATTTTTTCAATGGTAGACGTCTCTGTTGTGGCACCTATGGTTAATAACCCATAAGGATCATAATCTAAGTCTACCATGCCTGACGATGGAGCCACCTGAAATGTACACACCATCCCTTGTCTAAGAGCAAACTTTTCTTCTTCAGCACTAAAATCCCACAATACAGCAATCCCATTAGACCGCTCTAACAGGGGCACCATATCACCACCATGTTGATGCGCACGTAAAACTACTTTGAATCCTTGAGCATCTAGGATAGCCCGTGTCAAGTCTTTACCAAAGGCCACACGAGTTACATTTTCGGGAATATCCAGTTTATGTTTTACATTCAAGCAAAGCCTTCCCTTTTTACAATCGCACCAACAAAAATCGTGCCATGGAAAGCCCATTTTATATAAAGCATCCGGTGCGGTAGGTTGATAGGGCGCAAAAAATTTATTTAATAATTCTATAATATCATCCATTCCACTTACTGTGCTAATTAACCGTTGTATTTGACTAGCATCTTCTGAGTACTTTGTATCAGAAGCTTTATCATCATCACCGTCTATTTGTTTTTTGATCGCCTTCAACCTCTGGGTAATAAATTGGTAGGCTTTGAGATAATCCATAAATTGCTTTGGGTTTGTTGCTCTGGCTGTATCAAATAGCGCTAATCCTTCGGCTAACTGGGTGCCTTCTTCTGCCATGTCTGATTTTGGTGGAAGGAGTGCCCGAACTTGCGCAATTTTATTATTAGCCATATTGACTACTGAGTCTTCATAAGCTTTGAGTGCTGTATCAAAATTTTTACGATCGCTATTAAAATTAAGAGCGGCAATACTTCCTTCCAATTCTGTTCCTGTGCTCAAATCACCCGCTTTATTATTGTATTGCCTGTTTGCTGCCTCATCTAATATAACTTTATCCAGCAACTGATCAATCCTCTGCAAGAAACCAGAACAACTTTGCATATATTGGTTACAATCTTTCGTTGCATCATCTTTCCAACCTGCCAATCGAGGCTTACAATATTCTCGCGCTTCCTCAAAAATAAAATTTTTATCTTTTGCAGCTAATTTAAGTTTGGACGCATCATAATTTTTTTCGGTTATAAGTTCAAATTGCACGACAGGGTTAGGATGATTAGCCAATGGCTTTTTATCATAAGCCATATCCAAGCCACCATGACAAGCTAAAGTTTCTTTATTTATAATGCAAGCAACAGGGAGAAGATTGTAAAAAATCTCTATAAAATGTGCTTGCTCATTGTATGCTCCATGTTGTCTTACTTTCAGAGAAAGCTCTTGAGCAAAACCACCACTCGTTCCCTGATCTAGGTTTTGTGCAATTGATTCATGATTACCGCGCACTAAGATTACATTATTTGGATTGCGAAGTTTCAACTGCATAAGGGTATAAATAACTTCTACCCCATAAGCTCCTCGATCAACAAAATCTCCTAAAAACATTAGATAATTCTTTTTCGGATTGATAATCTTTAGATTATCATCCAATACTTTTTTTTGATGTAAGTCACATAAAGTATTTATCAGAGAATGAAATCCACCATGTAAATCTCCCCATGGACGAATCTGATTGCCAACCTCAAAAGTTAATCTTTGTACGAAAGGAACAAATCGCTGTGAATATGCATAGATATTTTTAGAGGAATCATAGGTTAATTGATATAGATCTGGATGTGGCATAATACCATTCAACCAACGATCTTGTGCGTTCAGTTGCGCTTTACTAACCCCGATAAATTTTTCTAACGTAGGAATAAAATCTTCGTACAGGCGCACCGCTAAAGATTGTTTACGACATTGATTACACACTTTAGCTCTATCAAAATCAAAGGTCTCTTTATCAAAATCAAATATGGTTTTATCCAAAACCTGAGTAAGTTGTTTAAGATCTGCAAAGGTTAGGCTTTTGGATGCCTTGTCAGACTCCTTGTCTATTGGAATTACTGATGATACGAGAGGGGCTCGATTATTTGCTTGTTGTTGTCTTGCTAATAATCTCGCGTCTCTTCTCTCCCTTTTCGCATATTGATTTTTTAGTTTTTGTGTTAATGGATTTGAACTTTTTTCATTGCTGCGCAGCTTTGCTGCAAATATCACCTGTGATGTCAATAAAGCACAACCAATGATCCAAGCAAGCCCTTTAAATACATTCTTTTTCATAATAACCCCCATAATAAATCCTAACTATCAGTCGTTTAATTTTTTATCTCATTTAAGAATTTTAGTTTGCATTGACTTGTCTCCATTCCAAGAGTAGTTAGCGATCTGCGCAAGGATTTGACGGGCTGAGAGTTGTTGCAGCTGTAGCTATCACAGTTAATGGAGCAGGTGCTGGCGCCGGAGCCGTCATCGTCACTGCTGCAGCCGATGCAGTTGATGGACCCTGCACTGCGGTAGAAACACTTGTTTTTTGATCTCTTGAAGTTGAATGGCTAACAGGACTTGCCATTGGTTGTACAGTAGCGGTCCTTGCAACTGTTGCAGGAACTTGTAATGCACCTGTCCGTTTTACACGTATTTTTTCAAGTATGGACGTCTCTGTTGTAGCACCTATGGTTAATAATCCATACGGATCATAATCTAAGTCTACCATGCCTGACGATGGAGCCACTTGAAATGTACATACCATCCCTTGTCTAAGAGCAAACTTTTCTACTGATGCACTAAAATCCCACAATACAGCAATCCCATTAGACCGTTTTAACAAGGGCACCATATCACCAGTATGTTGATGCGCGCGAAAAACTACTTTGTATCCTTGTGCTTTCATAATAGCCTCAGCCAATATTTTACCAAAGGCAAGACGATGCCCTCCTGAAGGAATAGTAAGAAGGCCAGATGTGGCAATAATAAAGTCATGCCATGGAAATCCCATCTGTTCCAAGCCAGCAGGCGCTGTGGGTTGATAGGGGGCAAAAAATTTATTTAACAAATCAATAATAGACCGCATCTTATCTATACGTTGTTTCATAAGACTTTTGATGTCATCAATATTCTCAGCTGGCTGCTTAACCTCTGACACTTTTTCATCAACAGCGGGGTCGATTTGTCTTTTTATAGTCATGAACCTGCGGCGAATAAAGTTACACGCTTGGAAGTACTTTATGACGTTGTTTTCTCGATCCTTATCCTCTTTAAGTTTTTTTAATTGCTCATGATAGGCCTCAAGCTTTAGTAACATTGGCTCTGACAAATTCTTAACCCTACGGATTTGGTCAATCATTGTTTCACAAAGCTTCATCAAGGAGTCGTTATATTTTTTAAATGCTGTATAAAATGCTTGAAAGGCCTGGCTGTTTCTTCCAAATTCTGCAGTAGCAGCATTCAGTGAAGTCCGATCACTCCCATATTCTTTTAAAGAAGAGGAGTACTTCTGCTGATCCTTTTCATCAAATGTTCTGTTATCAGAACCACAGCAAACAGAATACATAGTATAAACATTGCCCGCAAACTCAGAATCTTGTTTACTAACAACGTCATAAGCCGTTACTCCTTTCATATGCCAGTCATGTAGTATGGGTTTACAATGCGTTTCAACTGTCTGAAGAAAAATTTTCTTAAGTTTTGCACTCACCTTCAATCGCGACGCATCATAATTTTTCTCCGTTATAAGCTCAAATTGAATTTTAGGATCCGCTTGACCAACCAAGGTGCTGGAGTCATATGCCAAATCTAAGCCACCATGACAGGCTAAAGTTTCTTTATTTATAAAGCAGGCCTCAGGAAGAAGATTATAAAAAATTTCTATAAAACGTGCTTGTTGATTGTATCCTCCATGTCGTCTTAGTTTCAGAGAAAGCTCTTGAGCAAAACCACCACTCACTCCCTGCTCTAGGTTCAGCGCAATTGATTCATGATTACCACGAGCTAAAATTACATTGTTTGGATTGAGAATTTTTAGCTGCATAACGGTATAAACAACTTCTACTCCATACATACCTCGATCAACAAAGTCTCCTAAAAACATTAAATAATAATTAGGGTCGGTAACGCGCAATTGATCATTCAATTTCCCTTTAGTTTGTAAATCGCTTAGGGTATTGATAAGAGAATGAAACCCCCCATGTAAATCTCCCCATTGAGCAATTTCATCACCAACTGCAAAAGTTAATCTTTGCACAAAAGGAACAAATAAGTATGGATGCTCATAACAACGCGTAGAATCGTTATACGTTAATTGATACATGCTCGGATCCGGCATAATACCATTCAACCAACAATTTTTATTGTTCATTTGACCTTTAGCAACATCAACAAATTTTTGTAAGGTAGGAATAAAATCATCATAAAGACGCGTTGCCAACGGTTGCTTAAAGCATTGTTCCAACACTCGCGCTCTATCAGAAATTTTTTCATCTAAGCATCCTGCTAATCGCTTAAGGTCTGCAAAGGTTAGACTTTTGGATGCGGACGTCACTTTATCATCGGTCAAAACTGGTGCTGCAGCGGTGGTGGGAGTAGTTGCTGTTTTGGTACCAGCTTCTTGAGTAATCTGTGGTACAGCCGGCATTCCTGCAGGTGCTGCACTAGGCTGAACAGCAGCAACTGTGGCTACTGTTGCTACAGGTTCCTGCGTTTTGGCCGCGGTTAGGACATGAGTTGTCATTAACAACATACAGCTCATTATCCAAGTAAGCCTTAGATTAAATACATTCTTTTTCATAAATAACCTCCATTAAGAATTTTAGTTTGCATGTAGATTATTATTTGCTTCATATACCTTAACTGTATAGATTTAAATAAAAAATACAAATAAGCAATTAATTATAAGCCTTTAGTGAAAATAGCTTTTTCTTTACTTTTTCTTTGAATATGCAACGCTCTACGCATTAAAAGGGCGTTTTATGATGGTTTTCTTATAACCTTCCCCAAAATAGCCCATTCAAAATTTCTAAAATTTGAATAAAGAATAGTATAAACTGGGGATTTCCCAATGAATTTTATTGCTGCAAAAATAGAATCGATGAAAAATCGTGGCGAATCAGTAAAGAACATTATCCTCTACTGGCTTCCTGACCTGGTTTCTAACGCCATTTTAGTCTCTCTTCCCCCCATGTTTGACTCCTGGGTTATAACACGCCTAGGCTCAACTACTCTTTACGGCGCATTGGCAATGGGCGTAAACTTTTTATACATGCTCATAAAGTTAGCAGAAGCAATTCCCGCTGCCTCCATTGCCATTGTTGGCCGACACAATGGCGCACAAGAATATGAAAAATGCGGCGACGGTTTAAGTGATACATTTTGGACAACGTTTATTTTGGGCCTTGCCCTCTTTGCCTGTATTTTTTTTGGTGCAGGTGTCATTTATGCCTGGCTGGGAGTACCAGTTGAGATGATCGTTGTTGGTATTCCCTTTTTAAAAGCCAAAGCTTTTGCAATCTTTTTAACGTTTATTACCTTGGGTCTTTTAGGCTTTATGCGCGCAGTAAAAAATACCAAGGTCCCCATGCTCATTAACTTAATAGGTCTTGCCGCCTTCTTTTTCTTTGACTATGTTCTGGTTCTTGGAAAGCTGGGATTCCCCAAATTTGCACTGATGGGCTCTGCCTATGCCAGCATAATTCAATATATGCTAATGAATGCCATAGCACTCGGTTACATTCTCACCAATCCCGACTATAAAAAATACTTTTCACGCGTCTTTTTCTCCGTCTTTAGTCTTGCCGGCATTCTGCATCTGCTCAATATAAGCTGGCCCATTATTATTGATAAAGGCACCAATGCCTGGGCCTATGTATGGCTATCCAAAATGCTAGCTACTATGGGGGGTCTGGCCATAGTATCCTACGACGTCATAAAAAACTTAGAGCGCTTTGCCTTCCTCCCTGTCATTGGTTTTGCGTCCATCATTACCTTTTTGGTGAGCAATAGCCTGGGAGCCAAGGATTATGAAGGAGCCATGGCCAATATTAAGAAGGTCTATCTTCTGGCCTTTCTTATGGTAGCTCCAGCCCTACTGCTTTTAATCATAAAATCCCATTATTTTGTTAGCATTTATGACCCAACCAACCAATTTACCGATTTTGCCGGTGCAGTTTTGCCTATTATCAGTCTTTTGGTATTCTGTGATCTTACCCAAGTTTTTTTGGCCGGAGCCCTGCGAGGCGCTGGAGACGTTAGGACTGTAATGTGGGGAAGATTGTTTGCATGCCTTTGCTTCTTTGTACCCATTTCATTTTTGTTGAGCAAGTTAACGATGATCAGCGAGCTATCGCGATTTACGCTAATCTACAGTTCATTTTATCTAACCACGGGCCTTTCGGGAGTTATATTTTTGTGGCGTATTAAGAGCCGCAAATGGCAAAAGACCGTTGTTTAACTAATGCACAAGGAATACGCATGTCAGCTTTTAACAAACAAGAACTTTTAAACATAGCCAACCTTTCTGCACTCAAACTTGAAGATAGCGAAATGATTCAATTTGAGCAGCAAATAAAAGCTATTTTGGCCTACGTCGATCAACTTCAAACCGTACCCCTCTCTGATAACATTTCCCGAGTACGTAACGTTAACATATTTCGTGATGATGTTGCGGTAAAAATAGACACTACCGCTATTTTGGCTCAAGCGCCTGAAGTGGATGAGAATTATTTTACCGTTCCCAAAATTCTAGATGAAAAATAAAAGAGAAAAATAAATTCATGAATCCATTCATAACTATCAAAGAGCTTAAAGCTAAGCTTGATAAAAAAGAAATGTCCGTCCCCGAAGTGGTCACTTTTTATGCCAATCGTCTTAAAAAATACAATGAGCCGCTCAATTGCGCTCTAGAAGTATTTGACGACGTTGTCCAAAATCCTCCACAAGGCTCTGGCCCCTTAGCAGGTATTCCTACGCTGCTCAAAGACAACATTTGCCAAAAGGGACGCACCACATCGGCCGGATCAAAAATACTTTCTAACTACAAGGCTCCCTACAATTCCACAGCAGCTGACCGCATGAACGCTGCCGGCGCTATTTCTCTAGGACGCGGCAACATGGATGAATTTGCCATGGGCGGTTCGGGAGAGTTTTCTGCATATGGCCCTACTAAAAACCCTTGGGACACTACCCGCGTACCGGGCGGTTCTAGCTCAGGTCCGGGTGCTGCTGTTGCAGCTGGCTTGGTACCTTTTTCATTGGGCACAGAAACGGGTGGATCGGTTCGTTCTCCGGCAACATGGTGCAACTTAGTAGCTATGTATCCAACCTACGGACACAACTCACGTTATGGCGTTCTGGCCTTTACATCATCTACCGACCAAGTGGGACCCATCTCACGCACGGTTTATGATAATGCCATGATAATGTCCGCCCTTTCTGGCGTTGACAAAAATGATTCCACCTCTCTGCAGATCAAGCCGCAAGATTATACTCAAGGCTTGGATGGAAAAATGCCACCAGGGCTGAAAGTAGGCATTATCAAAGATGCCGTAGATGCAGAAGGTATTGACCCAGAGGTGCGCGCTGCTTTTGATGGCGCTGTAGATCAACTAAAAAAGATGGGCGCTGCTATTTCTTACGTTGAGCTACCGAATTTAAAATATGGCATAGCACTTTACTTTATCATCAGCCGCGCAGAAACAGCCTCTAACTTGTATCGCTATGACGGCAGCTTGTATGGCAAGCGCGATGACAATGCTGCAACGCTCATGGACATGTATTTAAATACTCGCGAACATGGCTTTGGCAAAGAAGTTAAGCGCCGCATTTTGGTGGGGAACTATGTGCTTTCTGCGGGGCACAAAGATGCCTACTACAATAAAGCACAACACCTTCGCAGCATGTTGCGCGCCGACTTTGAAAATACCTTTAAGCACGTGGATGTACTGATCAGCCCAACCTGCCCTATCTTCCCCTGGAAAATTAACTCACTGATTGATGACCCTATTGCTATGTGGCTTGCTGACTACTTCTTAGTTCCTAACTGCATCATTGGAACACCGGCCATTTCCATCCCCTGTGGATTTTCAAAAACTAATTTACCTATCGGATTTCAATTTTTTGGTCCTCGCATGAGCGAACAACTACTTTATAAAGTAGCTCATGCCTTCCAGGAAAGTACGGATTATCACACTAAGACTCCTAAAGGATATGAATAACGGCCTATGGTTCGATATATTTTGCAGGGCAAAATACTCACCACGAACGGCCTTTTTGGATTAACGGATTATGAATAATTTTTGGCAAGAAAAAATAAAAATCGGCACTCTTGAAGTTCCCCGCTTTATGGCCGCTCCGCTGGACGGCATTACCGATTCTCCGCTGCGTCAGCTCATCCGCGATTTCAGCAAAACTGAATTGTTGATGTCGGAGATGCGTCACGTTGCCTGCGTATGCAATGAAAAAGACGGAAGATCTGTAATTTATGAGCCGGTAGAACACCCTCTGGCATTCCAGTTTTCCGCCAATAAAATTGATTTTATTGCTGGCGCTGTAGAAAAAGTCATCCAGCGAGGCTTTATAATGATCAATCTAAACTGCGGGTGCCCCGCTCCAGTGGTCACCAAATCCGGTTCTGGTTCGGCCTTAATGAACAATATTCCGTTATTCAAAGAACTAGTAAAAGAATTTACGCGCACCATCAATGGACGAGTTCCTTTTACCGTTAAAATCCGTGCTGGTTACAAAGAGCGCAATGCCGTCCAGTTTGCTCAAGTCGCCCAAGACTTGGGAGTAGAATGCATTATGATTCATCCACGCACCGCGCCTGAGGGTTTTACCTCACGTCTGGACTATGATTTGGCCAAACGAGTTAAACAAGCTCTTACTATCCCGGTAATTTTCTCCGGCAACATCAACCGCTTTGAACAAGCACAACGCGTTTATGAAATGACGGGCGTTGATGGATTTATGATTGGTCGCGCTTTGTGGGGCGCTCCGTGGAAGATGCGCGAAATTACCGACGCAGCCGAAGGCAAAGTTTTTGCCGCCGATACCGTCACCGCATTAAAATATGCTCTCAAGCACTTGGAACTGAACTTACAAAGCTTTGGACCAAAGGGATTTATCCCCTTCAAAAAACAGTTGCCTCAATACATTCGTAGCATTAAAGATGCTTCGGAGTGGCGCGGTAAACTATTGCGTTCACAAACGGAGCCGGAAATGCGCGATTTTATGCACACCATTATTCAGGAAAATAGCACCGCCCCCGGTTCTATTTAATATAAAATAGTATGCGTCCAATAATAAAAAAAGCCTTTCTTCTTGCCGGTCTTATGGGTCTCTTTTTCTTTATGGCTGACCGATTTTTATTTTTCAAATCAGGATTTTTTGAAAACATAGCCAGCAAAATTACCTACCCCTTTATGTGGGCATCTAGCTCCATTGCTTCATCTATCCAATCCATGAAAAATGAAACACTTGCCTACGAATTTTTACAAGGTAAGTACGAACAACTAAAAACTGATTACATGGGCATGGTTGACGAAGTGATTAAGCTGCGTGCATCGGCTCGCATGTATGACTCGGTTAAAGAGCTGATAGAATTCCGTGCACGCTATAATTTGGCCGACAAACTGATTGCCAAAGTGTTATTGCGCAACATTACTACCGACCAGCATTATTATTTAATCAATCGAGGCACCCGCGATGGCGTAACAAAAGACATGATTGCTCTACATCAACTGCATTTGGTGGGACGCGTATCTGAGGTTTTTGATTTTTATAGCAAAGTTACGTTAATTACTGATCAGTTCAGTAAGGTTTCGGCCTTTACCAGCCAGACACAGGCTCAAGGGATTGTTCAAGGCTTCAATTGCATTAATCGATGCAATTTATCGTATGTAAATCACCTAATGACCATTCAGGACAATGATCTGATTCTTTCTAGCGGCCAAGGATTGATTTTCCCTGAGGGCTATTGTTTAGGCAAAATTGTGGTGCATAACCTTAAAGAAAAAGAGCTGTACCATCACATTCAGATCGAGCCCATCATTAATTTGGAAGTGCTTCAATATGTCATTTTGTCTGATTATTCTAAGATTAATCAGGGCTGATTTCAATCAAAAAGCCTAGTTCTGGCTTTTTAAATTCTATTTTGGCACATTTAGATATAGAATCTTATCATACGAAAGATTTATTTTATAGGAACCCAAATTATGAAAACTCAAACCAAATCCCAGGCTGTTAACAAAGATTCGATCATTTTATTTTTACGTAAAAATAAAAAAAAGCTTAAAAATGAATTCGGTGTTACAAAAATCGCACTTTTTGGATCTTATGCTAAAAATAAACAAAAAAAAAATAGTGATATTGATTTATTAATTGAGATGAAACATAAAGATTTTAAACAACGGATTCATTTAATCGAATTTCTTGAAATATCATTCAAAAAGAAAGTAGAAATTGGCTACTTTGACACAAACCCAGAGTTTGTAAAACACCACATTCAAAAAGACTTGGTCTATGCATAAGCGACCAATCGAAGCTTATATTTTAGATATCCTCGTTTCAATACATCGAATATCAAATCATGCTAATTTGCACAGCATTTATTGTTCATTAAAAGATTAATCCTGAAGAAATCGATTTTCACCCTCGATCCAGTCTCAAAAACCTTCATATTCCTTATAT
>Ga0207123_1100_pt1 | contig 11566 bp, 10 predicted proteins | sample Alteio_BWMinHeat_39_FD_153503 | JGI IMG/M metagenome (GOLD analysis project Ga0207123, IMG submission 153503) | Enriched cells from forest soil in Barre Woods Harvard Forest LTER site, Petersham, Massachusetts, United States -... | ecosystem: Environmental > Terrestrial > Soil > Temperate forest >... | reverse complement strand
GTAATGGAACCAAGATTAGAACAGGCATTAGTTATGGCGGCCACTCCATTCATGGTTGAATGAACAGAGTTTATATCTTTACGTATTTTGCCTAATGCCTTGAAAAACGTGAAAAGTATAAAAAGAGAAAAAGCAGATCCTAACAGAGCAGGTATAACCCTGGTTCGTTGCTGAATTGCTAGAAATCCTAAAAGCAAAGGCATCAGTCCTGCCCCTGCGCACATTCCAGCTACACTAACTTGGTGGTATAACATTAGGAGGTGAACTGCAAGTGGAGACTGATTCAAGTCTTTTAAGCACAAAAAGTGCGGAAAGCCCATTTGATTATATATTTCAATAAAGCCGCTAGAAGCGGTTTTCCAAAACCACAATAATTCTTGTTCGGCGCCTTTGATTTTTTCTAAATTGCTGGAGATTTCATTTAACAAAGATTCATTTTCAACCAAGGTTTTAAGAAGAAGTTGGCGCCCTTCTAGTTCTTGCGGATGATCTAATGGTTCTAAAAGCATTTTCTGTAGTTGGACTTTACCAAATGATGTTTGTGTTTGATCAAGGACATTAAATATATTTCTTTCTGGATTGTCGCCAGGACTACAAAATAAATCAAGATCACGAATCGTGTTAATACTCAAAAGGTTTGGTGCTTGAAAGTAGTCGGATTTTGTAGCAGCTGCAAATAAAGAATAGCTTAGACTAAGTTTTTCGGTGGTGTTTATCATTAAAGATTCGACGTCAAATATCGTCATTATGCTTTGAATTCTTTCCGCATTGAGCTTAATGATAGCCTGATCTTTTTTGAGTTCTTCAGCGGTTTTTTTTCCAAGTGATGGCATGTACAGCTGAGCGAGTGTGGTATAAGGATTATAAACGTCTTGTTGCGTAGCTTCAGGTGTTGGCTCTGCAATGGCCTGCACAATGGGCGCAAACAACGTAGTGTACAAGGCTAGAAAAACTATGCTGGCAAGAGCTTTTGATTTACGACGAAATAGGACGAGAGTAATCATTTAGGTTCCTTAGGAAATAGGTGTGGTTGCATTGATTTTATTACATGGGGTTAGCGTCATGCTTTGTGCAGGCGCAATTCCAAAGCTTTGAGCCAATAAAATGGCCATGGAGGTTATTCTTGGGTCTGAAGATTCCGGTGCCCCTGGTAGCCATGCATTATCTATGTTTAAGCTTTGTTTGTCCATGTCTACATATTTAGGAAAGCAGAATGGTGTTTTTGGATCTTGAGCATATTTTTTGTATAATTTTGCAATCGCCGCATAGGCATCTAGCTGTCCCAGTGCTATCAGGGCTTGAGTCATCTGATCTTTAAGCTCATTGAACAATTTAAAGGCCACTTGAGCTCTTCCTTGGTAACTAAAGAAGGATGGGTTGGATGTAAAAGTAGACTTGCTTAGCAATTCAACCAATTCTTTTCCGTGGGCAGCTGAAGATTGAAACACATTTTTTAATAGCCCGTAGTCAGGAAAAAGAATGCGCAGATGCGTATTCTTTTCAACAAGGCCACCAAGGGTGACAGAGGTATTTACAAACAAAGCGATGTTGTTCATGGTAGCATGAATAGCATACATATCGCTTTGTGCTTTGCGATGACTTTGAAAAAAATAAATGCCAGACCAGAGAGTAAGTGCCATTCCTAGAAGCCCAGGACCCCATAGATATTCGCGACGCCAATCATTTATGGCAATAGTGATTGAAACGGCCGTGCTCAATGCGGCAAAACCTAGGGTTACAAGCTTCATAAAATTGGCTAAAGATCCCCACATCTGACGAGCAAACGGGGAATTATTAAACCACGGGCCATCGTATTTATTGAATTCTTCAATAGTTGGTACTGATGATAATTTCCAGAACCAAAAAAACATAGGCTCTACATTTTTTATTTTTTCCAGTTGTGTCGTAATTTCATTGAGCAGGGGTTCATTATCAATTAAGTTTTTGATAATTAATTGGCGTTGTTCTAGCAGAAAGATATCGCTACAAGGTTCCAATAATATTTTTTGAAGTTGAATTTTACCAAACGTTGTCTGTGTGTTATCCAAGGTGTCAAAAAGAGGTTTTGAGTCTCCTTGGGCGCTAAATAATTTAAGATCACGGATAGTGCCTTCTGCTAAAACATCCTGAGCAGATGAATATTCTGATGTTGTAGTGGCTGCAAGTATTGCATAGGCCATGCTTAATTTTTCTACGGGATTAACTCGTAATTGTGCAATGTCAAAAGGTGGAAGTTTAGTAGTTTTTTCTGCGATAGCTTTAACCAATTCTAGATCTTTTTTGTTTTCTTCAATCATTTGGCCGGCTAAGGTTGGCATGCAGAATTGTGCCAACGTGCGATAAGGATTGTAGGATGGTTGTTGGACTTCAGCTGGTTTGGAAGATGCACAAAACAAGGGTGCATAAACAGCAATCAATAATATGCAAGCAAGCGGTTTGAATCTCGTGTTATACAATATCCCGTTAAACATAATTTCCCCTAAATTAATACCCTATTTTTTTTGGAGGGCGCTCTGGTTGGAACGCCCTCCAAAATCTTATTGTTTCTTTTCGTTCAAAACAGCATACGCATCTTGCATAATCGATTCACCAAAGCCTGCATTATTAAGCATTTGCAGAGCAATTTTTTGATCAGAAATACCATCTTTAAGTTTGTACTCAGGCTTGATAGTTCCATCAGGATTGATAATGACGGATACTTTGCAGTTCTTGTATTTACCATTGGTGTGTGTAGCAAGTTCAGTTAATTTCTTAAAGTGTGTTGCAACAATACACATGCTGTTACTAAAGCTAGCTAGATTTTTGGCCACGCCATAGGCGCCTGCTTGACCCTCTTCAGGGTTGGTTCCTGTAAAGATTTCATCCATGATAGCAAAACTGAACTGCCCAGGCTTTAGACTACCAAGTGCGGTGAGCAATGATTGTGCTCGAGCTACTTCTGCTTGGAAGAGAGACTCTGACCCGGTGCTGTCAGCAATGTTCAAGTAGGTGGTGATGCGAGCAAAAGGCGAGAGCGCCATGTAGCTTGCAGGCGCAATACCAAAGCTTTGTGCCAGCAAGATGGCAAGAACAATGGACTTTAATGCAGTTGATTTACCACCAGCATTTGGACCGGTAATAATAATGTTACCTGCTTGTCCGTTGCCACCAACTTCAAGAGAATTGGTTACAACAATGTCAGGATTTATACTTGGATGCCAGAAATTTTCTAGCTTGAGGTAAGGTGTTGCCGTTTCTTTGAAATCTACAAAACAATATTTAGCATTGGGGTGATCTTTGTAGGTTCTGTAAAGACGAGCAACTGAAAGATATGCATTCATTTTTCCCGCTGCTTGCATGCCATCAATAAAGTTGTTTTTAGAATCAAACATCATTTTAAAGGCAGCCAGTGCACGGCCTTTGTGAGCAAAGAATGACGGCTCAGCTTTGAAGGTATCTGATTTTAAAAGTTCGGTCAGTTCATTTGCTTCTTCTGATGGAGTTTGCGTAAGTTTGAGCAAGGTTTGATGCTCTGGGAAGCAATCTTTTAGTTTTGGATGAGCTGCAACGAGTGTGCCTAGGCTTTCAAGTGTGCTGGTATAAGTGGCTGCTTTGTTCATTTTGTCATGAATTTGGTTGCTCAAGGTATTAAAGTTAGCGGATGCTTGAATACCGTTATACAAAATCCATAGGTAGGGGGTTAAGCCAATCGCGGTGATAATGCCCATGGTGATACGGTGTTCTCTTGGAGCCTGCCTAACTACTACCGCGCCATTATTATCATATACTCTAAATTCTCCCATAATGGGTATTTGCAAGAAGAGTTCGCTTACAAGGCTTAAAAAAGCCTTGAAGCAATTTATAAAAGTTATATTGTCAGGTTGATATCCCCTCTCGCGCACTATGTGTTGCAACATACCATTATGACCAGCGGCTTGCGCTTCATGGAGGTACTTGTGTAGCATATAGCTAGCTCCAATAGCGATAGACGTCGGCCAAATAGCGCGCAAAGTTGGGCTGAATACGGCCGTCCATAAGCTAGAAAATTGTAAGGTCGAAGCATTTTTGTGGACGGAGAAAACACCAGGGTAGGCTTGATTGAAGTAGCTTTGGACTTCTTCTTCTAGTTCTTTCCAAAACCAAATGAATTCATGCTCTAGGTTACGTAGCGTAGCAACATGCTCTTGGACTTGAGCAAAAACCTTATCATCTTCGGCGAGTACTCGGATGCACGCTTGACGGTCTTGTAAGGACTTCAAGTCGGTTAAAGGGTGGACGAGCATACGTTGCAATTCAATTTTACCCGTAGCCATCTCAGCAAGATCTAAATTGCCAAATACGTGTTTTTCTGGGTTGTTATTGGGACCGCACAACAGTTCAAGGTCAGAAATGACGGTATCAGACAAGGTGGCAACCGTTGCATCTGCGGCGGTGCCAGAGCTTGATTGGCTTAGAATTTTGTAAGCCAGCTTAACTTTTTCACTTGCACCCAGTTGAGGGACGACTACTTTGTTCAGTTTGTTTTGTTTTACCAATTCAGCATTGGCTTTTTTAGTATCTTCTTGCACCAAATCTTCTTCCATAAGTTGGCGAGCAAGAGATGGCAAGTGAGTTCTTTCCAGGCTGATGTACACATTTTTGCTGGGTTGTGGCTTGGCGATAGCAACTACCACGGGGGTATAAAAATTAAGACACAGAATCGCCAAAAGAACAGAAGCGATTTTTGACTTGTAGCGACAAAGGATATGAAGTGGCATTGTGGTCCCCCCAGGGCATTAAAATAAATAGTCAGGAATCGATAGATACAATTAAAAAGCTAGAGCAAGAACCTTAGCAAAAAGATCGCCAAAGATCAAACTTTCTTTGTTCTGAAAGAACGCACAAAATCCTTGTAATCAGCAAATTTGTTTCAAATGAAAATATTTTTACCTCACCCCAGGAACTTTTTAAAGAACCCGGAGATACCACCCGACCCGGTTTGGCTGGAGTTACCCAGTTTTTCTGCATAATTTAACAGGGCTTGCTTAGTTTCTTCATTTAATTTTGCGGGGATATCGCAGGTGGTTACAATGATCAAGTTACCGCGTCCATGGCCTCGAAGTTTAACAAATCCTTTGCTATCAATAACAATCTCTTTACCTACCGGACAGCCGCGAGGGACTTTAAAGGTTTCCTTTGTGCCATCGATGTTTTCTATTTCAATCTGGCAGCCCAAAACTAGTTGGGGGTAGGTTAAGGAAAGGGTGGTTACCAAGTCATAATCCTTGCGAGTAAACGCTTTGTCTGCCATGACCTCAACGGTTAGATACAAGTCTCCGGATGGACCACCAAAAATACCAGCATCTCCCTTACCAATAATGCGCAACTCGGCATTGTTATAAATACCTGCAGGAATGCTGACACTCAGTTTTTCATGTTTTTGGATGCGGCATTGGCCACGACATTCTAGGCAGGGACTGGTGATTTTGAAACCTTGACCATGACATGTAGAGCATGGCTGGCTGAGGGTAAAGAAACCTTGGCGGTGCAGAACGGTTCCACTGCCCTGGCAGGCTTGGCAGATAGAGGGCTTACTACCTTCTTTGCAGCCATTACCATGACACTTCTCGCAGGTTTGAAAGTGATAAATTTTGATTTCTTTCTGGCAGCCAAGGTATGCTTCTTTTAGACTGATATCAATTTTTTGTGCTAAGTCATGGCCACGTTGAGCAGTTGGACCAGATTTTTTGCCAGGGTGACGACCGCCTGTTTGGCCTCCAAATAGATTTTCAAAAATGTCACTAAAGCTTTCAAAAATATCTTCCATATTCTCATAGTTGCCAGCATGCCCTTGGGTGGCTTGATGGCCAAATTGATCATATTGACCGCGCTTGCTGGCATCAGACAACACTTCGTAAGCTTCAGTTGCCTCGCGGAATTTGGCTTCTGCTTCTTTATTACCCGGATTGCGATCTGGGTGATATTGCAGAGCCAATTTACGATAAGATTTTTTGATATCATCTGCTGAGGCGGTTTTTGCAACGCCTAAGATTTCATAGTAATCACGTTTGGTAGCCATTGTGAATTAAATACTCCTGGAAACAGATAGAGAATGGTCCGTTTAAATTTTGATGGCGCCCGTCCCCCTACGCCAAGGCTGCGGGGGACACCCTTCGCACAATTTTCTAACGAAAATTCCGTGAAGAAGTGGCCGTGCCACCCGTAGCTAGCCTTGCTAGCGAAGGGTGGTGCCGAAGAGGGGACTCGAACCCCTATCCCTTTTACGGGACTAGAACCTGAATCTAGCGTGTCTACCAATTTCACCACCTCGGCGGTCCGGAAAATTACAGGCCCCATTCTATCATTTTTTTAATGGATGGCCAATATTTTTTGAGGGCGAAAAAAATGACGATCATGGTGAACCTGTCGAACCATTAGCCGCCTGATTGAACCATCTTTTGATACTTCTGGCAGTTGGCTTGAGAATGAAGAATATCACCGTCACGTGCGGGCTGGAATACAATTTCAGTACGTTTAATTTGCAGTTCAGCTTCTAGTTGTTCAATGAGTTGCAGAAGGGAGACGCTTTTACCAGAAGCAACATTAAAAATGTCTCCATGCAAGTCAGAACGGATGCCCAGGTTTAGATTGGCATCAACGGCTTTGGATACATGAACAAAGTCACGTGTTTGTTTGCCATCACCAAAAATGGTTAATGGTTGGCCTTGGAGGAGTTGGTGTGTAAATTTTGCAACCACGGCGGCATAGGACCCATGTGGGTTTTGGCGATCGCCATAGACATTGAAATAACGCAATGAAGCAATGTTCATATTATATAAATGAGCAAATTGCATGCAGGTTTGTTCGCTCTCATTTTTGCTGCTGGCATAAGGGGATAAGGGACTTGGAATATCTTCCTCACCACATAACCCGTTTTTATTGCCATAAACTGCCGATGATGAAGAAAAAATAAAAGTTTTTACATTGTTTTTTTTGCAAGCATCCAGAAGATTTGTAGTTCCATTTAGATTGGTGGCGTAGCATAGCTCTGGGTTTTTTAGTGATTCTGGTACAGATACAAAGGAAGCAAGATGAAAAACAATATCTTGATTGCTGGTTGCCTTTACACAGCTGTAGGTTGCACGGATGTCAGCGTATAAAATGGTAATGGCATGAGCGACATTTTTTAAATTTGCCAGTTTTCCGGAAGAAAAATTATCTAAGATAGTGACTCGAGCCCCTAGTTGGACCAAGCGTTCAGCCAAGTGAGACCCAATAAAACCCGCTCCTCCTGTTACTAACACTCGTTTTTTTTCGTAAAAACGTTGTAAGTGATCCATTACCCTGTTCTCCTTTTTCCCTTTTTTGATAAAGTACTGTTCGTGTTTAAAAAGTTACTATCTTCTGCTCCTTGGCCAGGTGTTTGAGTGACGGTTGATCTTTACGTGCTGGAATAATACGTGGCGTATGTTGTTGTATAATGGTGTTGGCGACTTTTTTACCATCCAACACGGCCTCTTGCATACTTGAATATTTCCACTCACCATAACGACCAATCGAATGAATATCCCATTCTTGTAATTGGGTAAGAATGGATGGTAGATGTTTTTCTCTCCATGCATCATAGATAACGTAAGCGTGTTTTAAGTGCAATAGTTTTTGTGTGATGATGTGGTTGGGACAAAGTCCTAAGAATGCTAAGGTTTTGTCAATCGCTTTATACGCATGCTCTTGTGATTTTTTATAAGATGTAGTGCGATTTTGGTAAGAGAGTTCTCCGTAAACGCCGCTGCATCCGGCTGGGACAGAAGAGGAAGACAGGTTGTTCCAAAAACCAAGACGATATAAAGGAAAAGATTTTTCTGGAAAATAAACCCAATGATGAGGTCCAATGTTGTCCACAGAAAAACCTAAATTTACATTGATGACAGAATTACAAAGCAATTTGGCAGCGGCCTTTTTTAAGGATGTATGAGAAGTAGTTTGTAGGCTTGAGAGCAATTGATCTAGAGGCATGGTACTAATCAGGCGGCGATAGGATACGCTTTGGCCATCGTGGCAGTAAATAATTTTTTTAATGGGGTCGATGCGCTCAACGCTGCTGTTAGTAACAACCTTGTTTTTTAGGTTGCTACACAATTTTTTGATAAGAAATTCTATGCCGCCATGTTTGGGATAATAAAAATTACTATTGTAGCCAACGTCGGTTGGAGGCTTTTTTTCAATAGTTCCTTTAATAATGGCAGCAAGATTTGTAGAAGGAAAAAATCTACCTTTTTGCGAAGGGTGAATTTTTCTTAAATCATAAGCATACATTTTGTGGTCATAAGGAAAAAAGAAGTGTTTTGCAAAGCCGGAACCAAAGTGTTTAAGCGTCCATTGATGAAGATTGCTGGGATTTTTTATGGAGGGACGGTTGACATAGGCCTCGATACATTCGACGGCTACATTGGTTGGCAAGCCAAAGAGATTTATTTGGAAGGGGTAGTCTGTAAAAACATTGTGAGAGAAAATAGCGGCTTTGCGTGCGATGAGATTAAAATTATCAAGTCCAGCGACCGTATTTAAAAATTCTTTAAAATAGGTATCACTGATGTGCAGAAGGTGTCCTGTGTGATCAAACATAAAACCGTCTTGAGCTTCGGTTTTTAACAAACCACCAGGTCGACTGTGTTGTTCTATTATGGTGTAATCAAAAAAATTATGCTGCTCCAAATGATAAGCAGCACTCAAGCCGGTAAGTCCAGCTCCAATGATGACAACCTCTGCCACGCCTTCTCCTTTTATTACGACTGTGCATAACATGAGTTGTGTTTTATGATAGCAAGTTGTTGCATGAAGGCAAGATTACTTACTGACTATTTTTTTTACTTTAGTTGATAAAACACTAAAGGTGCCCTTTTTAATTTTATGTTCTATATGCTTGGGAAAGCTGAGTACTAAATGATATTGATTTACCGCGATAATTTTTTCTTCTAAAGAAAAAAGAAGTTGCTGTGCTGTAGGATTCCATGAACCATCGCATACCAAATTATCTTCTATGGGAATGGGGGCTTTGTCACGTTTCTTTTTTTCATATAACGAGGCTGCCAGTTTCCAAATTTTTTCCCCATGCCATTTTAAAACTAAAGACGTTAGCTTTAAGGGTTCTTTACTTCTGAGAGTTAATGAGCCAGTCCAAGCCCACTTTTCTTGGGGAAGTTTAACGGCTTTGGTTGCTAAAACATATTCTTTCCAGGTGGCAGTAGAACTTAAAGAGAAGTGTGATGATAGATGAGGATGTGTTGATATGAATGCAGGTGTCAGAATTATTAACCAGATTAGTTTTTTTTTCATAATCAACTTCCTTTCGCAGGCTCAGACTACCCGTCTTTGTCAAGGCTGCGCCGGGCAGGCTAAAAGTAAGTGTAGATTAAAGAATCGATGAAAATGAAGATATCAGATTAAAATTTTAATCTGTCTGAGCGGACTTGAATAATGCGGCCGGTTTTATACAGCTTGGTTCCAAAGTGTTTAGGTAAAGGAGGGAAGGGGCTAGCCAGCCGCATATTTTTCAGAATCATCTCATCAAGTTCGGGATATCCACTGGACTGTAAAAGGTTGCAGTTTGCAAGGGTTCCATGCTCATCTATGCAAAATTCTACAATGGCATCACCTTCAAACACTTTTGCCGAGCGACGATAAGAAAAATTCTGTTTCCATGCAGCCTGTAAGGTCCAGGTAATCTTAGATTCATACGAAAGATACCTCATTTCTTCAAGGCCCGGTCGCCGGTTAGGGTCTCCATTTCTATCAATCAAATCATTTCCATCTTCACCTTCCCATTTTTCAATAAAGCCTTTAGTCAGAGCAATAATGCTACGTTTTGGCTTGCCATCTTCAGCTTGTGCCCCTCGGACCAGAATTGTTGATGTTTTGGCATCTTTATCAATTTGTGCTGACGATGGTTTTGAAGCGCCTGCAACGGGGGTGGTTGCTAATTTTTCTTGTAGGGCTTTGATTTGAGCTATTGTTTTTTCAATATCTGAACGTTGGTTTTGAGTCTCAGCCATGGCTTGCTTGGTTGCACTTGAGCTCTCTGGTAACAGTTCTTTGAGAGCAGTTATGTTGTTGCTGTTAGGCTTTTCTTCTTTTTTGGATTGGGCATCTGAACTTGCTGATTTTTTATCTTGCTCGATCTGTTGGTCGATTTTAGCCTGTTCATTTTCAGCCAGCAGGGCTTTTTGCGGAGTGGCTACCGGTTTTTCTTCGGTTGCATGTTCTACCTCAGCCTCTCCAATTGGTCCCTCAAGAGTTGTTGGAACTTGAACCATTTCAGGTGGCTTGGGAGGGGAATCATACATAACCCATCCAAAATTTGATTTGGGGGCAGTAAGCTTGGCCGGGAGGCTGTCTTTTTTGGTGTGATCTAAAACTTTTTTAAGTTGTCCAAGATTTTTTAAGAGTTCTTCACGGCGTTGTTTAGATTCTAATTTAAATTTTTCGCGTTGTTGGGGAGTTATGTCTGTGGAAAGCGCATTCCACCAAGAAGCAATACGTTTTTGAAAGCCAAATTTAAAAAATACCCCCATGAACAAGAGGTGCAACAGAACCGAAATAAAAAGAAACCATGGTAAATATGATCTTTTTTTTGATTTCTGATTCTTTGAATCCTGATTTCTTTCCATCCTTTTCCTCTGTAGCGACTACTACAAAGGTACTTGAATTTTGAGGAGGGTGTCAACGCTCTATCCAAAACCTTGACTGCTTCTTGCAAATGGTTGCTGTTGTTCCAATGTGGTGATTGCCGCCATGTTCTGATAAAAGAAATCTAAGGATCTCTTCCAACAATCCCGTGCTAGGTGTGAATGGAATATTTTCAGCAATGAGCCATTGTAATAATAAGCGGCGCTGGATGACCGGGTCTTGAGCTCTAAATTGTTTAAGGTCGCCTTGCAGAGGCTGCACTTTTGTAAAAAGGGTTGAAAAAATAGTAGAAGTATAACGAGTTAAAAACTCATCTTCCTGTTTAAGTTGTTCTAGAGTGCTTTGAAACGATTCATCTAATCGGGAATCACAAGCTTTAAGCGCTGGCAAAACCTGCTGACGAATACGATTGCGTAAAAAGGCATTGGAGATATTGGTCGGATCGGTTAGATAAGTAATCTTGTGGGCATGTAAAAATTCAAGGATTTCATCTTTAGTTCTATCCAACAGGGGGCGCAGATAATGTCCATCCCAGGCTGACATACACAGCAACCCATTTAATGAGCTGCCTCGTAAAAGGCGTACGAAAAACGTTTCTTGCTGGTCATTAAGATGGTGCGCCAGAGCAATGGCATGTGCATTATGTTGCATTAATGTTTGCTCAAAAAAGAAGCGACGTAACTTGCGGCCAACTTCTTCTTTAGATCCATTAAAACGGATGGATGTGTTCAAAGATGATGCTTGAGCAACAATGATGGGAATATTGAATGTTTGGCACAACCCGCGGCAAAAATCTGCATCAATGACCGAATCGGAGCGCCACTGGTGATCGAGATGTGCTGCACCCGTATAAAATGGTTAAAGATCACCGCACTGATTACGAATCTCCACAACCCGATGTCGTCCTTGATGGCGACCTGAT
>Ga0207123_1117_pt1 | contig 11689 bp, 6 predicted proteins | sample Alteio_BWMinHeat_39_FD_153503 | JGI IMG/M metagenome (GOLD analysis project Ga0207123, IMG submission 153503) | Enriched cells from forest soil in Barre Woods Harvard Forest LTER site, Petersham, Massachusetts, United States -... | ecosystem: Environmental > Terrestrial > Soil > Temperate forest >... | reverse complement strand
GCTGCTGGTCGGAATTTACGAAAAAGCTGGTGGCCGGGGAATAGCCGAATAACACCTCACTCGCGCCCGTAAACCCCGTGCCGTTCACAACAACGGTCGTACCGCCTGCAGTGGTCCCGCTGGCCGTGCCCAAGCTGTTGACCGCGGGTGCGGCTCCCGCCACGTATGTATAGCGATCACCTGCTCCAAGCGCCGAATTGCCTCCGGGACTACCAACCACAACGTCGACGGTTCCAGCAGTTTTAGGAGGTGCCAAAACGGTAATCGACGTGTCAGAGTTGATCGTAAACCCAAAAACCGACATGTCCCCGAACGAAATCACGTCTACATTACTCATCCCAGAACCAGTGATTGTTATCGCGTTGCCGCCCCCGGTTGGACCAAAGGTCGAACTAAGCGAGGAAATGGTCGGTTGCGCAGCAATGGTAAACCTATCCAAAACCGACGTGTTGGATGTTCCCACAGACGTTGTGACCTTTACATCATACGTTCCGGCCGAAAGCGAGGGCGCAATAGCCGTAATGCGAGTAGATGAATCTGTGTGGAAGAACGACGCATTGGGGGTCCCAAACGTCACTGCCGTGACATTATTATAATTCGTTCCAGTAATGACAATTTGGCGATCACTTCCAGGCCCGTCGACCCCGGGTGACACTGACGTCACGGAAGGCACCAAATTCGTCATGTAATTGAACTGATCAGCTGGATTGGTGGGGGACGTCCCGGCAGGCGAGGTGACCGTAATGTCCACAGTGCCTGCTGAACCGGCAGGCGACACAGCAGATATGATATTTGACGAGATAACGGCAAACCCAGCGGCATTAGCCCCAAAACTGACGTTGGAGGCTCCCGAGAAGTTGCTGCCCAAAATCAACACACCCGTCCCACCACTTGTTGCCCCTACTCCCGCGTAAATTCCATTAACGCGCGGCCTATTCCCACCGGAACCGCCGTCGATAGCCAACGCAATTGGAGGCGCAAACTCGGAGGTCGATCCCGACACTGCTGTCGCAGTAGCGGTAACACTAACGATCGACGATGCACCAGGCACCAAGAAGCTCAGCGAGAACGGCGCCAGCCCCGTGGTCCCCGTTGTAACAGTCCCGCTACCAATGTATATTTGTCCTTCGTTGCCTGACGGGGCCGACAGAGGATTCCCAAAGACCTCCAAAGAATACACCGAGTTAGCAACTCCCTCCATCACGCCTTGTACAGTAATAATTCCGTTACCAATGAGGGCCGACATCAAAAGGGGATACGGTTGCAGCTCGTCAGTTCCACGAATAGCTATGCCGGCATAGCCATTGAAACAAATGACATTAGGGTCCTTTTTTTTGGTCCCATCCCCATAATCAGTGATACCCGCACCCTTATTAAACACAATCCTTTCTTCATATATCCACGTATCTTTCACTCCTTTCCCCACAAGGATTCCACTACCGCCGTTGCCGATATTGGGAAGCGGGTTTGGCACCGGTTTTGTCGACCGGAATCCACTACCGATAATATTTCCACCGCCAATACTGGACCCGACTGAACCCGCACCCTCGATCGATACGCCATTGGCCTTGTTCCCCGAAATCACATTTCCATATACCCTTGTCTTCGGGGCATTATCAATCAAAATACCATTCTTGTCATTACCACCTTTAACCATCGTATAAGGACTGTCAGCAACTGCCACACCAATTGCTATAAGTGAAATGCGCGAGTAATCAATGGCCAAAAGTGCCCCAATAGTATTATCCTCGATTTCGTTTTCCGCCGCACCGGCACCTTTAATGTGGATGCCTTCCCCTTTATTGCCAGAGATGATATTCCCAATTGTGAGATTCGGGAACGCGTCAAACCAATTGATCTCGTTTGGATATTTGTCCGCCACGCCGCCGCCGTTTACGAAATCCACATTCTCAACACCAATGAAGTTCTCAGGCGCACCATCTATCAATATACCATCCATACCGTTAGGCACCACTCCAAATCCCTTCCTATCTACCCCAATGCGAGCAGTAAAGACATAGTTCCCAGTTGCCCTCGCGCCACGAATAACGATGCCGTTTTGCTCGTTGCCGGACACAACAGTTTTCGGTATAGGCCAGGAATGCAAGCGCGGAATATAAGCACCTATGGTGTTTGCGGGCGCGTCGTCAATTACAATGCCAGAGCCCTTATTACCAACGCCGATTTGCGTTGAATCGCCCCCATTAGTCCCTATCGCGTTTGCCTCAATTCTATTGAGTGTGGCGTTAACGCCTTGCAACACGATGCCATTGCCTCCGTTGCCCGAGATGACGTTACCATTAGACGTGCCCTTCCCGCCGCCAATGTAATTGCGCTTGCTTGTTACTAAGATACCATCCTTCGTGTTAGCGAGAACACTGACTTGCGTGGAAAAATTGCTGGGGTCTTTTGGAAAAACGCCTATCCAATTCCTCTCGATTCTAGTATAAGCGGCGGCAGCAGCAAGCGTAATACCAGTTTGATTATTACTAACAATAACATTGCCTATAATGATGTTTGATTCTGAGTTGACCCGGATGCCGCATAAGCCATTGCCCAGGCCGGCTTTGGCATTGACATCTGTACCAATAAAGCATTCCTTGACGGTGTTGTCTTCACCTCCTGCGATGCTAATGCCGTCTCGGCCGCAATGCACAATTACTAAATGGGAGACCTCTACACCCGTGGCGTTAATGGTCAAACCATTGTTGCCCAGCTGGCCTCCGTCACTGCCGTCTAGCGTGATGGGAGCGACCACATTGGAGTTTATCTGTGTCTGGCCATCTATCGTCACCTGCTTCAGAATAGTAGGAAGGCCGGCCTTGGGGATCTTAATTGTTTGAGCTCCCCCGTTGGCTCCAATTCTGAATTTGATGGCATTGGTTTCATCTGCGTTATTGGGGTCGTTAAGGGCTTTAATGGCGGCGTCGAGGGTGCCGTCACCAGTGGCGTCCGGCTTGGTGACCAAAAAAGTGGCGAGTAACTCGCGCCTCTCCAACTGTTCCAGGGCGAGGCGTCTCCGTTGGTTAATGGGACAGGGGCGTTTAGCGCCAGAACTCGATGACCCATTCCGAAATAGAGAGCTAAGAAGCCGTGTCATGTGCCCAGACCTCCGGTGCAGCGGTACTCCAAAGGCAATTCTTGCTCGCCGTGATGCATATCAGCTGCAGTACCGCAAGGAAAGGTTGATTGCCCAACAGCTTGCTTCGGGCAACGACTGCCGAGACGGAATGGGCGAGCTGAACTAGCCGATGCTGTACAAGTAGTTGTCACGGCCGCCCGCGCTATCCAGCTATGTCAGTGGCCAAGTCAGATTTGGACCTGAGCCGAGTGGCAGTGCTGGCGACCCCCGGACGCCGCTAACGCCGCGACCTGACGGAATCAGCCTCTTCGTTGGAGTGTGCCTAAGACGACAGCTCCGACCCCTTACCTATAAGTCCAATTGGCACCCATCACTTTTGCCGCTCAAGGTGCGTGGCTGTGTTGTCTCGCAAGTACGCCGCCAGCCGCACTTCTGGCGCGTAGTCGGGCCCTTCGGCGATGCGCCGCAATAACGCGCTGGCTTGCTTAGTGTCGATCATAGACAATAGCACCAGCATTCGAGTGCGACAAATGGACCCATGGTTCGGAGGCTCAGACCGCAGCTTGTCCAAGATCGCTACCAGTCGCCCTCGTTGCTCGGCAGTGGGTTGATTCCGAAGAGCGCCAGCTAACATTCCTGCAATGTCGGGACCTGCCTCGAGTAATGCCTTTGATGCCTCTTCCCGGACCCCGTAATTGTCATCGTCAAGGGATTTGATCAACGCAGCTACTTGGGCTCGCGTTTTGGGCCGGTAGCCCCTAAAATGCTTCTCTACTAAGTCAACGATCTTGTCGCCCTTCGGGGCCAACCTGTGAAGAGCGCCTAGTGCAACAAGCGGTGAATTGGATTCCATATCTTTCCAAAGTTGAGTGATGCTCTCGTCCGATACGTCACTTCGACAGTTAGCGGCCACCAGACATTGATCGGCTAGCTTCCACAGTAACAAAGTGGTATCAGTCGATCCAGTTAGCAATAAATCACCGCCGGTGGAAAAACACAACACACGCACGGTACCGACATGACCTGCAAGGCTCAGTATTTCTTTGCCTGATTCCATGTTGACCAATACAATATTACCGGCTTTGTCAGCGCCCGCGATTACACGATTGAAGGGAGCGAAGGTTGCAAGCCGAAGTTTCGGATATTGGTTCAGAGCTTTGCCCGATGAGATCTCCCATGTGCCAAAACCGGCGCTGGCATCACTCGCGCCGAGGTAACAATCTGTGGGCGAAAAGACCACTGCCGTCGGTCGCTTAAGTGTTTGTTCCAAAGCTATCTGCGAATCCTTCGCCAAATCCCAACAGTGAAGTGCCTTATCCGTCCAAGCAACATAGGCGCCAGATGGTGACATCTGCAGTGATGTGATTTGATTGGTTTGATTGGTTGGTATTACTGCAGTTTTGCACTTGGCGGCTAAATCCCAGATTTCGATCGCTGTTTCCTGCGTTTCGACATCACGGAAGGCGGCCATGAGGATCTTGCCGTTCGGCGAAAACGACAAGACATCCACATCCCGGGCATTACAATCGATTGTCGTCAACAGTTCTTTGGCAGCCATGTCGAGCACTTCTATTGGGTGATCACGATCACTCCAACGGGCAATTAGGTTGCCATGATTGTCTATTGCGAAATAAGATACCCATTTATCGGTGTTGCGATAACTGCTCCGTTCCAGGCCAGTTTTGCAATCCCACTTCATCACGCACCCGCTGGTATCGGCCGAGACCGCAATCCGGCCGGATTTGTCGAAGCCTGCCCGAACAACCGGATTGAGGTGTCCTAATGACAAGTTGCACTCTTTGCGGCTGCGGAGGTCCCACTCTCTTACTGCATAATCACGGTTGGAGGCGGCCGTAAGCAGCCTCGTCCTGGTCGGAGATAATGAAAAAGTACCGAAGCTTGCACTTTCGTCCGTTACGCTAGCGGTTACGGTCAAGTTGGGAAGTGAGAGGATCATCCAGGTCTTTGGTGGTATGCCGCAAAGTAATTCTTTCCCGCCGTCTGCTATGCTCAGGTAAGCTAAGGCGCCTTGCTTAAGTTTCTTCGCTTGTGTCACCTCGGCGCGTGTACGGTCAAAGACCATGAGTGTACCACCAGCGTCGGATGTAATGATGTTGTTGCCGTCGTCAGTGAAGGTCAGATGGTCGACAGGCTTCTGATGCTTAGTGTGACATGTTTGCTGTTTGCCAGTATCCAAATCCCAAAACCGAACGCTGTTGTCTGACCCAGCGCCAGCAATTATCGAGTCGTCTGGCGAGAAACAAATGCTTAGAAAGGCACCTGCGGCATTATCCAAATCCGGCAATGAGTCCCATTTGTCAGCGCGCCAAAAGCGAATCTTGCCAGAGCTGGCGCTCGCGGCTAACATGGTGTGTTTGTGCGATAAAGTCAAGCAAGTAATTGTGTCACCTTGAGCTGCGGATAGCAACGTCTTGACCACTTCGCCGGTCTTGGTGTTTGCGACAATTATTGAATGCGCACGTGTGTCTTTATCTAATGAACCCGCAATTACCAATTGTTTGTCATTGTTGGTGAATGCCAAACTCACCGCCAAAGAATCCCCAAGTAGTGGAATGCTGCAAAGTTCGGCGCCGGATTGTGTCTGCCAAATACGGACAGTTTTGTCGAGGCTTGCTGTAGCTAACAGGTTGCCGCGGTGCGAATGCGTGACTGCCAGTATGTGGTCGGAATGCTTGAGCCGGGTTGTTCCAAACCTGTGTAGGGCGCCTTTGGGCAACGACTCGTTTGCTTGGGCTGAATTCTGGATAGCGCTTGGTTGGTCAGCGAAAAGGCGGCTGGCTAGCTCAATTGGCGCAGGCGGTTGGAATGTTATGGGCGGATCAGTGTGTTCTCGTTCGTATTGGAGTGCAAAACTAGCGATAAGAGCGAGGAGGAAAGGCATGAATGCCGCCGGGTACGCTCGCACAAAGTATGAAATGCGCGTGAATGTTTTCATTGTAGGATTATCCTGTGGTGCCATAACGTGCGAGGAGGCGCGTGAGCGGAGGAACCCAGGGCCATTGTAGCAGAAGGGGCCGGTAGCTGCGTTACCGGCACTTGTCATTAGAAGCAGCCTTCAAAGCCGGTCGGAGCCTATATGTGCCGTGGCGGCTACGGCGAAGGGGTTGGCCCGGCACCGACGCCGCTGTTCTTCGGCAATTTGTTTGCGTACTCCACAAACCGACCACGACCGCCAAGCGGCCCAAGTAGGGAAGGCTTGAGGAACTGGACATTTGATGACTCTTCGCGCAACCTAACGCGCCTGCGCGACCAATGCAAATGAAGAATGGAAAAACCGGATTTGGCGAGCCGTGGCGTGACCGTCGGCCAACAGCAGTTTCAGCGGCCATCAGCGGAACGGCCCGCCGCCTGAACGCGGGTGCCGTGTGGATATTGCGGCCTTTGGACATGACCGTCTCCTTACCAAAACCAAGTGCCAATTTATCTTGAAGGTACACAGCGCGTTACCCTAATGTCAAGCAATCCGGCGGGGTTACGGCGGTGGTCTTATTCAAGCTCATTTATACGACGGCTTCCCACCGCAAGCCGCTGGCCGTTCCGTCGGCGTGAAAGCGGAGCACGACCGGAAGTTGCCCCCGATGCAAGCGCTTGACCGTCTCCCGCCGCCGCACTTTCGGGTCCACGCCGGCTTCGCGCCGCAAGGGATCGTCAATCCGTGAGACCCAAGCTTGTTCGGCAAGCGCCGTCAGGACCAACCGCTGGTTGGCCGCGTCGTATCGAAACCGCTTGACTAGCCGCGACCGCCACCACAACTCCCTCGCCGTGTCATCCCAAACCGGCCGCTCGCCCGATTCGAGCAAGACCTGGCGGTCTACCGAGCCGGTCACAGCCGTCGCGGCGTCCGTCTCTGACGCGTACAAGAACCAGAACGCCGCCGTGGCGCCGCATGGCGTCAACACGTAGCCGCACCGGGGTTGTTGCTCACCGATCCGGCGCTTCTGGCCAGTGCGCAGTCGGCCATTCTCCGACCCTTCTACGTCGCACCGCTCGACCAGCCCCTCGCAGACCAGCCGATCCAGTTCCTCTCGCGGCAACCCCACGCCAACAAGTCGGTTCAATGGGATGACCGAGACCTCCGCCGGACGGTGCTCGCGGCTGGCCTCAATAAAGGCGTCCAGCAGCATGAGAAGGCCAGCGTCCCCATCGTGAGAACTTGCGATGCCTGGTATCGGCTGCGCTGCAGAAGGTGTGGGACGCATACTTTAGGGTCCCCTTGGCCAAACCGCTGTTTAAGAATGACCTCGCGGGTGGTAGGCTAAGCTTCTCCACTCGCCTGCGCGGACGTGGTGCGCGATGACATAGGCCATTCGTATCCTTTAGGGCGACAACCGAGACTGAATACTACTACACCCAGGCCAGACGTGAGAGCCAGCGGCAGCCGAAAGCCGACTCGCCATCCTGGGTGGAATGTCGAAAATGGCAGCGAAGGATTGATTGGAACCTGCCCATGCCCTGCAGTCAACAAGAAACTGCCATATTTTTTCCTTTGTGGAACTGTCTCCAAAACGTTGCTCATCGGAAGCAACTATCCGTCGACCCCAGGTTTTGTTTCGAGTCTGGCCCGCGCTTGCCTCACGGCATCGTGCAGCTTCTTTTGGAGCAAGTCCCTCGGCGGCAATTCCGTCAAGTAGGCGGCTACTCGGATGCCGCTTTTTTCGAGTTGCAGCAATTCGACATGCTCGTCAGACTTGTCGGCGCAGAGGATAAGGCCGAGAGGTGTGTCTTCTCCGGGCTGCATTTCTTCCTTCGCCAACCAGCGCAGGTACAACTCCATCTGCCCCTTGTGGGCAGCCTCGAACGGCCCCAGCTTCAACTCGACCGCCACCAAGCGGCCCAGAATACGGTGGTAGAAAAGCAGATCGAGGTAGTAGTCTTTGCCGTCGATGACTATCCGTTTTTGGCGGGCGACGAAAGCGAACCCGACGCCTAGCTCCAGGATGAAGTTTTCCAACTCGCGTAGGATGGCCTGTTCCAGGTCGGCTTCGCTGTAGGTGTCTGCCAGGCCTAGGAAATTGAGCAAGTAAGGGTCCCGAAAGACCAGATCGGGCGTCAACGTATCTTCCTGTCGCAGAGCAGCAAGTTCCTTCCTTGCTAGTTGGGTTGGTTTCTTCGACAAAGCCGTGCGCTCGAAGAGCATGCCCCGGACCTTGGCTCGAAGGGTACGCACGCTCCAGCGTTCGACGCGGCACATCTCGGCGTAGAAGTCACGCTGCAGGTCATCCTGGAGTGGAATGATCTCCAGGAAGTGGCTCCAGCCCAATTGTCTCGACAGTGTTGAGACAATCTGGCTGTCGGGGAAGACCTCGGCGAATCGGACCATGCGGAAAATGTTCGGCCGGGAAAAGCCGTTGCCGAATTCCTCGGTTAGCCTGGCCGCAAGCGTCGGGATGACTTCGTCGCCGTAGGTAGCGCGCTGGTGCTGGAGGATTTCATTTCGGATCCGATTCCCGACTTGCCAGTAAAGCAGAACCAAGGCGGAGTTCACCGCTTGGGCGACGCCTTCGCGGGTCCGGTGAATCAGCGCGCGAAGGTCGTCGAGAAGCTGTATCGGAGGGACAGGGTTATGTTGACCCTGGGGAGCAGGGACGAGCTGTCTGTGGGGGTTCTTGCGCTTGGCCATTCTGCCTTCCTGCGAAAAGTGTTGAAGGCACCGTATCGCCATCGAAAGATATGGTCAACAGCAAGGTGGAAAAGGGAACGAATATCCAGCGGTCCGCCTGATGAGCTATCGCAAGAGAACCGATCCTACCCTTTACTTGCTCGTCACGCCCGGCTTCAGGGATCGTCGGTTACCGTCTTGCCACCCGCTTCACCGTGAATATAATCCCGCTATTCTCAGCCGCATCGTCGTCCGGCTGCCGTACGACCCTCGCAGGCTGCCACAGGCGCGGATCCCTTAATCACCATCCCTTGCTGGTCGAGCCATCGCTGCCAAGAGAGGAGTGATTTCACGAAGGCTGACAATCAGGCGTACTCGTGGAGGGTCGTCTCACATCTGCACTGTCTCTCTAACCGGAGTTTTCGATGAGTGCCACCGACCAAATGTACTTCCGCGCCAAGGTCATGCGCTACAAATCGAGTTATGATAAAGACGGCGATGGGAACCGGTATTTTGCAAATGTAACGGTGTCGGCGGTGAGTCTGTGGTTGGCTGAACAGAATGAGTTGCGGAAGAGAATGGGCAAAGCTGGCCTGGTGCTACCCACGGCCCTATCCATGAGTAGCCCTTTGTTCATGGCGGCAATGGATGCCGTGGCTGACCACATTCATTGCCCAGTCGACCAGCGGATGTCAGCGCTCGAATTCCTTAACCATCTTGGCGAACGAATCAAGAAACGTTATGAGTCAGAATACGTCGATCCCGTCAAAGAGGCGCTCAAGACGGTGCATGACGCACTACACAGTCTGGGACTTCTGGCCCGTCCGACGTGCCAGCATTGCCGAAAGAGCATACAAGCATCCGACTTGATTACTCACAAATGCTGCGGGAAACACTTCTGCAACGATTGCTCCAACAAGATGCGGATCCCTGTTCCGATTCCGGGCAGTCGTTTTCTCCTCAGATGCGACTGTGGAGCGTCGCGAGTGATCGACATGGGACCGCCGAGTTAGACAAGGAGTGCTCTGACGTAAGTTGACTAGAAGTCCACCACGCCCGCAATGACGGGGCGGCAACGGCCGAAACTGCCGGATTGGCAGGATTCTTCTCGTCAATTCGAAGTTGGCGGTTTACTAGACTAGATGACCGTTTCGTAGTCCCTCGCCAGTCTGGGGTGGCCTGAATCGCCGCAAGTCCTTGTGCCAGAAGACAAAGTTCTGGCGTTGGACTTATGAAACATTCAACTAGATACATCGCGGTTTGTAGTAGGAGGATTTTGTTGTTGTTTTTTTCACCCAATCAGTGACATGAGCGATGTCTTTCTCCACATCACCTGTGATACCTTGTGAGATTTCCTGAATAACGTGGGGATTATTCGCCAATTGCCGCAAGATCAGAAGTTGATTGTTTTTCTCCTGGGTTTCAGCGCAACTTTGCAGTCCCCATCGGCCCAACGTTATGCCAGCGAGCGTCGCTCCCACCGCTGCTACGCAAGCAGTCAAAATGGAGGATGAGGATGTGAAGTAGGTTGCAGCCGTTATGCCTAGCGCCGCCGCCCCCGCTAATAAGGTGCCGCCCATTGCAAGCATTGCTAACGCCACGGCGGTATTTGTCTTGTTTTCTTTCCATTCATCGTTGAAATTCTTAGCGGTACGGCGCTGCACCTCAGCCAAATTAACTGTTCCGGGTGGCGCTTTGGTTTCTGTTGTAACTTCAGAGGGCATATGCATGCCTTTAACACTATCACAACATATTAGCGTTGCATACCGAATTATACAGCAACCGACAAAACGCGCAAGCGAAGAGTGCAATAGTTAACATAGATTGTTATTTGGCGTTATTTGGTCCTGGCGCCGTTGACTTCGGGGTACTTCGGGGTGCGGTGGATATGTGCCTTGCGGATGCGGCAATCCATACTTGCGGAGTGCTGGATGTACGGATTTACGGCAGGCTCGGATCGCGGTCATCGCGTTGCCGCTCCAGCGCGATGCGTTCCCGGAAGCTCAACGGGGCGTTGCCGGAATCCTGCTCGGGATTCGATGTATCCACTGCTCCTAAATCAGCATCGGCATGAACCCGCTGACCAGCCACAGTGTTTGCCTCCGTGCGGCGAAGAATGCGGGCGGTGACGGGCTCTTCGGCGCTCGATTGCTTCTGCCGGACGCGCTGCGGCGTCGCCTCGATGCTGTGCGCGGCCTTGAGCGCCTTGATACGATCGGCGAGTTCGGACGGCGTGGGCTGGGTTTCGTCGGCTTGTGATTGAGCAGTTGCGGAAAGGCCGGCCTTGAGCTGGTCGCGCAGGCTGGTCAATTCGGATAGGTAGGCGTCGTGGAGGAACGGCTTGCCGAGACGTGCCTGGTAGTCGCGGAGCTGGGACTCGGCGATGGAGAGGTCTTGCCGGACCCTGGTGCATTCGGTGCCGTAAGCATTGGCCAGGCGTTCCAGGGCGTTCAGGACGGCGCGGGGTCCGTGATGGTCCCGCGATAGCGTGTCACGCCGCGTCGTCGCTCCTTCGAGATACACCTCGGGCGCGACCTGTGGATGAAGGAACATGCCGAATCGCAGGCCGCGATAGGTCCCAAGAGGCACACGTCTTGTCTCGTGGACGTTAGGCAATGAATCCAATCGGGTGCCCAGGATACAGGTCGCGCTCTCGCGCGAGAAAGTGCGGCTGCCTATCGTGATCGGATCTGCAGCATGAGCGGTGGCCGTGGCCTGGTCCTTGGTGAGGCTGGACAAAAGCCCGGATAGGTTGGCAATCGTGCCGGGTAAATCGCGGACGCTGCGCCGGGCGACGTATTGTTCATCCATGTGGTTCTTTTTAAGTAAGGTGAGACGTTGCAGCTCGGCATCGGCCTCGGCGAGCGTCAGCACGGCTGGATTGCCGGATGCAATCGCCTTGACCTCGGCGTAGGAGAGTTCCTGGCCACCGATATCCTCGGCGCGGCGGGCGGGGTTGTCGCCGGTGATGACCTGGCCGATGAACC
>Ga0207123_1101_pt2 | contig 11715 bp, 15 predicted proteins | sample Alteio_BWMinHeat_39_FD_153503 | JGI IMG/M metagenome (GOLD analysis project Ga0207123, IMG submission 153503) | Enriched cells from forest soil in Barre Woods Harvard Forest LTER site, Petersham, Massachusetts, United States -... | ecosystem: Environmental > Terrestrial > Soil > Temperate forest >... | reverse complement strand
AAGTGCGTTTTCTAGTGCTGGTTCCTGCTGGCAGCTTACCTCATCAGAGTCTTCTTCTGGTTGCATTGCGTGAACGTTTACAACTACGCAGGACATGATGACTAGAATGGTAATGAAATAAAAAATATTGTTTTTGATACGAAAAATCATAAGATCCTTGAGTATTTGTTAATTAATTTTAAAAAAAGACAGTGTGAGAATGAGTACCCGTGTGTGTATTTTGTTTCGTTTTGTTTTTACTTATCTTTGATGAACTCCAACAGATCGGCCGGTTGGCAATCGAGCGCTGCGCATAATGCTTCAAGCGTAGAAAACCTGATAGCCTTTGCTTTATCATTCTTCAAGATAGAAAGATTGGCCTCGGTAAGACCAACGCGTTCGGCAAGTTCATTGAGTCGCATCTTGCGCCTTGCCATCATTTCGTCCAACTTTACTCTTATGTATGCCATTGTTGCATCCTAGATGGTTAAGTCTTGATCAGATTTTAATTGATAGGCTTTTTGCATCAGTGAGGTCAGCATCACAAAAAAGCCAAAAATAAAAATGTTGGTCAGTTCATCAGTCCCAAAGGTTAGACTAAGAATCCGGTGTCCGGGTGGATTGTTAAACGTTACCACTAGGCCTGCTAATGTTTTTCCAATGGGGGCATACAAGGCCCAACATAAAAGCAATTTACCCATGCGTTGGAACAATGATATGGTGCTTAACGAAAAGATTTCGCCTTGCTGGAAGCGGTGTAAGAGTTTGATAAACAGAACAATCCCTAGGCATAAAAGACCAAAGCCTATGCCGTCAACAAGAAGCCCCAAAAATCTAAACAGGAGCGGCATGTCTACCATTGCAAAATCATAAGAAAGACGAGCGTAGTAGCTACAAAAAATCCCGTCGCCAGGGGCCTTTAAAAAAAACCATTTGAATATCAGCGATCCCAATGCAGCTGGAATTAAGAGCATGCTAAGCCACTCAAGACGACGGGAATACACTTGAATATTATTTTTCATAAAAATCCTCCTAGACGGTTAAATCTTGGTCGTTCTGCAATTTTGATCCTCTAGAAATCAGAGCAGCAACAGCTGAAAATAAAATAAAGATGAATAGATGTATCACAGCAAGAAATACAAGCGAATATACGAATATATTTTTTGGCATTTTAGGCATCAATACCAAGGTGAATCCAATGGTTTGTGCCAGATCATACAAACCCCACCATAGGGACAACTTGCTGAGTCGTGAAAATAGTAAAGCCGTAGGCATTGTAAAAGCCTCACCTTTGCCAAATAGACGCGTTATGCCAATTCCAAGATAAAGTCCATACGCCATCAAAGCACTGCTTATGCTAGAAATAGCAGTAAGTCCAACTCGTTGCAACAATGAAAAGTTTTTTAGGTTAAAGCCATATACGCTTTCCATCATGGCCATAATTTTTTCGCCAAAAAACAAATCGCCGAAAAGATTAGTTATAATGGGGCTTATAATCACCAATGGAATAAGAATCATGCAGAGGATCTCGACGCAACGAGCCCAGAATTTAACGTTTATTTTCATAGTGAGCTTTCATTAGTTTAAACATTGAATGGTGAACATATTTTTATTTTTGTAACGTTACATTCATGTAGACTATCAGTTTAATATCGAAAATCAATAAATATTTATCGTAACTCGATTTATTCTACTCCGCCAGAAAACCCCATGGCTTTTGAAGCCTGGGGATGAATGGCGAGTAGAACCCTACGAAGCCTTGGCGAAGTAGGGTTGGCTTCGAAGAATTCCGCGCGATACCACGGCTTAAAAGCCGTGGCGCGCTTCATTTTCAGGGATTTGTTTTTAGTCTATTAATCACTCAATAGCAAGCTTGTACGGTATGACGCTGGGTTAGAGTCAAGTAGGATTTTGGGGAGGGGGTCACCCCCCACCAAACTATTTTGCTTTCATCCAAGTCTTTGCAGCTTTTTCAAGCCACGCATATTGCTCTCTAGTACCAAGAAAGATTTCATCAGGTATTTTGCCTTGGTCGTACAAATTCCACATTTTTTCCCATAGCCCTGGGTAGTCTTTATAAACTTCTTCGAGTTGTTTTTTCAACGCTATGTACTGAATGCCCAGTTTTTTGCCAATGGGGCTAGCCGGATCTTTATCCAAATTTGCTTCTGCTTGTTCAAACAGCTCTGACCATAGTGCTTGAAATGTTGCGGTCTCTTCTTTGGTATAGCGTTGCTGAACTTCAGCCAAATACTTAATTTCTTTTTCTGTATAGACCTTGCCGGCCCATGAATTACTTAATTCTTTTTTCATTTGATACACCTTTATTAATGACACAACCTGTGGCCAATCAATTGTCTTACGCGTATCTATTTCAGTAACAATTGACCGAGCCATTTGTTGTGCTTGATGAAGTTGCTTTATTTGCTCATCTAAAAAACTGATCTGGTGTTTTAGATGATCTAAAGCCTCTTCATCGTTACCAACTAATACCTTGATTTTCTCCAAACTGAACCCAAAAAATTTGAGCGCTACAATTCGTTCCAGCTTGAATAAATCACTTTCTGAGTACAGGCGATATCCATTGGACATTCGTACGGAAGGCTCAAGCAGACCAACAGCATCATAATGATGCAGGGTGGCCACAGAAACCTTGGTTAGTGCACCAAACTCTTTAATGTACCATTTCATATCGTTTTCCTCGTTAAACATAAGGCTAAGGCATAAGGTAACCTGAGGGTCAAGAGGAATTTTAAGATACTTTAAAATTTAGTAAAGAAAGGGGAAGAAATAGCGGTTTTGGTTGATTGATCGGACCTGCTGGAAAGGCGTTTGGAACTAAAGCCAAGGACTGGTCCGCCAAGCAGTGAGACTTTAAAGAAAAGCGGATTAAGTTTAAACCCGTAAAATATTCAAACAAGCTTGACAGGTGTACTGTTATTATGGTACGGTTGTTGTTAACCTAACCTTAACAAAAAAAGGGACGATAGTGATAGAAGAGTATATCATTTATCAGGGTGAACGCTTTACCATTGAATGGTACTATGATTTGAATGGTAAAAGCATTGCCCGTGATTATTTTATGGAGCTATCTTTTGAGCGGAAGAAGAAATTTGACTATTTGATACGTCGTATGGGAGATGCTGGGAAAATTCAAAACGAAGAACAATTCAAGAATGAAGAAGATCAAATTTATGCATTTAAGCCCAAACCAGATAGATTCTTATGTTTTTTCTTTATCGGATCAAAAATTATTGTAACCAATGCTTTTGAAAAGAAAGCACAAAAATTACCTCCACAAGAAAAAGACAGAGCGTTAAGGTACAGAAAAGATTATATTCAAAGAGTGAACGGAGGAGCATATTATGCCAAGAAAAAAAGTAAGTAGAAAAAAGACTTTAACAACCCATGATGCCTTTATAAAATCAATGACTCCCGCACAAAAAAAAGAATATGACGCTGGTTATCATGAGTTTCTTTTATCTGAATTATTAATCGCTATCATGAAAGATGATGCTGTTTCTGTTCGTGAACTGGCAAAAGCAGCAGGTCTTTCCGCTGCTATTATCCAGGGCGTTCGTTCTGGAGAAAAACAAAATATAACAACCCAAAGCTTCTTTAAGATTTTAAGTGCATTAGGATGCTCTGTAGTTGTAAAAAAAGGGGACCATTTATTTCCTTTAGAATTAGCTCACACCAACGCTCAACGCTAAAGAATGTTATCGAAGCACACAAACAAAAAATCCTATTAAATAAAATCCAGGCGTTTCTTCAAACGCTCAATCCCCCACCACCCACATACAAGGGTAAATGCAGACAGTACGGCCATACACATCCAATAGTTGAGGTATCCCTCTTGTCCCAGAGTGGCGGCCCGCATACCTTCAAAGCTATAAATGTAGGGGTTTAAAAGATTAATGTAAGCAAGACTGGGAGACATTGAATGCAATACGTGCCAAGAAAATTGAAATCCACCCAAAAACCATAAGGGGTACATAACACGCATCATGGTGTTTTCCATGGTAAGTATGCTTTTGGTTAGACTTACCATCCACAAGGTAAAAAACCCGAAAAATGCATTGATAACTATGAAGGCGAGTATCATTTTGCCCAGATGTATGGTTGACATATTGAATCGGCTCAGGAGAATAAGTTTTGAGGTAACTAAAGCAGCAAATGCCATCAGCAGTGCATTTAGGGTATAAAAGCAGGCCATTTTTACTAGCAAAAGCCAACCAGGAATGGGAAGTGTTAACAAATAATTAACGTGCCGGTCGCCATCTATGTCTGAAATGAAGTTTGCTAGTTGTGGATAGACTTCAAAGCCGCTCATACTGACAACAACGCCAACCGCTTGAAAAGCCCCGAATTCAACGGACAGCCCAAATGCAGGCATGATATAACCGGTGATGGCCACAACCGTACTTGCCCAGATCATTGCATTAAGTAATTTGTCCCAAAAGGTTTGTTGAAAAACGGCAAGGTCAGCTTTAAAAAGCTGCCAGAAAATGTGATTGTATCTACAGATATTCATAGAAGGCCTTTAAGAAACCGGTACCAGCTCTTATAACATTTATTGAATATATTAATTTAAACTTTTTTCCAAAGACTAAATGCACTCCCACTAAAAATTTGAGCGAGCTCTTCACTTATATAAAAGCGCTCTCCCAATAAAAGATTATTTTTAGCAGTAAGAATAACAAGAATCCTATAGGGTTTTCCTGCATAGGGTTCTTTTAAAAACAGATCATATTCCATCTTTGATTTCTCCTGAAAAGGATAGCGAAGAGTGTGCAACAATGAAAATAGAGATTACCATTAGCTTATAGTGATGCAACTGTTATTTGAAGAGGTTGGAATTCATCTGAATGGCTTTGTCTGACAAATGACGAACGCCTGCCGTTTGTCTTGTTCACCTGGGATTCGAGGTTTAATGGCCATAGAATGGACTTTCAATCAGGTCTTTTGACTTTGAGAATTTTTAATGGCAGGATGATTACCATTAACGCACTACACAAGGATTATTTTAATTGTCTGTTTGTCGTTATCCGTGGATGGTTTTATCTAAACCTAAACAGTAGGGGTTTTATCATGTTTAGCCAATCTTTTATGTCTATGTTCAAACGTGTTCTGGTAGTGACGGCATTATTGCCTGCTATGCTACGTGGCGATGGTCTTATCATTCTTAATCCAATTCATCATCATAATAAGCCGGTGCCTTTGCGTTTGAATGTGGAATATCATCGTGTAATTGTTTCCATCAGTAATCAAGTGGCAACTACCAAGGTCGATCAAGTATTTGAAAATCCGTATGACCATGCCGTTGAAGGTACCTATATTTTCCCCATTCCAGCACAAGCCAGTCTTCACCAGTTCAAAATGCACGTGAATGGTAAACCGCTCAATACCAAACTTTTTACCAAAGAGGAAGCTCGCCGTACGTATGAAAGCTTAGTGCATACGCATAAAGATCCGGCGCTCCTAGAATATTTAGATCATGGCATGGTTCAAGCAACCATTGCGTCTATTCCTCCAAAAGGAAAAATCCAAGTTAAATTAGAATATACTGAACTACTTACAGCAGATAATGGTACCATTAAATATTATTACACCTTAGGTACTGAAAAATTTTCTGCTCAGCCGCTTAAAGATGTTTCTATCACATTAGATATTCAATCATCTCAGCCGCTGGTAAACGTATTTTGCCCAACGCATGCAGTTGATGTTCAAACACCAAATCTTACCCAGGCATATGTAACCTATAAAGAACAAAATGTACGCCCTGATCGTGATTTTATTTTGTATTACACACTGCCACAAGATGACCTTGGGTTTAACGTTTTAACCTATAAAAATGGTAAGGAAGACGGATTTTTCTTGGCTATGGTATCACCAAATAGTGATAAAAGCGTCCAACCGATTGTTGCAAAAAATATTATATTTGTAGTGGATATCTCCGGTAGCATGAGTGGTAAAAAACTAGTTCAAGCAAAAGAAGCGCTTGTTTTTTGTTTAAATAACCTTAACAGAGAAGATCGCTTTAATGTTATTGCGTTTGATGATTCTATAAGGCTGTATAAAAATAATTTAGTGCCTGCTACTCAGGACAATGTTGGGCAAGCAGTAAGCTTTGTTCAGGCCTTAGACGTGCGCGGCTCTACCGACATTGATACTGCCCTTAAAACAGCATTACAACAATGCACCACCAGTGACAATCCTACCATGATTATCTTTTTGACTGATGGATGCCCAACGGTGGGTGAATGCAATATTGGTGCCATTATTAAAAATACTAAACAAGCCAATGCAAGTAAAGTTCGCTTGTTTTCTTTTGGCATAGGGCACGATGTAAACACAACGTTGCTAGACAAAATTTCTTTGGACAATAAAGGTGTTTCAGACTACGTAACACCCGATGAAACGATTGAAGGCAAGGTAACCAGTTTTTATAGAAAAGTAGCCAATCCGGTATTGACCGATGTGGCTATAGCCTTTGCTGGAACCCAGGTAAAAGAAATCTATCCAGTTGATGTGCCAGATTTATTTTTAGGTTCGCAGTTGCTCGTGATAGGTCGTTACACCAGCGGCGGTCCGGTTACCATGCAAGTAGCAGGAAAACAGAATGGGGCAGAAAAACAGTTTGCGTTTCCTTGTACTTTTGTTTCCAATGATACTATCAATGACTTTTTACCACGTCTGTGGGCAGGTCGTAAGATTGCTCATTTAACCGATCAAATTGTGTTAAATGGTAGTAATCAGGAATTAGTCGACCACATTATAGCACTGAGCCGTCAGTACGGTATTATGACGCCGTATACCTCGTTCCTTGTGGATTTAAGCGCGCAAGAATTTGCCAAAGGCATAGTAACGGATGCCATGAAACAGCAAGCTGCTCAAACCTTGAATTCTGCGGTGCATAAGCAAACAGGTGAAGACTCAGTAATGCGATCTTTATACCAAAAATCACTGCGCGAAGGTTCATCGGTTGCTATGAGCTATAGCGAAGGTAGTGCGGAGAGAGCTCAAGATATGTCTGAGATGGTTCGTCCGGTTAAAGCTCGCACCTTTTATTTCAAAGATGGCATGTGGATAGATGCTGGTCATACGGATGTAGCACCACTTATCAAAATTAAGGCTTTTAGCATCGAATACTTTAATCTTATCAATCTTCATCCTGAGGTACGTCCTTACTTAGCGTTAGGCACCAAGGTAATGGTTGCAACCGATCAAGGTTCTATTAGCATTGAAGATTAATTGATTGGATATTGATTTAGCCACTGAACTTAATCAGCGGCTAAATCAATATCCAATCACTGTTTGTTACTGGGTGTTCTTGATGTAACATAACTTTCTGATGCATGCAAGTATGCGTTGAATGATTAAGGCAAATGCGCCATTGCCCATAACATTTGCAGCAGTTCCAAACGAATCTTGCAAGGTATAAATAGTTGTTAAAATGCTGATCATTACAGGTGTAAAACCAAGATGCTGTTGTAATACGGGGAGTATCACCAAGACACTAGCACCCGGCACTCCAACACATGATAGTTTGGCGATAGAAAACGACAGACAAAAAGGTAAAAATTGTACTGGGCTGGGCCATGGTAATCCAAAAATAGACAATAGACTCATGGCCGTTATTACAATAGTTAAGTCATCTCCCAGCATGTGAATGTTTGCTGTTGATGGAATAATGAGATTGCTCAGATCGGGGTCCTTGGTCGTTTTTTCTGTGCATTGTAAGGTGACGGGCATAGTGGCTGCGCTTGACATGGTACTAAAGGCTGTCAGCCCAGCAGGCAGCATTGCTTTCATATCCTTCTTGGCCTTCTTTAAATTTCCGGCCGCACCAAGTATGTATAAAATGCAGATATATGCTACAACCAAAATCATGCTTAAGAAGAATACTTTCCCATATTGTTCAAATAAAGTTATTAAGACCTTGTCATAACTTAATTTCAAGCAAAATCCAAAAACATAGAGTGGTAGTAACGGTATAAATATTTTTTGCAAAAAGAACGAGACAGCTTCAACCAAGTACATGGCTCCAATCGTACCGAGCTTTTTTAAGGGATTGCTTTCATTTAATACATTTATCATACATCCGGATATTATGCCCAGCAGCAGTGCTTTTTCTGTTTTAATGATAGGCATCAGATTAAAAGTAACAAAGGGCACTATTTTTGAAGAAAAATTGGTTGCAAAGTCGGAAGAAAAGGTTAGACCCAAAAAGGGCAAAAAGGTTTTTCCAAATAGATATGCTACCGTCAGTGCTATGCAGTTGGAGAGCGTTACCCCAACAAATATTAGCGCTATGAGCAAAAAAGATCCGTGTTTGATATTTACTAATGCCTTAAAAATAAAGCCAAATACCATAATGGGCAGGATAAAGAGTAAAACTTGGATAAGGCACGAACTTATCGTATAAAATATTGATATAATCAATTCTCCAAGAACTTGGCCCAGGATTAGTGAGGCCACTATGCTTATTATCAATTGGATAGGTAGCTGTTTTAGATATTTTATCATGGCAAAAAATCCTGATTGTGCAGGTGAAATCAAATGAACATAGCCAAAGATATTCCTGTATAAAGAACCTGATTTTAGCGGCAAAAAACAGTCGCTTACAGGGCCTATATTCGTTTGAGCCCAGATGCGGGTTCACAATTGTTTATAACTAAAAAATGGTTATTTTTAAGAGTCTGAAGATTATTATTTGTGTAGGCCGCGGCCATTGACTGTGCGGAAGCAAGAGGAGAGCTTGTCTGATTCAGAAAAAATCCAGGGAAGCGAGATAGTGCTTAACAGCGGTTTAAGCCTAGAAAAATACATGATATTTTTTCCCTTTTATAACTAACGAGAGCTGCTGGGGATTTATCATAGGGTTTTGACTTTGTTTCGGCTGCATAAAAACCCCGTGGTGTCATCAAATGGACTGGCGCTCCTGAAACAGGATTAAATGCTACATGTAGCTTGTTCTGACGCCCTGGGATTACAAGTCTCTTACCCAGTTACTTGAACCCGAGATCACCACGGAATTATTCATATTTCTAACATATTTTTTTGGATTTTACAAACAAATTTAAGTGGCTTGTAATTAATCTGTTTATTAAGAATGGCAGGCAGAAGCTTAAGTGCGATGCAACCGTTATTTAGGGACTTAAGGGTACACAAGGTTTATGGGAGCTTCGCTTAGCTGTAGGTCTAGGGTATCGTATTTACTATGGCAAGAAAGGAAATACTATCATTGTACTATTGGTTGGGGAGACAAAAGCAGCCAAACACGCGACCTTGCAAAAGCAAAGCAGTATTGGCTTGAATGCAAGGATTTATTTTATGAATTAAGAAGAAAATGAAAAACACTCGATTTGTAGATTATGAAGAAAGACTCATTGAAGAGTTAAAAGATTCTAAGGTAGCAAAGGCATACCTTAATGCTGCGCTTGCCGATGAAGATCCAAGAGTTTTTCTTTTGGCTTTAAAGGATGTGGTTCAAGCTCAATGCAAGATGACAGATCTTGCTAAGGAAACAAAATTAAACCGTGAAAACTTATATCGTATGCTTTCTAGAAAAGGTAATCCTAAGATTTCTAGTATTAAGCCATTACTTGCATATTTAGGCCTTAAATTATCAGTTGAACAGGATTCAATAAAAAAATAACCATTTGATTTGTTAGCAAAATGTTTCGGAACGTCAAGACTGGCCGTGCCGGGCGTAGCTAGCTTTAGCTAGCGCAGACTGGTGCGCCTTAGCGGTCTATTTTAGAACTTTTTCTTTTGAGTATAACGGAATCAAGCTGCTTGAAGTTCAGTTGTTGGTGCACAACTTGAACTTAGGTCTTTTATAATACCCCAATGTTTTCCAGAGCACTTGACGCAACCTAATTGTAATTCATTTGCAGCGCATAGCATGAATGCCGTTAATTCATCAAGCGGTCTTGTCGGAAAAATTTCAAAAGCTTTAACCATTAAATTTTTTGCAGCATTCGGTTTCTTTATTTCTATAAAAGCATCCATAGAACGCACAAAAATTTGCCCAATCAGCTCTCCATGTGTAAGCGTATATTTTTTACAAGTCACACATTTAAGTCGTGGCTTGTTTTTATATTTATTCTCAAAAGCTTCAGAGATCTGCGTTACTTTTTTAGAAAACTGGGCAAACTCACTGTTTTGACTTGCTTGCGCCATTTTGCCTAAATACTGAAGATACTCAAGAGCCTCTTCTTGTTCGGTTTTAGGCGTCACATAGGTAGATATCAAACACAGGAACAAAAAAATAGTTTTTCTAAATACTCTCATTATTACTCCCCCCTCTATAAATAAAACTACAAATAAAACTACAATTCAGTCGTTATATTGTCTTTTTTACTTTGTTCTTGAGTAATTTCTATTTCAGGATCAGGATTCCAGCACGTCTTCTTCTTACAATTAGGACACTTCACTTGAGCAACATTCGCAAGGCCAGCCATTGAGTCATCTGTCCAAGATTTTGTTGGTAAGGATAAATAATATTGAAGAGCTCTCCAAAACAGATCTCCTACCGTAGGCGTCAGCAATTTTACTAACCATTCTCCCACATGAGGCAGAAGTTCCCCTGTGTTCATTTTGCGATCGCACTTATTGCATACAATTCTCATGATTGTCTCCTGCTATCAAATTGAGTATAAAGTTTCACTCAGGCAGTTTACAACGATAAAAAATAAATTGAAAAATTCATACAGAATAAACAGGAATGAAAGGCCCTTCATGAAACTTCTTAAATTAATAATTGTTCTTAATTGTTCTTAATTTTTAAGACACCGAAAAAAATATTTTAAACAACTTTGTAAAAAAATGGGATTATATTGATTCTGGAACGGGATGTGGTGGCTTGCCAGGCATTTCTGAAGGAAATGACTGGCCGTGCCGGGCGCAGCTAGCTTTAGCTAGCGAAGATTGGTGCGCCCGGTAGGACTCGAACCTACAACCTGCGGATTCGAAGTCCGACACTCTATCCAATTGAGCTACGGGCGCATTCGAAAATAAAATCAGAGACTTTCTAGTTGGCTGGGCACAGGTGTGCCTAGGACTCAAATCCTCCTACGCTCTTCGTAGCGCAGTTTATCCCGAGCTTGATCGAGGGGGAGGACTAGCCTACAACCTGCATTCCAATTGCTTGTCCCTCGTAGCTAGCCGTAGGCAGCGCAGTGGGAAGCTACGGGCGCATTCGAAAGTTCTGTTCAATCTATCAAAAAATTGGAAGCTTGAACAGATTAGATTAACGAAAATTTGCCATCAATTAGAGCTTGTTTCTTCACGGTGGACCATTTCTTGATTTTCTTTTCAAATTCCAAGGCTAAGGATCTTGTGGGGAATACTTGATGGAATACAAGCCTGACGGGTAGTTTTGTGCTCGTATAACCATTGTAGAAAGAGGTATTATGTTCTTGGATGCGCTTTTCTAGGTTATCCGTTTGACCAACATAAAAACAGTTATCAGCACAAAGTAATATGTAGATATAAAATTTTTGCATAAGATTCATTAAAAAATTTGAGGTGCGCCCGGTCCCTCGTCTAGCTCGGGACGAACCTACAACCTAAGCTCCGAGGAATCGAGGAGGAAGTCCGACACTCTATCCAATTGAGCTACGGGCGCATTCGAAAATAAAATCAGAGACTTTCTAGTTGGCTGGGCACAGGTGTGCCTAGGACTCAAATCCTCCTACGCTCTTCGTAGCGCAGTTTATCCCGAGCTTG
>Ga0207123_1116_pt1 | contig 11726 bp, 13 predicted proteins | sample Alteio_BWMinHeat_39_FD_153503 | JGI IMG/M metagenome (GOLD analysis project Ga0207123, IMG submission 153503) | Enriched cells from forest soil in Barre Woods Harvard Forest LTER site, Petersham, Massachusetts, United States -... | ecosystem: Environmental > Terrestrial > Soil > Temperate forest >... | reverse complement strand
CCTCCCACATTCGGGAGTACATTGGATGAAGCTCTCCTTCCAAAAGAAAAATGTGCAAACGCTTTTGTCAGAGCGCAATGTCTGGATGCGTATTGCAAGCCTGACAGCTTTGAGCACCCTGATGTTAAGTGTTGCCGTGTTTTATAAAACCCAAAAAGTGATCTTGGTTCCCCCTCACATTACCAAGTCCTTTTGGGTCCAAGGCAAGGAGGTCTCACGGGAATACCTGGAAGAGATGGGCGTTTATATGGCCAAGCTCTTGCGCGACCTCTCCTCCGGCAATTTGGATCATAATCACGGCGTTCTCTTGCGTTATGCCACCCCTGAAGCCTACGGGACGCTCGCAAAGCAGTTTTTGAAAGAAGCGCAAGAATACAAATCCTTGCATCTCACCACCCACTTTAAGCCCTCGAGCGTTACGGCTAACCCGGAAAGACTTGAGGTTGAGGTCAAAGGCGTTCTGACGAGTTATGTGGCCAGCAAAGAAATCCGAACCTCTCAAGAAACCATCCTTTTGAAATTCACGGATCGTGGCAGTGGTCTGCTGTTGGAAAAAGCCGTCTCTCTTAAAGAGAGTGAAGAAGAGGAACATAACAATGACAACTAAAAACAAAGGAAAAAACCGTATGCATATTTTGAAAAGTGGAAAATTTACAGCTCTGATGGTGCTTTGTATGAGTTCAAGCGTCTCGGCCACCATCATCCGCTCCTTGAATGAGACTGGGGTTATTGAAGCCCCTATTTCGCGAGAGTCTCTCACACGCATTGCGGTAAAGGGAGATCGCATTCGAGATGTCTTTGGCGTAACCGGGCAATACATTCTAGAAGCAGATGAGGGACAAGGGCAAATCTTCATTCGTCCCACCGCAGGTGCAAAACCCTTCAGCCTGACGTTGACCACAGAAAAGGGGCATACCCAAGATTTTCGTCTGACTCCTTCTGAACAACCCCCTCAAGCCTTGCTTTTAAAAGAAAGGCTTGAAGATGAATCCGGCGTCACGCGACACACGAAGGGCAAAGTTGTGCCTGATTCACCTATCATACGAAGAGAGGTTGAGGATCTTCTCACAGCTTGCCAAGAGAGCCGAATTCCGATGGGTTACAAGGAGATTCCTCTTGATCTCACTACCTTAAAACGAGAGGAAGGTGGTGCTCTATTGGTCCGCGAAATCCGAAGTGAGACTTTACGTGGTCTCACTTACGAGATCAAAAATACCGGCAATCTTCCTCTGATACTCGCCGAGCCCGGCATGGGAACAGCTTATGGTCTGTCCCCTCGCGAGATTGTTGCCGTCCTCCAGTCCAAAACCGTCTTAAACCCCAATGAGGGAGTGCAGATCTATGTCGTCGCTAGAAGAAAATAAACCCCAATCAAAGATGTTGGAGCACCTCATGCAATTGCGAGAGCGCATCGTCCGATTTTTGAACCCGGTGAGTGCACAAGGGACCAGGCGTGTTCAAATCCTGATGGTGGTCCTTCTCGGGAGTAGCCTTTTGATGGTGACCTATGGAGGTATCCCGTGCAAAACCCGATCAAGAGAGGCCCTATAAAGATAAGGGCCTCATCCTTGTTAATGCCGAGGAATCGCAAAGGTTTGTCGAGACGGTTGAGGAGGAAGTTTTCTTGTTCCATTGCTTCTCTCCTGAATCCTACACACAGACGGCATAGGTGGCGTTGACCCAGGTGTAGGCAAATGAGTAGAACACTCCGATTCCGACCCCCACACCTACAGGCACAAGGCTTGATTTATGAACGGCCATCACAACCGAGACCACAAGTCCTACAAGCATCACGGTTCGGATAACGTTGCCGTGGAGAAGGTTATGCAGCGTTGTCACACTCTCATTCATCTCGCCTCCTACAGCGGCCCCTGCTCCTGATGCGTTCAGCAGAAATGCCAGTGTGAAAAGAGTCAGAGGGAGCCCCCAGGAGGAGTTCCAGATTTGATTGTTTGGGAAGGTTTGAGCTATTTTCATGTTTTGTTTTCCTTAAAGTGAAGCGTTGGTTGTTTGGTTAGAGGTTGGGGGATTGAAATGGGAAAATTGAGAAGATGCCATTTCGTTTTCTTCCTCAACATGAGGGAGAATGGCGCGTATATTGGGAAATGTTCTGTTTACGACGCTTAAAAGAGGACAACGTAGTTCCTCAATCCGCTGACACGTCATTTTATCAGGGCACGCAACCAGGACAAAACGATCGTTTTCTACCTCGATAAAACGCGCCTGGGAAATTTCCTCGAGCTGAGAAAGACGGACAGCCCACCGAGAAGTTGAGAGATCGAGTTGGGAACACCATTTCCGCCAAACGGGATCTTGGATTGTGTCCAAAATGGCTTGAATCTTGGTATGTCGCAAAGGGGAGATCTCTCCCGTCTCTGACAGGAATTCTGACTCTTCCGTATCCTCAGCTTCGTTCTTGGGGGGCGTAGATCTTATTTTCCAACACCTTGAGGAGGTTGATGGGATTCAGGATCCAATCCAAGTTAATCCGCCATCCGGAAGGACTATCTCCCATCAAGAAACGATTGGCCTTGATACGCTCACATAGAGCCTCCCACTCAATGAGATCACTCTGAAGATGACCCATCAGCAAGGCAGTGAGTTGCTCACGTCTTGCCTCTGTCATTTGAACAGCTTGTGGACCAATGAGTTGCCGCCAGGTTTCAAGCATGGCTTCTGGAAGATTGGTGGAATGGGAAGGCGTGACTTCTTCCCTCGTCTCATTGTTTTGTTCTTCATCCTCTTCTTCTTCCTTTTTTGAGTCTGAGGGACACGGAGGGGGAGAGACGGATTTTTCTTCACGCGCAGCTTCAGAGAGACAAGAAGAGGAATCTTTGTTTGTGTTCTTTGTCGTAATCTCTGTACTACAAGTTTCACTTTGAGCTCTCGACGTTTCGTTTTGAAACATCAATCGGTCATTTTGACCCTTGGGCGCGTCCTTGGAAAAAGCAGGGGGTGAACAGAATCCCGGGAGTGTGTATCCAAGTCTTGCTAAGTCTTCCTGGAGTTTGTGAAGATTGACCCTGTACTGTGTGGTTCTATCCCATTTGTTAATGGGATTTGATCGTTTATCGAGCCATTTCGCTTCCAGGAGCGCCGCTAAATACCGCAGCATGGTTGATTTGGACACATTGAGCATGGTCTCTGCAATCAGATCCTCTGCCGTTTTGTAGATCCATCCATGACGCGGCAACACATTACACGCTGGATTGAATTGGCGTTCTTCTTCTAAAAAGAGGTCAAAATCCTTAACCCGCAGGCTCCAATACACCAGCTGATTCAGGACAATGGCGGCCATGGGATCATGGGTTAAGGCCATAAATTCCTCTCGGATGACAGCAACTTTCAAAGCTCTATAGGGAGCAAGGTTGTCGAGGAGGTGAGAATCCATGTTCATCGATCCTCCAGGCCAGCGGCCCCTTCCTGTAACGCAGCGCGCACTTTCGAGATATCAGGGTGCAGAGCAACCAATCCACGAAACAAGCCATCTTTGTTCTCTTGAGGATTTGTTTTGAAAATAAAGGGAAATGATCCCAGGGCGTTTAAGCAAAGGGCTTCCTGAGGATTTAAGACCACCCAGAGGCACGGAATGTTTCTTTCCTGCCCAAAGGCCGCCAGCTGCTTATAAAGTCCTTCGTAAAAGAGAAGGGTCGCTATGCTTTCGCTACGCCTCATATTTTTAAGAGGTTGACGGGAAAAAGGAGATGCAAATGTGCAGTTCCAAAGAAACATCTCTTGGGAGGAATCAGTCGGTGTCAGTTTCAGATTTCGTCTGAAATTTTTAGGCGGAAGCAATTTTCTTTTAAACAACACAGCCCCGTTCCAAAAGGCGTACTTCTTTTTCTCGTCGATCAGAAAGAATGCGAGCCTTTTCTCATCTCCCGACAATTTGAGCCCTTGGGTTTTTTTAAAAAAAGCTAGCAATGCATGAGTGCGAGGGTCGTAAGAACAAGGGTGGGCCAATTCCACTCTTTTAAAGTCATGTTTGGGCACCGTATGCCCCGTATTGATGAATAAAGCGTTGGGTACCTGACGTGAAGAGCGCTTTTTCTTACGTTCATTCCTATTTGCGGCACCTGCACCTACGAGAATAGTCTCTTTGTCATTTTCCGTAAGCTTGGGGAGCTTGTGCTGCCCTTTCCATTTATTTGTCTCGTTCAACATAAATCCTCTGTGTTTTCGATGAAAACAAACCGAGGGCAGCTTCAAGAAGGAGGGATAGACGTGAGCACGTCCATAGGGTAAAATCCTTTTGTCAAAGCCACCTGTGGTTTTGGTGAAAATGGACACCTGTGATCTGCTTCCACGCTGACGTCACAGGTGTTTTTTTGTAAGGTTCTTAAGTCATGGCAGAGTGGCCCTCCTATAAATAAGTATATGTGCTATTTATACGCACACATACCATTATCATATCTCAATCCCCTCATCAATATCTTTTTTGCGCCTTTTTAGCATATATACTCTTGTGTTTTTGAGAATAAAGAGGTAAAAAGAAGAGGATTTGAGAACGAATGGTATTTAAAAGGAACCAAGAAATGGCTTCACCTCTGCAGAATAACCTGAGGGATTTGCTGCACGCAAAGCATCTCAAGGCTACGCAACTTGAGAAAATAGCTGGGATTGCAGCGCACAGCGTGCGGAACATCCTCATCGGACGCTCAAAAAACCCTAGCGTTCATACCCTGAAAGCCATTGCCACAGCACTCGAATGTTCTGTTGAGGATATTCTGGAAGAAAAACCCTCTCTTTATGCGTCCTCAGACTCTCCCTCCCTTTCACCTCAAATCCACAGCAAACCTATGCCCTCTCATGCGATCAGTGACCCCGACCTCTTCCTCCGTTCAACAGAGGCCGTCCTCCAAGCCGCCAAAGCAAAAGGACGCACGCTCACCACAGAGCAAGTTTTCCGCTTATCTGATGCGGTCTATATCTTTTCTCTTAAGAAAGGACTTCCTTCTCCGGATCCTGACTTTGTCGAGTGGGTGATGGAGAATTGAAAATGACCTCACCAAAACCTTCTACGCACAGTGTTGGCTACTATCTTGGTCTCGACTAACGCTTTCCATTATTCCTATTCAATGAGGGAGACTTGTTCACATATTAGCTGATCAAAAAGCTTGATATCTATCTTGATATATATTATGATGAAAATATATGCCAATATGGATATGCAAATGGATACGCTTTCAAAAGAGCTGCGAGACGCTCGCAAGAAAAAACAACTGACCCAAAAGGAGTTGGCCCAACGCTTAGGCATTCCTCAAGGGCATATTTCCAGCATTGAGCAGGGAAAGATTGACATTAGAACGTCGACCCTTATCCAAATGGCCCGCGTTCTGGATTATGAAGTCATGCTGATTCCTCGTGCTCTCATTCCTCTTATCAAGGGAATCATTGAGGAAAAGCCCGATACAGACGCAGTACCTCGCTGGCAAGTGGATGAGGAGGGGATCTAACGCATGATAAAATCGCTGAATGTTTTCTTAAAAGGCAGCCATATTGGATCAATCAGCCTGTTGCCGGGAGGAGCGATGTTTTTTTCCTTTGATGAAGAGTATCGTCAGGATTCAAATCGTCCTACCTTGAGCCAAAGCTTTCTTTCAACAACCGGAGAGCTCATGCCTCAATCGAGGCCCAGCTCCAGACTGCATCCCTTTTTCTCGAATTTACTGCCTGAAGGGCCCTTACGCGACTATTTGGTTGCAAAAAATAACATTAATCCGGCGAGAGACATTGCTTTGCTGCAGGCCTTAGGTGAGGATTTGCCTGGAGCTATCACTGTGTCCCCTTCCGCAGGAGAGGCTCACTCTCATGCCGAACCGGATACCCTGTCTTCAGGAAAATCGCTATACCGCTTTTCCCTCGCGGGCGTGCAGCTTAAGTTCTCAGCTCTCCTGAAACCGCATGGAGGGCTCACCCTTCCTGCTTCAGGCATCGGCGGAAAATGGATCGTAAAATTGCCGTCTGCGAGCTTCTTGCATGTTCCTGAAAACGAATATGCTATGATGACCTTGGCCAATCAGGTGGGGATTGAGACGCCGGATTGTCATCTCGTGTCATTGGAGGATATTGAAGGGCTCCCTTCTCTGGGGCCCTTTCAGGGTCATCTTGCTTTAGCAGTCAAACGATTCGATAGAGGTCCAGATGCTACCCGTATCCACATGGAGGATTTTGCTCAAGTGTACGGCCTGTACCCTGAGCAAAAGTATGAAAAGGTGAGTTATATAAACATTGCAAACATGGTTTGGATTTTATGTGGAGAAAAAGGGCTCACTGAATACATCCGTCGTCTTGTCTTCAGTATTCTCATTGGAAATGGCGATATGCATCTCAAGAATTGGTCTTTTCTTTATCCCGATGGGCGGACTCCTGTTCTCTCTCCGGCTTATGACTTGCTTTCTACAGTGCCTTACATTCCCAAGGACAAACTCGCTCTCACGCTTGCCAAGACAAGAGAGATGAGACGCTGCACAGAATCTCTTTTTGCATCTTTAGCGGAAAAAGCGAAGCTACCAAAACACCTTGTCTTAGAGACTGCCAAGGAAACAACAGAGGCGACAAGAGAGAAGTGGGCTCAGATGAAACAAGATGTACGCTTGGATCAGCAAATTATTGCAACCATTGATCAGCATATGAAGTCTGTACCCCTTTAGAGGGGATAGCTGTTGAGAGCGTGCCGACATCCACTTAAAGCACATAAGTCATGTTTGACTGATACACATAAATCATGTTATACTGACTCATAAACTTCAAGTTGAGGCAACATGGCGACGCAAGCAGAAAAACTCGTAACGTCTCTTGAGATTCTTAAGAACCTTGTGAAAGACTCTAAACGTGCCGTTTTCAAGTCTACAGAATTTTCGAGAGTGCATAAAGAAAGACTGCTCAAAGCGGGTTTTCTTTTTGAAATAAGGAAGGGATGGTTGTTGTTAGCGGATCCCGCTAAAAAAGCCGGGGATAGCACGCTTTGGTATTCCAACTATTGGAACTTCCTCTCTTTCTTTCTCGAAGAACGATTTGGAGAGGGGTATTGTTTGTCGGCCGAAGCGTCTTTGGCTTTGCACACGGGTGTGACAACCATCCCAAAACAACTGACGGTGATCACCAAAAAGTCGTCTGGCCAATCTATTCAATTGCCTTTTGATTCCTCTCTCTTTCTTTATCAAGATGTAAAAAATCTCCCGGTTGACAGAGACGTTAAGGAAGGACTGCAGGTGATGTCCCTGCCTGAGGCGATTTGTCGCTCACCTAAGAATTATTTTGCACAGAACCCTGTGGAAGCCATTGTTGCTTTATCCGAAATCCAAGATGCGAGTCAGTTGTTGTACTATCTCTTAAAGCGAGGTCAATCAACGACGGCTGGGTATCTCATCGGGGCCTATCGCCACATTGGCAGGGAAGATCTGGCCCAGAAAATCCTGAATGCGCTGACGGCGGCTGGACACAAAATTACAATTGAGAATCCTCTTCTACGACCACCAACGCCCATGCTCTTGCGTTCTCAATCCCCGTATGCGGATCGTCTGCAAGCGTTGTGGTATGCGTATCGCGCTCCTGTCTTGGAGCTTTTTCCAGAGGAGCCTGGGCTTCCTCAAGATACTGAGTCTTATCTCTCATCTGTAGAAGAAAGCTATGGGGAGGATGCCTACAACTCGCTCTCGATTGAGGGGTACGAGGTCTCGCCAGCCTTAATCGAACGTGTACGTGAGGGGCTTTGGAATCCATTGGAGGAATCAAAAGATATTCAACAAAAAGATGCCCTCGCTGCCAAAGGATATCATCTTGCGTTTGAAGCGGTTCGTTCGAGCCTTAACCGAGTGCTTCATGGAGAAAACGCAGGCCTTGTCGTGAAGCAGGATCTTTCTCATTGGTATCAGATGCTGTTTTCTCCTTCCGTGCAGGCGGGCTTGCTGCAGGATTATTATTTGGCGGGATACCGCTCCAATCAAGTGTATATCCAAAATTCACGACACATTCCTTTTCCACAATCGGCCATTCTCGATAGCATGAATGTATTTTTTGACCTTTTGGAAAAGGAAGAGCATGCGTCCGTACGGGCTATTTTGGGTCATTTTTTCTTTGTGTATATCCACCCTTACAGTGATGGAAATGGGAGAATTGGTCGGTTTCTTATGAATGTTATGATGGCCTCAGGAGGATATCCCTGGATCATTATCCCGGTTGCAAGGAGGTCAGAATATATGAATGCTCTCGAACAGGCTTCCTGTGAAAATAATATTGTCGATTTTACGAGATTCATCAAATCTTTGGGGGATTGGGGCAGACAATCTTCTACTTAACAGAAACGTTAGGATGAGCTGAAGTTGCCTCTCACCGTGCAAAAACGTAAAAACACGATTATGAAAACTTTTTTGAGCGCGCTTTCTCTGCGCATAATGTACATTGCTACAGGATACCCCGAGTTATGCCCATCATTGGCCATACCAAAAACGAAGGTCTGATGGGGCGGAACTACCTCAAAGGCCGCAAAGGCGACCAAATCAATGCCGCTCTTGCCGGCATCGGCTTCAACTTCCGCCAACTTCTCGCCTCTTTGGCCACTGCCTAACACCTCCGACCACCAACTCTCATACCCTAATCCGATCCTCCCTCCTGCGCCCTCAGCTTGTCTTCCAACTTTTTAAAATCGCGTTCTTAACGGGCGACTTCCTAGTAGGCGCTAATAATTCCGGCAAATCTACTCTACTCGAGAGCATTAGATATTTTTCTGATGAAGAGTATCGTCAGGATTCAAATCGTCCTATCTTGAGCCAAAGTTTCCCATTGCACTCACGTCCTTAAGCTGTTGGTGCAGCTTACGGTCTCCTTCTCCGTCACAAAAGATGCTTTTCAGCGCCAAGCTCAGTAAACATCCAATCAAAATTATAGGGTTCTTTTTTGATTCCCTGTTTAACAGATCGCAGTTCCGCATTGACGAAATCTTTGAGCAAATTGATGACTTTTTCTCTTCCTGTTTTTGTTTTAATCGCTTGCCGCGGAGATTTTCCCTTTAAACTGGGTAGGGGAGAATCGAGCCATCCCCTGTAGTGTTGTTCAAAAAATTGGGCCATGAGTTTTTCTTCTTCTTTTAGGGAAAGTCCTGATGACGATCCTTTGGATGTACTTTTGCGATTTTTTTTAGGGCTAAGCTCATGCAGAATACGAGAGGGAGCCTCTATCAGAGAGGCTAAATGAGTTTGGAGAAATTCTTCCATGTCATTGGCGCGTTTCTCAGAGTTCACATCGACGATGAGTTTCTGCCCCTCTATCTTAAGCTCCGCACGGTAACGACAGGTTTTTCCATTTTCATCTGTTAGAACTGTATCGAGAATCTGCACGTTTCCATGGTCTTGCTTTTTAGGAAGACGAGTCTCCCCTTCTTCTTGTAGCGGCCAAATCCACGCATACCTTATCCCCTCTAAATCACGCGAAAAAAGTTGTGGAAGACCATCGAGAAGCTTCACAATCTCCGCCACAGGTTTCTTCAACGGAAATTCCAGCGTGTAAAATTGAAGTGGGTCTCTCTCGTAATTCAATAATGTCATAGGTTGTTTTCGTTTGAGCCTTTCCGTAAACCAAATTTGAGAAATTTCTTTAGTCCACATCTTTTTAATCAAAAGGATAGGATCTTTTGTTGTTCCCTGGAACAATGCCAAATTCTCTTTGCTCGTCATAACGCTCGTTATCCGCTGAATGACGCCTTTAGCTTCAGAGGCGGACTCCCTTGAAAGAGGGAGGAATCCGCCTGCAAAAAGGTTATCGGAGGGAGTCCTCACAACACGCCCTCCCAGCAAATCCCACTGGCAAATGTAATGTGTCCCTCGTTTTTCTCGGATAAACAGAGGAGGAAGTTTTTCATCCAGCAAGTCTCTGACGATAAGCCCTTTGTCCAGCTGGACATCCACAACCTCATATAGGCTCATATAGGAATTTCTTAATCCTTTAAGATAGATTGCATCTTCGGCAGAAAAGAGAACGCCTCTCTTTTTAAGAAGAAAGTCTATGGCATTCCAGGACGTAAATGTATCAGGATATTCATTAGAAAGAAAGAATTCAACGGCAGACATAAAAAGCGGACGGAAGATGTCTGCGCCAACGGCATCCTCAAAGGCGTCTAAATCCAGAGATTCTTTTTCAAGAAATTCTTCAGGCGAGAAGAGTTCCCCAAAAAAGGACGAAAGAGCGACTCCGAAACGTTCTTTGCCCTCCACATCAAGACGTCCCATGAGTTTCATAAGATTATCAAAATTCATAAAGATGTTTTTCCTTTCAAATGTGCCCATTGGTTCTCTCTGCATCGAGTGGAGCAAATGCTAAACCGTCCATCTTTCGGCGTAAAGAAGAAATACAAGGGATCATGAAACAGCCGCATATAAAATTTCGACCGCTTCAAAAAGACGCATATTCTAGATTTGCGTTAAAGCACTTAAAAGCCTGTCTTTCTAAGGCGTTATGTATGTTAGTCGAGAGGCAAAAAGTTTTGCGTTAAAGCACTAACTCACAAACTTCAAGTTGAGGGCGCATGCCTTTGTAACTAGGAAGGTAGGACTTCATCCTTAATAGGCAAAAAGTCTTTGTCACTTAAAGCCTTGATGATGCCTCTGAGCAAATAGCTATTAACAAACTGGATCGTATATTTTTTGCCGTTTTTCGTTTCTGGCTCGAGCATATTTTTATCAATTAGCTTTCGGATTTGTCGTGAGACTTCAGGCGCCAGTTTTCCAGGGAAAAATTCCTTCATATCAGAAGCCTGAATCCTTTGTTTTACTAGCGCTTTCTTTAATATCTTAGATTCTGTCTCGGTGATATGTTGATGGTCTAAGGCATACCGAATGGTAGGCTGTAAAATTTCTTTTTTCAAATAGGGATAATCAGAAAGCCGATCGATCTTTTCAATTTCTTTTTTTAGTCCCTCTAAGACATATTCACACCACTCCAAAACGCCGGCTTCTGTCCCTTCATCAGCACAAGCGAGCTTTCTGTAGTACATATCTCTATCACTGCAAAAAATGGCTGTTGGGTTTAAAATACGGCCTTTCTCGACATTAAATCCTAGTTTTACGAGAAGCGCATATGTAAAAAGGCGAACAGTCCTGCCATTTCCGTTTGCAAATGGATGGATCCAAACAAACCGATGGTGAGCAATGGCGACTTTCAGTAAATCATATTTTGGACGGTCATTCTGATTCACAAACGCGAATAATTCGTTCATATATTCATCGACTTTTACGAAATCAGGAGGCAGATGAAGCGACTTACTAATCTGCACGTTCCCTTTCCTGTACTCTCCGGGAGTATGATCACCCTCTCTAGAGGGTGACAAATTTTCAACGATTCCTTTCTGAATTTCACTGATAAACACCCGGTTTATGGGATATCCTTTGAGGACATAGTCCTCAATAAAATCCATGGTAGCTTCGATGTTTTGGATTTCTTTAACGCCTTCCGATACATTGCCGTCATGTTCTATTTTTGTTTCGATATACTCAGCAATGGTCGTATTATTGCCCTCGATGCGCGCAGATCCAAGACTCTCGAGCATATGGAAAATATGCTTTAATTGAAAAAAGATTACCGGAGGTGTAGAGCCACCTAACTGCCTGCGACGCAGGTGATCCAGATTGATGATTAAGTCTGTCAGAGGCGCATTAAAAGAGGGTTCTACAAGTTGTAAGTCATAGTGAGAAAATTTCGGATGGGTCATATCTTTTCCTTTCAAAGATTTA
>Ga0207123_1099_pt2 | contig 11933 bp, 8 predicted proteins | sample Alteio_BWMinHeat_39_FD_153503 | JGI IMG/M metagenome (GOLD analysis project Ga0207123, IMG submission 153503) | Enriched cells from forest soil in Barre Woods Harvard Forest LTER site, Petersham, Massachusetts, United States -... | ecosystem: Environmental > Terrestrial > Soil > Temperate forest >... | reverse complement strand
GCGCTACTGCATGGCCTGCGGAAAGGCGCATGCGATCTCACTCCGGGGAATCGAGTTCGTGGATCCTCTGGACGGCAAGGACTGGAGTGAGCTTTGGGAGGGTAAGCTTCGGCACGACGAGTCGTTGCGACGATCTCAACGAAGACGTGAGGTCGGCCTCAAGTCACGCTTGAAGGCGGTGACGTCGCATTCGGTCGCACGAAAAGGTGGATCGAAGATCAGGGCGCCCTAGGCGCTCTGGGCGTCCATCACCGTTGCCGGACATCGTCGTGAGTCGAGAGGCTAGTCAGGACGAGAGCAGGCCCAAGGCCCGGAACGAGGCGTGGCGGCCGTGGCCGATGACGAGGTGCTCGTGCAGCTCAATGCCGAGGGCGCCGAGCGCCGCCTGAAGCTCCCGGGTCATGTCGATGTCGCCGCGCGAGGGCTTGGGGTCGCCCGACGGATGGTTGTGCACGACGATGACGGCGGACGCGTTGAGAAGGAGCGCCCGCTTGGCGATTTCCCGCGGGTAGAGCGGCGCATGGTCGACGGTCCCGGGCGGACCCGCTTCGTCGGCGATGAGGTTGAGGCCCCGGTCGAGGTAGAGAACGCGGATGTGCTCGACCTGGCCGTAAGCCATAGCGGTCTGGCAGTAGTCGGACAGCGCCTGCGAGTTGGCGATCTTGGGGCGTGCGCGGACCGCGCCGCGGGCGAGGCTGGTCGCGATATCGCGGACCAGGCGAAAGAGGGCGGCGTCGCGGCCGGAGATGCCGAGCTCGTCGAGCTGGTGGGGCTCGGCCGCCAGGACGTGGCCGAGGCTCGGGAAGCGCTCGAGCAGGCGGGCCGCGGTGGTGCCGCCGCGGGAGTAAGCCAGCAGCCGGCCCAAGAGATGATGGTCGGCGGACTGGTCGTCGGGAATTGCCGGACCCGACGCGCGGCGGCCGGCCGCGGGCGCGGTGGACTGCATCGAAAGGTCTCCAGTTCGCTTGAGGCATGAAAAAGCCGCCTCGGCGGGCGGCGAGTGTCGGCGTCGGGAGCCAGGCGCTAGCCGGGAGCGGCGGAAGTGGCCGGCGCCGGCAGGCGGTTGAGCAGCCAGTCGGTGGCTTGCTGGGCGAGCGAGGCGGCGCGCGTCAGGGCATTGGGCTGGCTCTTGAGCGCCTTCAGCCAGCTCTCGACATAGCCCGCATGGTCCGTGCGCGGCGTGTTGGTGATCCCAAGTCGGGCGCAACAGAAGGCGGCGCCAAGCTCGGCGACAAGCTCTTCGAGGGCGCGGGCCCCGAGATCTATGGTGTAGCGCTGAGCGAAGTCACGGTCGCAGCGGGTCTTGGCCCCGGTCGCGTGGATCAGCTCGTGAAGGGCCGTCGCGTAGTAACCCGTGGTGGCCGTCCCCGCCTCGGTAGCTCGGAAACGCCACTGCTCGGGCAGCACGATCCGGTCATCGCGCGGGCGATAGCAGGCCTGTTGGCCCGCGTGGACGATGGGCACGCCGCTCGCAACCAGGATCGTATCGGCAGCGGCATGAGCCTCGACGACGTTGGGCGTGCGGACCGTGTCCGCTGGCTGGTAGCCGTCGACCTGGTCGACGTTGAAGACGGTGAAGCCGAGCGGAATGAAACGCGTCGCCTCTTCGGAAGAATTCTCCGCGCGGGGGAGGTCCTTCCATTTGACGCACGGCGTTCCCCGCTCGCCGCGGCGGACCTGGGCGCCCAGGGACGCCCATTGCTTGTAGGTGGCCCAGGTGGCCGCCGAGTAGTCGCGGTTCTTGGTGGCGCGCCACAGGGCCAGGATGTTGAGGCCGCGATAGGGGGCGCCGGTGGTGGCGTTGACCGGAAGGGAGAACGGGGCGGCACTCGCATGCCAGGGCATGGCGTAGGTGGCGGCCCCGTTTTCGATGTCGGCGATGATCGAGGCGAGGACGGAGTGGTAGACGGACATGGTGTTGGTCTCCGGAGTGAGAGGGCGCGCGCAAAAAAGCCCGGCCGTCCGGGGTCGGGACGGCCGGGCCTGCAGCTCGACGGCGGGAGGGAGGATCCGTCGGGCCGGCTTAGGCGGAACGAAGCGGGATGAACTTGCTGGCGTCCTTGCTCGCCAGGATCGCTTTCATCAGCTCGGACTTCTTCAGTCCCTCGAAGGGGATGCGCAGGCGCTTCGCAAGGTTCTGCAGGCCGTCGAGCCGGTAACGGTTGAGGAAGCCCGCGTCGTAGCGGAACCACGGACGCCTGGTCTCGGCGAGGAGGGCCATCGCCTCGGCGTCGGGCCCGGGCATGAGCTCGAGCGACCGCAGGGCAGCCAGCCGGACGAGCGGCATCACCTCGTCCCAGGCCATCTTCTCGAACTGCTTGCGCGTCGGAAATTCCGCGTGCCTGGGCTCGATCGGATGCTCGATCTTCTGGTCGAACATGGTGTTGACGCCGACGAAGTTGGGATGGCTGGGGCGCAGTCCGCACCAGGCGGGCTGGCGCCGGCCGTCGCCCTTGATAAGCGGCGTGCAAAGCGTCTTGAGCGCAAGCCAGGTGTCGCCGCCGCGGATCGCCGTGGCGATAGCCTCGGTGAGCAGGGCGCCCAGCATCTGGGTCTGCGAGGCGCTGAGCTCGAAGCAATTGCGCGGCTTCACATCCTCGGCGGCGACCTTGTCGTCGCCCGGCGTGGCGCCCTTGGCGACCTTGCTGGCATCCTTGCGCTTGGCCCAGCCTTCGAGGATCTCGACGTGGCCGTTGGAGGGACGGTAGTCGATCAGGACCACGTACTTGGAACGGTCTCGCTCCTTGATTGCCTTGTCGGCGCGGACGTAGTCGCTCATGGCGCTGTAGTGGCTGTCGTCGACGACGATCACGTCGCTCCAGCCCTTGGCTTTGAGGTCCTCGGCCCTGGCGGCGATCGCCAGGCGTTGCAGGCGGTCGAAGGTCTCGCGATCGGTGAGCGTGACCTGGTTCTCGAACAGGTCGGTCACGATCGCGGCAAGCGGGTACGCCTTGAGGTCGAACAGGGCCTCCTTGGCCGAGACGCCTTCGCCCACGAAGTGCGCCCGGATGGTTTCGGGGCGGAGCCGCCAGGCCTCGCGGGCCTTCTTGAGGTAGCTGTCCTGTGCCGCCTTGGTGCCCAAGGTGAGGGCCTGGGCAGCACTGAGGCCAAACATGCCGGCGCGAAAGGCCTTCTTCGCCCGGTCGGAGAGCTCGTTCAGCATGACGCGCTGCTCGGCCCAGCGCTTGGTCTGGCCGAAGCGGGCGGCGACGTCCTGGGGCTGCTCGCCGTCGGCGATGAGCCGGGCGATCTGCTCGGCTTCGTCGAGCGGGTGCATGGGTTCGCGCAGCATGTTCTCGACGGCGCCGACTTCGCCAGCGGCGTGCTGGCCGGTGTAGAGGGTGACCTCGAGGTCGGGGAGCTTGGCCTCCTTGGCCGCGGCCAGGCGGCGGCTGCCCGCGATCACGTCGTAGTAGCCAGGCTTCCCCGCGAGCTCCTTGACCAGCAGCGGCACGATTTGGCCGTGGGCCTTGAGGGATGCGACCATGGCTTCGTGGCTGAGGCCGTTGGCCTTGGTCTTGCGGGGATTGGAGGTCGAGACGGTGAGCTTGTCGATGGCAACGCGCATTGTTGTGACTCCTTGCGAGGTTGGACGAAAAAAGCCCGGCCTCGCCGTTGGCGCCGACGAGGCCGGGCAGGTTGTGTGTCTCGGCATGAGGCCGAGACACGGATGACCATCCCGATACGTGCCAGGACGGTCTTATGCGGATGGTTGGGAGCGCCGACGTCGACGGCGGTTAAGCGGCGAGCGTCAGGCGCAAGCTATGGAAAGGTCGATCGCCGGTATTGCCGGCGACGGTGTCAGTCGGTCCGCATGCGCGGAATGAGAATTAAAAAGCTCTGGGAGTTTTGGCCCGAGATCCGGGATCACGCTTCGCGACGACATCTGTCGCTACCTTGCTCGTGGGCCGTTAGAGCATTTCCTGCGTGAGCCTTCCCGGCCGCCGGCTTAGCCGCCCTGTGCGCGTGATCTTGGTCCCCCGTTGTCGGCAGGGAGTGGGGAATTGATATGGCTCCTGCCGTGGCGGAGACCCAAGCCACTGGAGCGAGCACGGAGCAAGAGACAAACTGTTGCATCAGATAATTGGTGCGACGGTTTGTTTCTTGCAGGCGGCCGAGAGGCCGCCGGTCCGCGCGCAGAGAAGTGGCGCAGTGGTCGAAGCAGGCAGGAGCCATTTCCCCGTCCCGCGACTGTGGGAGCACAAACGCGGCGGGGGCGGCCGGGGGCTAAGGCGGGCAGGAAGTGCGTCGGCGCGCGCGTGGCGATAGGGAAGCGAAGCGTGATCCCGGATGTCGGGCAAGCGTCAGCGGCTCGCCGCAGTGGATGCAGACTGCGCGGGAGGCTTACCCGCACTCCGACAATGCCAGCAGATTATCTTTCCAGATCCCGTCCGCGTAGGTCTGCAAGAATTTGTTGCCGGCAGGGCTGGTCCTGACGCCCACCCAAGCGGATGCGTTGCCTTCCTTGGTGTAGAAACGGTGGTGCTTGTTTTCGATATGGGAGACCACGTTCGCGGTAGAGTCCTTCCACCTGCCGGTGCCATCCGGCTTTGGTCCGCCAACGTGGGTGATGTGCTCGTGCCGGCTGGTCCGGTCGGGCTTGTTCACGCAGTCAATGCGGTAGTCGGTGCCGCGTTTCTTTCGAAGGTCTGCTCACGGGATCAAACGCCGATGGACTGTCGAAGCCGCAGCGGGCCTATACCTTCGTTTTCCGTTCCAGCGCCATCGAGACCGTTGCTTCTTCACTTGCACGCGGTCGCCAACACGATCTCCTCATGCTGCCACAGATTCAGGCGATGACCATCAAATCCGCCTTTATCTTTGCGCGTTCGCTCAACACGTTTGGCATCGAAGCGCCCTTGGTAATTGCCGCGAGCCTCGTTGACGTGAAAGGCATGAAGATCGACGACGATCGCTTTACGGTCACTTTCGAGAACAGGCTGCTCTCGTACAAGCTCCACTTCGACACTGTCGCCAAGTTGCGCCGGATCGTGCACACGCTCTTCAGCGCTTTTGAATGAGCGAAGTCGTCGCACGATCACGTCGCGTTCCGGCTGTTCCAATAGTCCCACAGGCCCGCAATAAACTTCGAGTCGTACTGGCCCCGGCCCGTCGTCAATCTTGCCTTGGCGCCGTACCCGAGCATTTTCGCAAGCCTCTCCAGTTTCACGCGCCGTCTTCGCGGCTGCTCCAGGTGAATGAAGGTCGTGCGTGGAGGGCCATTCCAAACTTCAACATGGATGACACGGCCAGGCGGACTCACCCATTGCGCGCCATCGCCGCTCGTAAAGATGCACATCACGTATTGACCTTCGACATACGGACACTTCCCAGTCCAAAAGAACTCATCCAGTTGATGCCGCCTCGGCTTGAGCAGCTTCTTCTTGGCCGTCCGCTGTCCCTTCGCCTCCGCCTTCTCGGAGCCCGGGGGCGGGTCCTTATCCACCAGCCGTACTATTTTAAGCGCCGATGCCGCCGACCCGCTTTTCTGTTTGGTCTTTTTGCCAGTTCGGTTGCCATGGCCGATTCTAGGCGGTCGATAGTGCTTCTGAAGCGCTTTGAGCGCATCGGGGCCTAACTCGTGATGACAGAGACCGCGAACAAACATCTTCGCCGCTCGCACCGCCTCTGGGTCTGTCGTCATGAGGACAGCTTCTTTGAGCCCGGTTGCCGAGTGATTAGAAATGTTTGCCGAGCCAATGAAAGCGTGTTTCTGAAATGCGTAAACCTTCGCGTGCAAATTGCCGACATCGTAGATGCTGACGCTTCGATCATAGAGCTTCAGCAAATCGTTCGGATGGGTTTGACCCGCGGCAACGGTGCGCTCACTTGCGTCAACCACAAGCTGGCTTCCTTCCGGAAGAGGGAGAAGCGGGTGTGCGCCCTTGCCGAAATAGGCCACCGCCGCGAGCACCGGCGTCCGCGCTTTCTTCGCGGCAGCCGTCAGCCGCTTCCAAACTTGGTCGCCGACGATCAGCTCATTAGGCATGTTCTTCGTTCCCCAATCAGACACTCGGCCTGACACACAGACAGTATCCCTTAAGTCGCTGCGTTGCGCTCATTTTGACTTGCATGAGCCAACAAAAAGAGCAGGCGCGGTGATCCGCCTCAATCACGCATGGGATGCCGTGGGTATCCGTTGCGACTTCATATCTTTACGTCAATTGGCGGCGGTAGGATCATGTGCGCAACGGGCCTGGGGGGAGAAGCAGATGGAAGCGCATTTTTCTTGGATACCGTTCTACGAGGAAACGGCGACGCTTCTCAAAGAGTGGAAGGGCAAGCAAGGCGAACTCATCGCCTTCCTAGAGGAGGTGAGGGCGAATGGCCTCGTGGTCACGCCGCTTGTTGACAAGGACGCCCAGGGGACGCCATCTCTTTTCACAGAAATCGACCCCTTCACCTTTTTTGGCACGTTCAATCGTAAGATCAGAGAGGATCAGCGCCTCGGCATTATTAAGGCCATCAAGGACCGCTTCGGAGTAAAGAGCCCGCTGCCCTCCGACTTCTGGGGCTTGCCCATTCTGGACAATCGACATTCCTGGTTCATTCCGTACCTTAGCGAGCGTGAACCCAAAGACGTGGAACGCCTCTGGAAAATATTCGAATTGGCGCTCGGGAATGACCCGCTTAGTTTGCCTGAGTTTATTCCCGCGTTTGACGACGCTCTCCAAGTCAAAGGCACGAACGTCAATTTGACGATGGGCTTGTTTTGGATTCGCCCAAGCCACTTCATCAGCCTAGATCACTTCAATCGCGCGCATCTCAAAATCAAACTGCCGCCGAGCGGTCTCTCTGGCCGCTATTATGTCGATCAGCTCAGGCACATCGCATCGAGCGGCAAGCCCTTCTACGAGATTTCGAGCGACGCATGGCGCAGTCGAGAGCCAGCATCCGATGGCAAGGGTGCTTCGTTGCCGCACGCCCCGAGCCCCGAGCTGCTGACTAACGAGAACAACTATTGGATGGTAGGAGCATATTACGGCGGGTCGGACCCACCGGACCAAACCCAAAGATTCCTGGACGAAGGCATTTGGCGAAACGGCTACGAGACCGAGCTACTGGATGTTGTTCGATCGATGAAGGTTGGCGACCGTATCGCCATTAAGGCGACCGCTGTGCAGCGAAACAATCTTCCCTTCGCTGCGCCGGGCAAGACCGTCTCGCTCATGAGGATCAAGGCTATCGGAACAATCGTCCATAACCGAGATGACGGTCGCGTCGTCGAGGTTGAGTGGGATACCGCATTCAAGCCAAGGGATTGGTATTTTTATACGAACCGAAGGACGGTCTGGCAGCTTCGCCGCGACGACGAATATGCGAAGCGTCTCATCGACTTCGCCTTCAACGGAGCGCCGCAAGATTACGCTTGGTTTCTGGAGAAATGGTTTGCATCGAAGGAAGGCGAGCGCGCCCTTCCGGCCGACACAACAACTCAGAAACTTGTCGCACCCTATGCCATCGAGGACATGTTTGCTGAGGGCGTGTTCCTCGAAGAATCCGAGGTGAGACGCGCGCGCGACCGCTTGAGATCTAAAAGCAATCTGATTCTCCAAGGACCGCCCGGTGTCGGGAAGACATGGCTCGCACGGAAATTGGCCTACGCTTTTATGGAAAGCCAAGACGACGACCGAATCCAAATGGTGCAATTTCATCAGTCATATTCATACGAAGACTTCGTTCGCGGTTATCGACCGGCAGAGGATGCAGCCGGGAGCTTCAAGCTTGTCGATGGCATTTTCTTCCAGTTCTGCCGTCAAGCCGCCCAGACCCTTGATTATCCGCATGTCTTCATCATCGACGAGATCAACCGCGGCAACCTGAGTCAAATTTTCGGCGAGCTATTGATGCTGATCGAGGCCGACAAGCGCGGGAAGAAGTATGGCGTACCTCTGGTTTACCCCCGTGCAAACGAACCGCACTTTTATATTCCCGAGAACGTCTTTGTCATCGGCCTTATGAATCTGGCGGACCGATCATTGGCAATGGTCGATTACGCGTTGCGCCGCCGCTTCGCTTTCCTTTCGCTGAAGCCGCAATTTGCCAGCCCAAGATTCCGTGCGTGGCTGATCGATCGAAACATGGAGCCGTCGCTCGTAGACCTGATTGTCGAGCGACTGACCGCCCTCAACACGCAAATCGAGGACGACAAGACACTTGGCCTGAACTACCTGGTCGGCCACAGCTACTTCTGTCCAAAGGGCGACAATTTCGCCGAGCTAAACCGAGAATGGTATGAGGACGTAATTGAGACTGAGATCGTCCCCCTACTCGAAGAGTATTGGTTCGACGATCGAGATCGAGCCGTGAAGGCGCGAGACCAATTGCTAGCGCCATAATGATCGTCGCTTTGCCATCGGCCCCGGAGCCTGTCGCGCCAAAACCGCCGGGCGTGCCCGTCCGAAATCTTTGGCACATGCTTCTCTACGCTTGGAACCTCGCCTCCGTGAGTTACCCTTGGCTCGCAGGTGTCGAGGACGCTCCTACGCTAGACGTGCTGTTCGCCGACATCTTGGTCAAAGGCGTCAGGCGGCAACTTCGCCGAGGGCTGGGCCGTGCCTACAAGACACAAGCGCAGACGCTGCGGGGCATTCGTGGCCGCATCGATTTCACCGGAAGCCTCAAGCGCCTGACCTTCGCGAACGGCCAGGCGCATTGTCACTTCCAAGAATTCAGCGTGAACGTGCCACGAAACCAGATCATCCGCTCCACCCTCGCGATGCTTGCCCGCGACGGTGCATTCGGAATTCCTCAAACCGGCACTGAAGACCTGCGCCATAACATGCGGCGACTAGTTCGCGACCTCGACGGCATCGATCTCGTGCAAGACCCATTGGAACTCATTGGACGCCAGCATCTTGGTCGCAATGACACTGAATACCGGATCATGCTCAACGTTTGCGAAATGGCGTGGCGTCATCGCATGCCAACAGAATCGTCCGGCGCGAAATCCATGTCCGCTCTCGATCGCGCCTTGATGACTTTGCATGACGTCTACGAGAGATTCGTCAGCAATTTCTACCGCCTCCGGCTCCAAGGGTGGAACATCGGATCGCAAGTTCATATGAGCTGGAATGCCGAGCAGAGTTCGCCGCTGCTGCCGGGCCTCCAGCCGGACCTTCGCTTCCGCCATCACGAGACCGGGCGCTTGGTCATCCTCGACACCAAGTTCACGCCGAATATCGTCATCACCTCTCGCTCGGGGAAGGACGTCTTCAACTCCAGTCATCTTTATCAGATATACGCCTACTTGCGGTCGCAAGAGCACCTCAGCGACATCCACCGCAGCGCAACCGGAATTCTTCTCTATCCCACGGCAGATTTGGAATTGGACGACACCGTCATCCTTCAAGGACATCCAATCAGGATCGTCACGATCAATCTCGCTCAGCCTTGGCCAGACATAGAAGAGGGACTGCTCGGCCTTTTTCCCTGATTGAGCGCGCATAAAATCGGCGCGAAGCGGTGGTGCACACTAGGGTCTCCGGATGTGAGAATTGGTGCGACTACGAACGGACCTGTTCGATCCGGAATAGGAACTGAGAACTCCTTTATGGCAAGCATCTCTGGGCGCAACTAGCCATTCCTACTTGCTCAAATTTGCGGTATTTTTGATTCTAATAGTGGCATCGGTCGAAAAGCAGCACGCACCTTCACGAGCGCACTTTTGGGATCGAATACGGGGAACGGCATAACGGCTCACGGGCGCGGACGAGGGGAGACACGCAAGAGACATGGCCGCGCGCCCCTATCGCCAATTAAAGATCGATGAGATCGATCGTCTCTTGTCGCAGTCGAAGCAGGACGCGACAATGCTTCGCGCTGTTCTTGACGAACTTGGGTATCGCAGTACGTCGAAGGCGCTCAGGCTAAAGCGGCGCGTCGAAACTCTTCTTGGCGAGAAGCCGATATCCACTTCGTCTGATGCGAAAGTCGATTCGGCATCGCGACCGCCGCTAAGAGCCGCAGAAGTGGGGGAGACTGCGCCGCCAACCGCCGTGCGATCCGCTCATGATGCGCCCACCATAGACGAAGTTTCCAACGCCGCGCCGAAAGCCACGCCAGCCAACAAAGCTGGAGCTTCACCATCACCCTCAATGCCTGAAGCTTCCGAGCCGCCGCCGCAAGCGCCGACACGGCCCCGCCGAGCGCCTGACGCCCCAAAGCGCGAACGATCTCCTGAGCAAATCGGAGTTACTCAAGTCATCGACTATGTGCGCAAACTTGTTGAACTTGGCGACAAGCCAGTCTGGTCGCTCGCGAGCTATAAGAACCTGGTCCTTCATGAGGGTGATCTTCGCAATCGCATCGGCATCCGACACGATCAGGCCGATGACGACGGACCGATTTATTTGAAAGTTGATCGATTGCGTCGAATCGATCCGCCAGAACCACCGCCGCTAGCCAAAGATTGGATCACCGTCGGGCGTGATCCTTTCAAAGAGCCCATTGTCGAAGAACTCCGAACCACCGTGATGACGGCGGCAGAAGCAGCACGGCTGGTGCAGGAGGGGACGGTTGATCCAATAGATATCGCCCCCACCCTGAAACCCAAACCCGGCCAAGACCTCAAGGATGTCGTCCTAAGGCTCAATCGGTTTTCAGAAGCGAAGGCGAGCGTTGATAATTATATCAGTCAAGCTTGGACGAACTGGGCGCAAGCAGAAAAGCCGCGTCGCGAGACCATCAACATCTATGACCGGTTGTTCAGCCTTCAGCAGGCGTTGAAGCTCGACGGATCAGACAAACCGCTCGAAGTGGTCTGTGGCATGGGCGTTGCCCGCTGGAAGTTGCCGCCGAATGAACTCGACCACCCCCTTGTTGAGCAGTTGGTCGAACTAGAGTTAGACGGCGCAAGCGCCATCCTGATTCGCCCACGCGGTGTCGATCCGATTATTGCGCTCAAGCCTTTTACGGCCTCAGAAAATCCAGGCACCGATCTTGTCGCGCGCTTTGCTCGCGATCACATCGCGAAGCTCGGGCCGGAGCGCGACCTGTCTCCATTCGAGAAGGAAACATTCTCGCCGATCTTACGCTATGCGTGTTCGCAGCTCGATCGAGCAGGACGCTATCATCCAGACTTTGCGCCCGCCGATGATCGAACGGTTCCACCTGCCGGACCAACGCTCCTCGTCACTGATACATGGGCGGTCTATGCCCGCCCCCGGTCCGAGAACTTCTTTACCTCCGATCTTGATCGTCTACGGGAAGCGATTGAGGAAGCCGATGCGCTTCCCGGACCGGCTATTTCACTGGTCACAGAACCTTCGGATGAGCCCACTTACATTCCCACCATGGGACTCGGTGGACTCTTCGGCAACCCTGGCAGTGCCCCCTCTGGCGGTATCGTTGCCGAGGCTGGCGCAGCGGCGCAACAGGCGCTCAGCCGCCAGTTCTACTTTCCCAAGCCCTTCAACGATGAACAGATCGCCATTGTTGAACGTCTTGAAGACCCCGATGTCGAGGGTGTCGTTGTCCAAGGTCCGCCGGGTACGGGCAAGACCCACACCATCGCCAACATCATTTGCCACTATCTCGCAACCGGTCGCCGCGTTCTTGTCACCTCGAAGAGCGAAGGCGCACTCGCTGTCCTACGGGACCAGATACCAGAGGGCATACGAGATTTGGCAATCAGCCTTCTGACCTCCGAACGCGAAGGACTGAAGCAACTCGAATCGACCGTCAATCTACTCGCCTCATACATTGTTTCTCTAGACGCGAAGCCTATGGAGCGCGACATCGCGGAGGGCGAACGGCGCATTGGCGAACTTGGGCGCAGAATCACGCAGATCGATACCGAGATGAAGTCATTCGCGCAGAGACATTTGCACCGTGTCGGCGCCACCAAAGACTCCGATGGCATACTGCCAATGGAACTCGCGGAGAAGCTCGTCCGCGAGTTCCATTGGCAGTATGCCATCGGAGTCTTTGGT
>Ga0207123_1113_pt1 | contig 11967 bp, 4 predicted proteins | sample Alteio_BWMinHeat_39_FD_153503 | JGI IMG/M metagenome (GOLD analysis project Ga0207123, IMG submission 153503) | Enriched cells from forest soil in Barre Woods Harvard Forest LTER site, Petersham, Massachusetts, United States -... | ecosystem: Environmental > Terrestrial > Soil > Temperate forest >... | reverse complement strand
GTATTGGTCAATTTCCATAGTTTTAAGCCGTCACTACCGTGACTTCATTCGTTTTTGTATCGACCCACGGCTTGCACCTCCGGCGCTGACGCCTGTGGCTATCTGCTTCCGCCGCATTCGCGGCTTAACACAAGAGACTTACGTTTCCTTAGCTTGATGCCTATGCGGTAGCAGTGTAAGCTTTAGCGCAGCCAAAATGGGTAATTTCATCTTGAGACAGATATACAGCTAGTCCAGTCAATCCAATTGGCATCATATTACACAAACAATTTTTTATTCAAATTTTTATGATTTTTCCACTTTAATGTCTTTGCTATTTTAAAACTCTCGATTTATAACTAGAACCTATAATAGGAGTGTCATATGGCATCTGTTCAACCTGCTGGGGGTGTCTCGTCGTCTTATCCTGTTGTATTCCCCGCTGAACTTAAAAAAGCTATTGCCGATAAAACCTCCATCAAGAACGCCCTGGAAATAGAAGGCGTCTGCCAGACATTTCTGGAATGGACCGATCAAAACTATTATGCCGTCCGAAATAACCTCTCCTTAGACAACATTTATTCAGATGCAAGCACAATAGCCTCCCCTTACTTTTCCCTTGCCGACTGCATTACAAAACTTAACAGATTTTCATTAAGTTACTTCCATCCATGCCGTGAATTTGTAAGTGCTCTTGGTCGTTGGATTGAAGATAAACAAAATCCGGGAAAATGGAGAAGTGTAATAAATGAAATTGATAATTTCTGGCCCTCCGGAAAAAACTTTGATCCCTCGACAATAAAAGCTCTCGGAGCCACTTTAAAAGCTTATTATGATGCAGGACTGCTTCCCCTTGAACAATTTAAAGAAATTATAGATGGACTCCATGGATATTCTCCCGGAAAACAGACTCGTTCTCTAGACCTCAATATAGGTCCAATTTTATTGTCTTTTTTGCCTAAAGAGCATTTAGTCTATTTTCTGCAAAATTTGAAAGCTGAGCATCCCTGCCCTTTATTATCTATAGAGGATGTAGAAGAATATTATTCAATTTTTAATGACATTCCGGATGAAAAATTGGCCGAATTTCTTCAAAACTATGTTAATTTTAATGTCGATTCCTCGGTTTTGCGTTCATCCGATGCATTACGAAAATTATTCCCTCGCTTCACAACGCTCCCCTACGAAAAATGGTTGGAAGTCATTAGTGTCATCGACTGGCGAAACGGTAAGATTCCATTAACCCCAACTGCATGTAGAGATGCATTGACATCGCACTTATTGCCGAACCAACCAGGTAGTTTAGACCAACAATCTAAACTCAGAATTATGTTGATGCTTTATCCTGTTATAGCCGGTAACTACCCTTATATAATACCTTATACAGCAACCTTTACAAAAGCAGAATGGCTTCAAGTTTTAAACGTTAAAGATCTCAAAGATGAAACGATATTAGATAATCCTCATTTTGTGAGTGAGATATGCTTTAGAATTCCTCTAGGAGTGCTGTTAGCTTTTCTCAAAATTAGGAATTCTCAAGGAAAAAATCCTTTAGAAAATCCACGAATAGCGCCAGTAATAACTCATACCATAAAAACTGCATCCAGGGAGAATCTTCTAGAAGCTCTCGATACCTGCGAGCAGGGAAAAACACCTCTGCAAGATCATAACTTGCAGAAGTATCTACTTCCTTTATTGATGGAGAATGAAAACGTAACCAAAGAAGATTTAATAAGGTTTATCCAAATATCCGATGATGATGGAAAAAGCCCACATAACACTAACCCGTTTTTAAAACATTTGAAACAGGAATTGCTGGCGGGATTATCAAAGAACACGTTAGTGCATATTCTCAAACAGAATGGAATCTGGTGGTTGGGGGAAAATAATTATGTTATTGAAACACTCCTTTTTATCCATACTTTACCATTGCCGGAACGTGTAGAAATATTAAAAATTAAACATGAAGGTGAACGAGAAGGTAAAAAAAGTTTACTGAGTCCGCTTTACTTTAAACCTCTTTTAAAAGAAATGTTGCCTTATTTAAATACTTTAACCGGGAATCAATTATTTGATATTTTTAACAATCCCATTGAAGGATCTCTACAACCTCTCCTTGATCAGGCGAAAATCGACGATGAACCTGATTCATCCACAATTAAAGATCTTATGATTCCCCTTCTGGATCTTTTTTTCTCCAGGATGAGTGAAGATAAAGTTTTTGAGCTTCTAAGCCAAAAATGCAATGGCAAAACTATTTTGCATCTAGTTGTCCTCATAAATCCATACTTAGTAAATCGTATTATGGGGTACTTATGCACGCGTCCTCAACTTTTAATGGAGTTGCTGAGAATTCCTGACTCCAAAGGTAAATTTCCGCTCTCCAATCCGAAGACATTCGAACTGTTGTGGCCATATTTACAATCGCTATCTCTAGAACAACGCGTTGAATTGGTGAGTATGTCGGGAGACGCCCCAGGCTTTCCCATTGCCTTTCAAAAAGGTGTATTGAAGTTTATATTGGGAAATACGCCTCCCGATGAGCGTGCGACCTTCTTCAAAATTCAAGATTCAAAAGGAAAGACGTTTCTACATCGTTTTCAAGGCCCGGAAATCTTCACGAATAACCCGGGTTTGATATATTACCTTAAAGCATTACCAAGAGAAAGCAGCTTGGAAGTTCTGTGTGTACGCGATCAAAAGGGCGACTCTCCTCTGGACTATCCTGTCATTAGGAAGATTCTCGAGTATAATGATTACGCAACAGATTGGTATAAGCTTATAGATGCTGCAAAGAAACCGAATGCTAAACAGGAAACAGCTTTACATGATCCATCGATCTTAGTATTTATTTTTGAACGCGCTATGAATTATGGAATTCCTCTTGTTAAAGACTATGTGACATCACTGCTTGAAATTCCCGATCAAAAAAACGGAAACACTCCTTTAAGTAATTTAAAACTTGAAAAAGTCCTAACACCTGCATTGATAGTCAAACTTACTATATTGCAACTTCAGCAGTTGATCGTTAATAAAGGCGTTTGGTGGAAGGACGAGGCATTGACAGCGATTTTCTTAGAGCATTTCAAGGATAACCCAATCGAATTGCTAAAGATTCAGGATGCTAAAGGAAAAACGGCGTTACACACCTCTTATATTGCGAACAAAATCGTTTCGTTACTGACACCTATCCTTGGAGTACAACCCAACCAACCTCTACTTATAGACGCTATTGTCGACGTGTTAAAAATTCGGGATAGTGAAGGGCAGACCCCATTGCATGGCTATAATTGTTTTTACCACTTGAAGTTTATTTTTAAATATTTCTCTCATGAGCAGCTGGTCGAGATTCTTACGATGCAAACCTATAAGGGAAAAGACACTCCCATTCACATTGTACTAACAATGGATATGTTTAGAACGGATGACATTATTTGGAGAGCTAATCTTTTGAAAGCAATGCCTACTTCAATGCCGAACGCGCTTATGAAAAAAATTCTGACAGTCCGAAATGCTGAAGGAAAAACCATCTTGCATATATTTAAGAGAAGATCGGATGAAATTTCCATGAGACTGAAAAAATTATCGAAGGAAGATAGATTCGAGCTCCTTAGCCTCCAAGATAATGAAGGGAACATTCCTTTCCATAATAATGGAGCGTTGCTAGCTAATACGTTCGCAGATGATCTGATTACTGCGGAAGAGCTGCAAAAACTGTTAAGAATACAAAACGACAAAGGGCTTTGTGTTTTGCATGATTCAAGTGTTCTTATTGAAATGGATAAAGGCCAGCCTTTTCAACTAAGACCCCTCTTGCAAACAAAAGATGAAATGGGGGAAACCTTATCCTTTTACTTATGGAAAATTAATCCATCAGGCTTTTGGCTAGCTTTAAGCGCTTTTTTAAAGACTTTATCCATACAAGCATTAAAATCAGGTGACCAGTATCATCCATATATTGATGAGCTCTTCATAGATATTGACAAGGAAGCCAAAACGAAAGGATTAAAATTTTCCAAACTTTCAAAACCAATCAGCTGTTCACAACAGTGGCTATATAAACCCAAGAGCGCGGCCAGAAAAGCTATTCCTATGGCGGAATATGGAAAAAGGGCTGAAGATATTATAAAAGAGGTCAAAGCACTATTTGAGACGTTATCTTTCGGTGAAGGCTTGGGTAGTGGCGTCAACAAAATCAACCCCATTTACTTGGGTCAATATACGTATCAGCAGGTCAAAGATGCCCTCAACGTGATGTTGGAGAAAATCAGAATCAAGGAGGTTTGGACAGGAACCCCTAAGGAATTTAATGATGCCGGAATAAAAAATGACCGCTTTCTCGAACAGCTAAATCAACACTATAGCATTATGGTTCTTGACCTCGAAGAGCTCTTGCATGAGCTAACATTACTGAACGATCCTGAGATGACAGCCAATCAATTTGTTTCCATCGCTTCCACTCAACTCGAGAATCGCTGTTCTTCCGCCTATCAGGTGGAGATCCGTCAGAAGAAAGGAGCAGCCAGGAAGCATCGTATGGAACTGGAGAAGGCCCTTGCCGGAGAAGCCCTTAAACCGGAAGAGAGTCCACCTGAAGAGCTTGCATTTACCCACCTGGTAGGACTGCGCGCCGAAGAAGCTTTGAAGAGAGGTGTCCAATTATTAACGATGGATAAGGTATATGGTGGAAACACGCATGCCGAGGCCCAATTTTCTTATGCTGTCGGACTGACAGATGCATCCGATGCCCTTTCGGATGCTGGATATCTACCTGTAGAGGCTGCCCGCAATGAAATGGCTAAAATCTGGCTATCATTCCATAAGATGTTTTTTAGGGACAGCTTGCAGGAGATCAAGGATGAAGTTGATTTCTATTTTCAAGAGCAAACTCCGGACTCATTTCAGGTATTTCATCCTGAGGGGAAGCAGAAGATCATTGATGGAGAAAAAGCCATCTTGGATGCATTGCAGAAAAACCTGAGTAGAGGAATCTTGACAGAAGCTTTAGATCAATCTAACCGGGGAAAAATTGAAAGTTTTATGAAGTCTACTGCCGGTGCCGGCTTACGCATCGTTTCTCTGGAAGGGTTGCCAGAGTCGATGAAGTCAAAGATCGGGCAACTCAGCAGCGAACAACTCGAAACGTTTGGTAAAAGCACTGATGAGCAAGAGTTGAGGCCGCTATTTGATCCTGGACAATCCCTGAAAGAGCGCAAAATCCTTACGAGTGCCTTAAAGATGATCGCAGAAAGAAATGAAGCTAAAATTGCGTTCGTAAAAGCTGTTAGCGGTATGAATCTGGGGCTTCCATATGCGATCATGGGTTATCTCCTTATAGTAAAAGAACAATATGATAAAGATATGATCCAGCTGGCAGCCTCTGAAAAGATCACCTACACCCCAGGAACCCATGGCACAGTATCTCTGGCGATGGAGGATATACGACGTAAAGCCTACGCCACCATCTTCAAGGATGACGAAGGCAAAATCGCCGGAATAGGCCTCATTCCCCTCTTGAAGCTAGCCGGAGTGTACGCCTCAGAATAAATTTGGAGTATTATGCCGTCACTACCGTGACTTCATTCATTTTTTTGGGTCGACCCACGGCTTGAACCTCCGGCGCTGCACCGTGGGCTAGTATTAAGTTGTACCTCCGGTACAAATAACCGATCCTGGAATCCGTAAGAACTGATCAGAAAACATAAGAGCTTCGCTTCTTGTACAGGAGGTACAACTTAATACTAGTCCATGGTGGCACCAAAGGTGCAAATCGTGAGCTTTACACTAGCCACCTCTTCGAGACTATGAAAAAATTACCTTTAATTTGGAGTGCGGTGACTTATTTTATGAAGCACTCACGAAGTGGGTGAGGGCAATTAGCCCAGGGTAAGCGCTAGCGCAACCCTGGGTTATCTGAATTAAATTATGCACCCACGAAGTGGGTGCGGGCCTATCCTGAGTTAAATGTTTAATGAGAGTTTAGTTATTTATTCAATATCTCTCATCAATTGAATTCTAGTTGCATATTGGCCCGCACCCACTTCGTGGGTGCATGACCAAATTCAAGTTACCCAGGGTTGCGCTAGCGTTTACCCTGGGCTAATTGCCCTCACCCACTTCGTGGGTGCTTTATAATGTCAGAGTTAAGAGGTGCTTTCAGCGACGACTTCGTTCGTTTTAAGCTTATTATTGATGACGCGGTAGGAGGCTGCAATCTCAGGATCGTCAACCTCTATACGCTTCTGGATTAATTTTACGCTTGACATCACCGTTGAATGATCTTTGCTGAATAACTCACCGATTTTTACAAAAGGCATTTTTAACTGGTTGCGGCATAAATGCATCGAAATCTGCCTTGGCAATACACATTCCCTTGTTTGCGCTCTTCCCAAAATATCTTCCGGCCTAATTCCATAATACTCGGCGACACCGCGTATAATCCGTGCAGGTGTTAACGTAGAATGTTTTTCTTCCAACAACAGATCTGCAAGCAAATGGGCTGCTATAGGGACTGTCAGCTGACTATGAATCGACTTGCCCTGACTCTTTTGTAAATGAGAACGCAAAATCAAAGCTTTTAGAGCTTTTGTCAGGGCATTGGTCGAAACAAAGGATTCCAAAAGAAATTCCATGACCTTGGGATGCAATGGAAATTGCATAGCCTGAGCCTTATTCGCCAAAATCTTGGCAGCATCTTCCCTGGAAGGCTGTTCTAAAGACAACACTATCCCCCATTCAAACCGACTTACCAAACGAGGTTCTATCAACTGCAGTTCGCATGGGGCGCAATTTGCACTTAAAATAATCTGCTTCCCAGCTACTTGCAAAGTATTAAAGGTGTGAAAAAATTCTTCCTGGGTAGCTCCCTTCCGCGAAAAAACATGAACATCATCTATAATCAAAACATCGCTGCTGCGGTACGCTTGGCGAAAAGCCGCCATCTCACCCGCCCTGATCGCCCCCACAACGTGATCAGTAAAGGTATCCGCTCTGCAATAAACGACATGGCAGCCCTGCTGCCGCAATAAGTTGGCTGTAGCCATCAACAAATGCGTTTTGCCCGTCCCCCGGCCTCCATGCACATAAACAGGATTCTCTTGGGGATTTTGCGGACTAACCTTCGCTATTTGATTAAATACTTTCAGTGTGAGTTCATTGGGTTCAGAGCATATAAATTGATCAAAGGAACAAAGAGGATCGATTTCATCAAAAGTCAAATTAAAGGAAGACGGAGCTGCGGTCCGCAATTCCTTCGATTGCGGCTGCGGACTTTTAGCCGGCGCGTTGGCTATTGTGAGATGGATTTTGATTGGTCTTTTATTATTGTTAACTAACGATGATAGCACTTTGGGACGGATATGCTCTTCAAACCATCTGGCTTGAAATAAATCCTTAGCCTCTAAATAGATGTTGCAGGCGTCAAAACGCAAAACTTTAAGACTTTTCAACCATTTTTTGACGGTTTCGTGCCCCAACTCTCGCTCTTGTGTGTCTACAAACTTGTCCCATGCTTGCATAATAGGTCTAATTACTTTTTAGGCTTAACCACAATCACTTGAGGGACTATGGCGCTGTTCATCCGTTTTGTGGTCCAATATTGCTGCGCAATGCCAAGAAGCATCGACGATAGCCAGTAAATGTTCAATCCGGATGGGAAGCTATAAAACATCACTGTAAAGACGACAGCCATGATATTACCCATGAATTTTTGCTGCCGCTGCTGTTCCGTCATCTGGTTGACATCTTTAGGCGCTGTAGACATATACCGTTGTTGGACAAACATCACCACACCCAAGAGAATGGGCAATAAGTGGAATTGATTGCCAATCAGGGGAAGTGGACGGCTCCAACTAAATACAACATCCGGCGAAGTAAGGTTGTCAATCCAGCCTGGAACAAAACTTGCACCGCGAAGCTCAAAAGTCGATTTTAACAAATCGAACATTCCGATCAAAAATGGCATCTGAATCAATAGAGGAAGGCATCCAGAAACTGGATTTACACCTTTTTCCCGATAAAGATTCATGATTTCCAATTGGGCTTTCTTCGGATCCTTTTTATTTCTTTCCTGGATTGCAGTAACATCCGGAGCGATCTGCTGCATGCGGACCATTGACTTGGTCGACCAGGCATTAAGCGGATAAAGCATAACGCGCAGAGCTACCGTCAGAAGGACAATTGATAGCGCCCAAGAGCCTGTCAATGTATGGAAAAAATTCATCAAAACAAACAGGAACTTGGCAAACGGTTCGGAAATGAATGAAAACCATCCATGAAAGGTTTGGCTTGCAATATAATCAGGATTGTACCCCGTCGTCGGATTAGTATAGACCTTATCTACCGTCTTAAGAACACCATCGGCAAATGGTCCGGCAAAGACCCTAAAATGCATAATGCCGCCGCCGCTTTTTAGCGGGAGCATGAGCATATAACCTGGCATTGTTTCAGGATCAAAGCGATTGTATTCTTGATCAATTTCCACCAAACGGGAAGGAACGACCATACCTGAAATTTTCTGTACTCTATAACCTGGGTCTGTGCTGTTTAATGGATCCATGATCATGCCCAAGAATCCATTGGAATTACACACCCAATCCAACGATGTGGATGTGGAAGTCAGAGAATCTTGAGGGAGATCTATATTAGTAACTTCCGGCTTGTTATTGCGCGTTATCCGATATTTTAATGCTGGTGCTGGAGCGCCTGATATCCATTCAACTTCCGGTATGCCTGAAGTGATCCATAGTCCGCGGCTATCGCCTTCAACAGCAATCGTCAGATCGATGCAATAGGGCGCTTGCGCTTCACTTGCTACAGAATATGTTTTGGTAATGCGGCGATGCCCTTGAACTGTTTCAAAGACGATCTCATCCGAAGTAAACTTTTTCACTTCATAGACAAGTTCCGCTGTCTCTGGATATTCTGAAACAATATTGGCTGCATAATAACGCGGCTGCAATCTCACTGTATTTCGTCTGTCTTTTTCAATCAAATCGCGACGTAATAAAGGATAATAACCTCCAAGCTGGCCTTTTGGATTTTCAACGAAATCACTCTTCGAAGATCCTCCTGGAGTATAATAAGGATGGGATGGAAAATAGGCATTATATGGGTGATGCTCTACCATATCGCGGTCAAATTCAATTTCTTTAACAACGCTTAATTGGTCTTCTTTACTCTGAAAAGGGAGATTAACCTCCGCCAAAGCTCCACCTATATTGGAAAATACCAACTGCTGATATGGAGTCTCTATCACATAATATTTTTCTGAGCCTTGTTGAGAAGTTGCTACGGCAGCTTTTTGCTTCGATTTAGCGACGAGTCCGCCGAGACTAGCCAAGCTATCCAACGGTTCAAGTAAATGAGCTTCCCCGTTATAGAGAGCGACAGGAAGGTAGGTGTCGCCTGTTTTAAACAGTACGAGAGCCTCTTTAAAAATAGGGATTGATGCTTTTTTCTCATCCGCGAGCTCTTTTTTCAAAGCTGCAATTTTTTCGGCAGGGATTTCCAAATGACCGTCGGTATATTCTCCAAGAAAAATCTCTGATGATAAAGCGTCCCCTGATTCTGCTGTTATAACTAGCTGCAGGTCATATTTACCAAATTCAGGCAGATCTCCAATTTTCAAGGGCTCTGTGGCTCCTTTCTGACGGAAAATAACGGGTTCTCCAGTCGGAGAGTTCTTGGGGGATGCCAAACTCATTTCGGTCGGCTTTTCCGAGCTATCCAAACCTTTTGCATAAACTGTCGAAGGTAAATTATTAGACCAAGCTACAACGATAACGGCTTTATCAGTTTGAACGGCAACGGCTAAAGGTTGTGAAGCTTTTTCATCCGCATACAGCATAACGAGCGGCAAATCAGATTCTTTAGCGGTGCGAGCCTGGACATCTTTAGTGAGAATTTTGAGTTTTTCTTCTTTTTTTGCAGCTTGCTGCTGACTCCACTGCCTCAAATCTTCCGTGTGGCGTTGATCAAAAAATTGATTGACCAGAAAAAGAACTAATGTGAGCCCTATTACAAAAAGGAGAGTGCGTTTATCCATATCATCTATGTGGTTAATAAGTTCATGAGGGAATAAAAGGAACAAACTAACACATAATCAATAATTACGCAATCGTGAAGAGATATAGGTGGCTTTCAAACGATCCCATATAGGCGTATTTTTTTTAATTTCATCTGGTCTCAAGTAATGTACACCCGTCAGAAATTTCTTTGTTTTTGATGCTTCCTTCTGTCCAATAGATTTGGTACTGCCAAAGACCAAAAACACGCCTGTAATTGCATCCGCTAAAAAGACACCTAATGTACTTTGTCCTGCAAGTTTAAACCAGGTTCCAAATGCATTTAATAGAGCCTTTCCTTCTGATTTCCCATCTTTGATTGTTTGTAATCTCTTCTCATTAGCAATTACACTGGCCTGGTATAAACGAAAAGGCCATAAGACTATAGAAGCAGTCATTTCAGCAGATGCAGCCAAAAGATAATGCGTTCTTGAAGCCAAAAAGATTCCTATTTGCGCAAAGCATTGTTTAACTTTATCCCCAGCAGAAGGCCGTAACGGCCGACCGGCGGTGTCGACTCGTCGATCTCCCCATTTGTTCTTTGCATCATTCGTAATACCCTTCCACAGCTGAACAGCGCCTCCAATTTTAAAGAGAGAGGTAAAAACCTTTTCTACGTTGGTGCATGTAGCCTCTAGCTCTTTACGCTTCAATTTTGAGGTTTCCTCGGAAGAATGTTTATTTTTAACTTGTTTTAAAGGTTTTTTTAAATCGACTGCAGTTTCAACGCCCCTGCCTCTGACTGGTGCTGCTGATTTCGACCTTTTTCTTTCATTAACAGGCAGAGCTTTAGCAGCTATTAAATCTAGAGAATTGGAAGGTTTACCTTGTTTATTTTTGGCTTTTACTAATTCGAGCTCTGTCATTTCTATAGAAGTTGGATCGTTTAAAGCGAACAACAGATTTTTCTTCGTCGTTTCAGCAGATTTTGATTTTTTTTGTAATACTTGCCAAACAACTCCTTTGATAATCTCCTGTGTTGTTGGCAATTCACCTGTAATCCGTCCATATTTTAAAGGAACTGCTGCACGGGTAAGTTTTTTGACTTTTTGCAAATTAAAAAAAGACGCTCCGAATTTTTCTTTTAGAGAGACCTCTCCCAACGTGCTCACATTGATGATCAATTCCCTTTCTTTTTCGTTTATTTTTCTGGAAAATTTAACATTAAATGAAGTACTTCCATCACTTTCATTTTTAATTTGAATCTCTTGATCACTTGGCAAGCCGCCCATGCCGTATATTGAAGAGAAATTAAAAGCACTCATCACAAACCTCCTATACCACGCGTGATATAATCATAAATACGGCGATTGCAAGATTTCATGAATTTTCCTGTCGGTAATCAGCTATTACTTTAGGTTGCAACGCAAAATAGTCATTACGTAATTTGTTGTGATCAATCCTCAACGCCTGTGCCTTAGCTTTTAAATCATCAATCTCTTTCGTACATTTTATGCTTTCCGCTTTTATCCCCTTCAGTTCTTTTGAGATTTTCTCTGTGAACTCTTTCGTTTTCACTTCCATCCTTTTTCGGACTTCCTCTTGGAACTCGTTCATACTTTCGTCCTTACTTTTTGAGCTTTTCGCTGGTATCTCCTTTAGATTTTTTGTTCTTTCCTCTAGCAGCTCTTTCACAATTTTTTTCTTAGTTTTTGTGAATTCCAATTGTTCATCCAACTCATTAAAAACTTTTTTTATATGACTTTCTAATTTTTGTTTATGTTTAACTAATTCGGACTCTTTATTAGCAACTTCAGATCCCTTACTGAGATTGTCTTTTATCTGGTCTATAAAGTAGACAGAATCAAGTATTGCGAAAAGATCTCCGATTTCTTTTTTTAAAGATTTAACTTTAGAACTGGAATCCCATAATTCCTTCGGTACTTTCTTTAAATTTAAAATTTTTTCCGTTAATTTACTCTCT
>Ga0207123_1112_pt1 | contig 11980 bp, 10 predicted proteins | sample Alteio_BWMinHeat_39_FD_153503 | JGI IMG/M metagenome (GOLD analysis project Ga0207123, IMG submission 153503) | Enriched cells from forest soil in Barre Woods Harvard Forest LTER site, Petersham, Massachusetts, United States -... | ecosystem: Environmental > Terrestrial > Soil > Temperate forest >... | reverse complement strand
ATAGGCATGAAAATGAAATGATTCCATCCATCAGTTTCACAGGCGGCTTAAATCTATTAGGTGCTCAACGTAGCCAAAAGAAACAACGCCTTGATCTAAAATTCAAAGAGATTCATCCTTCAGAATATGAAAAAATAATTGGGACTATGCACTCATGGGAAAAAATTGCTCTAGAAAATAAAAATAAGCATACGAACTACTTAAACTGTTTAGATATTTGTAAACAGATTCGTGACCATATTGCAAACCCAATATTTCGCGTTTACACCGTTGAAAATGAAAATAAAGAAATTCAGTCTATTGCAATTACAAAAAATATAGGTATTTATTCGTCACAAGAAGACCCTGCTTTGAAAGAATACCTGGAAATCTCATTTTTAGTCTCTAACCCTCAACACATGAATAGAGGGGCAGCTCAATGCCTGATAAACCAACTTGCACTAATTTTATTAAACGATCCAAAGAATAATGGCATATATGTGGAAAGCCTCGACATCCCTATCCCTTTTTTTGAAGGTCTGGGATTCATTCCCGATGCGCAGCTATCTTCAGCACGCACCGGGCCCATCCCAATGATCCGGATGAAAGAAGAAACAGAAGAATAACTTATCCTTCCAATGTCTCAACAGGAAATGGATTGATTTCTGCATGTTGAGAACGCCCTATGGAGTTGGTCCAGAGAGACAGAACAACACAAGAACACAAAAAAACAAAAGATAGCCAAGCTGTAAATGACTTCAAAACGTCTGCTGTAGATGTTCCAAAGAGGGAATCACTGGCTGCTCCGCCGAATGATGATCCCAAGCCTGAACTTTTGCTTTCTTGGATTAAAATAACAAAACAAAGGACGATGCACACCAAGATAAACAGTGTAATCGCTGTGAAATAAAGAAAGGTACCCATAATATTTCCTAATGCTGGCTGACTATATTGCTATAGTTTTGATTTTGAAAATGAATAATTTGACTAAATGTATCAAGCTCTAAAGAGGCTCCACCCACAAGCAATCCATCGATATCGGGTTGCTTAAGCAACTCTGCAGCGTTTTCGATCCTGACAGATCCCCCATATTGGATAATAAGCGCTTCAGCTGTCTCGTTTCCCCACTCCTTGCTGATAACTTCGCGGCATAAATGATGAGCTTCTTGCGCTTGTTCGGCAGAAGCTGGATTTGTGCCAATAGCCCAAATGGGTTCGTATGCCAGGATGAGATTTTTTAATTGCTGCGCTGTGAGACCTTTTAAACTCAGTAATATTTGATCTTTTAAGATCTCTTTTGTCGTATTGCCTTGACGTTGTTCAAGTGTTTCACCAACACAAACTAAAGCCTTCAACCCTGATTCAAGAGCGAGCTTTGTTTTTATGTTGACGATCTCGTTAGTTTCATGAAACAGGCGTCGTCTTTCGGAATGCCCAATGATGCAAAAAGAGGCTCCGGCATCTTTCACCATGGAAGGTGATATTTCTCCGGTATAAGCACCTATGGAATGTTGCGAAACGTTCTGCGCTCCGATTAAAATAGAACTTCCACGAGCTGCTTCTGCAGCAACGGCGATCATAGTAAAGGGTACAGCCACTCCGACTTTGAGGAAATCGCTATAAGCCACTAGGGAGAGTCCAGCGACATAAGCGCGAGCTTCTACGATGGTCTTGTGCATTTTCCAATTGCCGACGATAGTCGTTATGCGATCTTCCTTGGGCATATGTCCTAATTTCTATGTTTTCTTTGGATATATCATATATCAAGCCAGCTGAGAAATTCAAGGGATTTTTCTTATTCCGGAGATAATCTTAGGTCAAAAGTGGTGTTTTAGCTGTAAACCGTTAAAATTTAAGAGATCCAGAATGAAAACTCTTGGGTCCGAATAAGTAAAAAGCAAAACCAATTTGTTTATTAACTAATTATTATCTAAAATAAATTATTGTACTAATAAACGTTTCGTGCAATAATAATAATTAGTTGGAAATCACTTAGTTTATGAACTTGTTTGCTTTTTTAATAAAAGCTAGGAGGGTATTATGAGTATGCAGATTTCAAGAAATCTTCCATCAATTCCAATTAGTAGTGCTAGTGCACCGGCGAAGGCTTCACCGACAAGTAAACTAGGTTCAACAGAGCATACTGATTGGCTTAAAGGCCTTACTGCGACGCCCGCTCTAACTCGAACTAATCCAGCGGATATTCCAGCAACGGCAGACTGGAAAGCTCAGAAGGCAGCGTTTTTAGCAGCTGCTGCTGACTATAAAAAATACGGCAATGTATAGGAAACAATGGACATAATTCAAAATTATTTATATTAATGGATTGGAGATATTTTTAAAAAGTTAGATGGGGTGACAATATGGTTTCAAAAGCTTGCGAGAAAATGCTCGATGATATGATGGCGGAAATTTTTGAGTATAAGCCGAATCCTATAGAAAGTTTGGATCTTTTTCTAAAGAGAAAAAGACAAATTTACATGGGGTGGCAGACAAAAAATATCAAGAATGTAGAAGAAGGACTTGAATTTTTCTCGAAATCAGAAACTGAAAATGAACGCATAAAAGGATTGTTGGAAAAGTTTTTAAACTTAGGTCAAATTCTTGATAAAGAATGTGAAGGCAAAGATAGCAAAACCCTTGCTCAAAATTTTGAAGAACTTAATATTTTCGGACTCAATAAAGAAGATTATGGTTACATGATTGAGCTAACAAAGAAAATTTATGAATCAGGTAATTATCTCCAGGCATCGCGGATGTATCAAGCGGTGACAATGTTATTTCCTGAAAAACTGGATAGCTGGCTTAATTGGGGTAGTGTCGAGTACGCACATTTTTTTGATTATAATTCAGTTCTACGAATTTATGAGGAATGTTTACGAATATTTAAAGATCCTTTTGTCTATTATTGCATGGCACTCTGCCATATCAAGGGAAATGAATTAAACCTGGCCAAAGACTCTCTGGAGCAGTCCATCAAGCGCAGCGATGAAATTGGCGACACAGAGATCAAAGAAAAAGCCGAAAAAATCCTGGCTGATATTGCCCCCTTTGCCAGATAGAAGCCCTTTCAAAGGCACAAATGACTTATTTACATAAGCTTTTCTTTTTTTTATCCCTACGAAGCCGAGAAAAAATTGACGCTCAATTTTGGAGTTGATGATTTGTCACCGTTTTCTCAGAGGTTTCTCTTTGTTTACCCCGTAGGGGTAGGTGAGGGTAGCCCCGGGTTTTAACCCGTGGGTATCGATAAATGTTATAATGCATCCCGTAGGGCCGCATGAAACACATTTGAAAGAGAATTTTTACCCACAAATAGTTCATGCGACCCTACGGGGCGCAATACCCTTGCTTTCTATACCCACGGGTTAAAACCCGGGGCTACCCTCACCTACCCCTACGGGATAAACAGAGAGAAACATATAAACTATAGACATCTTCGAGTTTAAAGCTTAATCTTATGAAAAAAAACTACACCAATACGATGCGATCATGTAAAATACGCGCTTATGACGACAACCGCCCCCAACACCACCAACGCCCCCGTTCTCACTGTATCGCAGCTGAGCCAAGCCATCAAGCATTGCCTTGAAAAAACATTTCCTCTGATCTGGCTTCAAGGCGAAATCAGCAATTTTAAACCACACTCTTCAGGCCACCTCTATTTTTCTTTGAAAGATGCCAATGCCCAAATTAGCGCCGTCATGTTCCGCGCCGATGCCGCCACGCTTAAAACCCCGCTCAAAGATGGCGCTCAAGTCATCGTGCGCGGTGAACTCAATGTCTTTCCTATAGCCGGAAAATACCAAATCATTATCAAAGAATTAAAACCGGTCGGTTTAGGTGAATTACTCCTTAAACTCGAAGAACTTAAAATCAAACTTCACAAAATGGGATGGTTTAAAAGCGAACGCAAAAAACCTCTGCCAAAATTTCCCAAACGGATCGGCGTTGTGACAAGTCCGACTGGCGCCGCCATCCAAGATATGCTCAATATTTTATCGCGAAGATTCTCCGGCTTTCATCTCATTCTTTATCCGGTAAAAGTCCAGGGGGAAGGTGCCGCCAAAGAAATAGCTCAAGCCATTGATCAATTTAATCTCTATAACCTCGTAGACGTAATGATCGTTGGACGCGGCGGCGGCAGCATCGAAGATTTATGGGCTTTTAATGAAGAAATCGTTGCCGAAGCAATTTTCAGGAGCCACATCCCAATTATTTCAGCTGTCGGACATGAAACCGACCATTGCATTGCGGACTACGTTGCGGATGTCCGCGCTCCGACCCCTTCAGCAGCCGCAGAATTAGTCATCGCCGAAAAAAACCAGCAATTGACTCACCTCTCTCAACTCCAGCGACGCATGCAACAAACTGTGATTCAGCTGATCCGGCAGGACAAACGCCGTTTGGAAGGCCTGATGCGCCAGCCCTTTTTTCAGAGTCCTTATGGGCTCCTTGGCCCTTGGTGCCAACGCCTCGATGGCTTGCGTCATGACATTGAAGAAAATTTTCTACAACGCCTCGCCACTCAGCGCATCGTACTTGATGCCAAAAAACAGCTATTGTTGTCCCTTAAACCAACAGCTAAACTAGGGCATTACCGTCAAAAGTTGACGACATTGGATCGCAATTTAAGGACGGTTGTTTTAGGGAAAGTTAAGTCATTTAAAACATCCATTACGCATACCATGACTGTGCTCGATCAATCTTGGCGCAGTATGCAATCGAGCAGGCGAGCGCAATTTCAAGTCGTGCTTAAGCAGAAACAGCTGGATGGACTATGGCAACGAATCATTCTCGAGAAGGGACAACAACTGAAGTATTTAAAAGATTCACTTGACACGGTTAATCCAAAAAACTTATTGCTAAAGGGGTACTGTATTCTCTTTTCTGAAAAGGATAAATCAGCTATAACTACAGTACAATCAGTTGCGCTCGAACAAAATGTGCGGGTACAGTTGAGCGACGGGGATCTGCTTGCGACCATAAAAGAAGTAAAACGTAGTGACGATGTCAGAAAAAGCTAAAAATACAACAAAAGAAACTGAAATAACGTTTGAAGCCGCATTTGCCCGCTTGGAAACGATTTTGGAAAAAATGAATTCAAGTTCCGTCAGCCTCGATGAATCGCTGAAACTTTACGAAGAAGCTGACGCTTTGATTAACGTATGCAGTAAACGACTTAACGACGCTGAACGCAAAATAGAAATTCTCATCAAAAATCGCAATGGTGAATTGAGTTTAGGTCCGGATCAAAAACCCCTTACGCAAGATTTCTCACTCTCTTCTTCCCAAGGGGCAAAATAACAGATGAGTGGGATACTACCAACAATCATCTCTCCTGAAGATCTCAAAGACTTGGACCTGCCCGAATTAATTGAACTATCGACAGAAATTCGGCAAAGAATCATTGAAATCCTTTCAATCAACGGCGGTCACCTGGCGTCAAATCTAGGGTCGATAGAACTCACAATCGCCTTGCATAAAGTCTTCGACTCCCCTGTCGATAAATTCATTTGGGATGTCAGTCATCAAACATATACCCATAAATTGCTTACAGGCAGAAATGATCAATTTCATACGATAAGAAAATACCAAGGCTTATGCGGATTTAGTCATCCAAAAGAATCCTCACACGATCACTTCCTCGCAGGCCATGCAGGAACAGCTCTCTCACTGGCCCTTGGCGTTGCCAAGAATCGCGATCTAACGAAACGTCAGGAACATGTCATTCCAGTTATTGGGGATGCGACTTTAACCTGTGGCATGTCACTTGAAGCCCTCAACAATGTCCCTCGCGATATCAAACGCTTCATTGTAATACTGAATGATAATGCCATGTCCATTTCCAAAAATGTAGGCGCCATCACACATATCTTAAGCCGCCTATTAAGCAACCCAACCCTCGACAAACTCCATCATGAACTGGATGCGATCGTTTCAAAAATCCCTAGTTATGGGGCACGCCTCACTAAACACGGACATAAAATTACGGAGTCTTTAAAAAATCTGGTGAGTCCTGCTGCTTTTTTTGAACAATATGGCCTTTCCTACATCGGACCTGTAGATGGTCACGACATCAAAAAGCTTATAGACACTTTCGAGGCCTTAAAGGATATCGAATGGCCTGTCGTGGTTCACGTATTGACCAATAAAGGCCAGGGAATGGCTGAAGCCATCAAGAACCCAGTCTCTTACCACGGCGCAAAACCTTTTGACATCGGTACCGGCAAATTTTTGCCTGCGACCTCAGCCAGACCGACATTTCCAAGAGTTTTTGGCAATCATATCCTTAAAATGGCTGAACAAGACCCGAGCCTAGTCGTCATCACTCCAGCCATGTCAGCCGGATCCATGCTCGATGATTTTATGAAAAAATTCCCCGATCGTTGTTTGGATGTGGGCATCGCAGAAGGGCATTCGGTGACATTTGCCGGCGGCCTGTGCTATGGACGCAAAATGAAAGTTGTCGTCAGCATCTATTCAACGTTTTTACAAAGAGCCTTCGATAATTTATTCCATGACGTATGCCTGCAAGAGCTACCGGTGGTCTTTGCCATCGATCGCGCCGGCCTTGCCGGTCCGGATGGATCCACGCACAACGGCATTTACGATATCTCATTTTTGAATGCCATGCCAAATATGGTGATAGCTCAGCCTAGAAATGGGCATGTGCTGAAAGAACTTCTCGAATCCAGTTTCTCCTGGCAAGCGCCTGCGGCCATTCGCTATCCCAACATAGCCACCGATGAAAGTAATGAACCACTCATTCATAGAGAACTTGGCCAAGGGGAAATATTGGCAGAAGGCGATGATATACTGATTATAGCTCTTGGGCACATGACTAAAACAGCCCTGGAATTAAGAGATCTCTTAGCAGGAACAGGCATCGTGGCAACCGTATTAGATCCTGTTTTTGTAAAACCATTGGATACAGAACTGCTGCGAAAACTATTGCTCACTCACCGCCGCATTATAACAATAGAAGAACATTCCCTGGTGGCCGGCATGGGCTCCATCATTAACAATTTCTTGATGACTCAAGGTTATCAACATATCCGCGTGGCCAACTTTGGCATTCCTGAGTCCTTCATCGAACAAGGATCTCACGCAGAACTCCTCGATGAAATTGGACTTACTCCCGATAAAATTTTCAAATCAGTCGTTGTCCGTTTCGGATTAAGTCAACAAATGCTGGCACATGCATGATCATAGCGCTATTTCCTAATGCCATTAAAAAAAATTCTGGCGATATCTCTCGCGGCATTCGCGAATTTTTAGAAAGACACGGAGTGACTGTTGTTGCCGATGATGAGACTGCTGCAGAAATTGGTGCCAAATCATTATCTAGCGTAGAACCTTCCTCCATCGACTTTTTAGTGTCTCTCGGCGGCGACGGAACAATTTTGCGCCTGCTTCACCACAATCCTCAGCTCAGAGCTCCAATCCTTGCCATCAATCTCGGAAGCCTCGGTTTTATGGCCGATATTCCCGTCGACGAAATTTATCCCAGCCTAAAAAATTTGCTCGAAGGAAGCTATCGCATACGCACGCGCATGGCGATGGAAGGCAGGATTGGATCAGCAGGAACTTTTGCTGTTAATGATATTGTAATACACCGCGCACGAAATCAAGGACTGATCGATCTTGCGATCTATGTCGATGGCAAATATTTAAACACTTTCTCTTCCGACGGAATAATTATTGCTACTCCGAACGGTTCAACGGCATATTCTTTAGCTGCTGGCGGTCCGATTTTAACTCCCGAATTAAATGCCTTCATCATCACCCCAATTTCCCCTCACACAATTTCTAATCGGCCGATTGTATTGCTGCCTGAAGTTGAAATTTGCATCGAATATATCAGTCCCCGTGAAGCAGTTGAAGTTACCTTCGACGGCTTTCCCGATGTTCTTATGGATAACGGAGAGACCCTCCGCATCACCCGTTCTGAGCGCCAATTCAAATTGGTGACCTTGCCCAATCATGACTATTATTCCACCCTTCGAACCAAACTCGGCTGGGCCGGACGTCTACGTACTTAAGCAAGCACGGTTTTTTTAAACGTTAATTACATTAGAAAAAACACCTCAAAATTACCGCACGAGGACTTTCTTTGCGTCTTTGCGTCTTTGAATTGCATAAATATCTACATTAATCGTTACCTTTAATTTTTTTTGAATTTCCGTTTAACAATGTCTTTTTTTACCGATTTTTCCTAAAAAACCCATTTTTTTTTATTCGTAACCCTAAAATTTTAAATCGATATACGTCAGTACTTTAGATCTAATGCAAATAAAAAATTTATCTATAATGTAAAATTTTGCTGGAAGATTTATCTTTTTAAGAGTATTTAAAAAGGAAATTCTTTCTGTTAATTCGTAGCTTCTTTGCTAGCTAACGGGCACTAACAAGAAGATAAGAATGTGAAAACATATGAAATGCAAATTTGTAAATCAAATAAACACAAAAATAGGAGTTTCAACATGAAACTATTTTCTTCACTACTAGCTCTATGCGCTGCATCTGTAATGTTAACTAGCTGCTGCTGTGATCGCGATCCATGCTGTCCAAAGCCATGCTGCCCACCTCCACCAAGAGCTTGTTGTGCTCCATGTCCTCCACCATGTAAACCATGTTGCCCACCACCATGCCAACCATACTGTCCTCCACCATGCCAACCATGCTGCCCACCACCATGTGCACCAGCATGTCCTCCACAATGCTACTAAAATTATAGGGTAGATAAATAAATGCAGGAAAGCTTTCGAGCTTTCCTGCTGATAATCAACATGTAAAAATATCCTAACCTTATGATAAAGCACATTACACACTTAATAGCCCTAGCCTCGATTATCTTCTTGGAAAGCTGTGTATGTGTCGATAGGAATGAGTGCGTTAGACCCGAATGCCACAAATGCGAATGCGAATTTAAACCTAGATGTTGTCCGAGATATCATGATTGCTGCAACGTATCTAGAACTCATAGTGACACAGACGTCGTTCACCTTGATGGACCATGCATTATAGAGAGTCAACCGTATTGACGATGATAAACTCCTCCTTTAAGCCTGCAAAGAGGCCATCTTTGAAGGCTTAAAAGAGTCGTTTAAATCATGTTTAGAGTAAAAACTGGTAAAAAACTTAAATTAACAAGAAACTTAACCTAAAGGAGTCTTTATAATGAGAAAACAACTAGGAATTTTTACCTCGTTGCTTCTTTTGTGCACGACGGCACTCCTATGGACTGGTTGCTCATCCTCTAGAGGAAGCAATGCGTCCGTATGCGAGCAACCTTGTCCGCCTGTTTGCCAAGAGACTGTATGCGCACCTCCATGTGCGCCTGTTTGCCCACCACCAGCATGCGCTCCAGCATGTCCACCACCATGTGCACCACAATGTGCGCCGGTATGTGCACCACCATGTGCGCCAGTTTGTGCACCACCATGTGCTCCAGCTTGCCCACCGGAACCATTTTGCAAAGCTCCAGGGAAGTGTCACTTTCCAACAAGCAATGAACTTTGCTGCCGCGATGGAATCACTGTTTCTGCAAAAAATCCAAGAATGTGCATGCTAGGAGATCAATATCCTCTAGAATTCAACATCCATGCTTGTGATGATGTTTGCGACGCAGTCGTTACAACACACTTGCCAGAAGGCGTGACTTTCGTAAGAAGCCAACCTGAAGCAAAAGTTGAAGGCCGCAAAGTTTCTTGGTTCATTGGACCAATGAAAAAAGGTCAATGCATCCCAGCTAAAGTTTGGGTAAAATGTGATTGCGAAGGCGAGCAGTGCGCTTGCTTCTGTGCAACTGCAACACCTGTAAGATTCTGTGCTCTATTATGCGCTAAGCCAGTTCTTACATGTGAAAAGTGTGGACCAGCTGAAGCTTGCCCAGGCGACCAAGTTAATTACACTATTACTGTAAGCAACCGTGGAAGCTGCACAGCTGAAGATGTTGTTGTAACAGACAACGTACCAGATGGACTAGAGCATAGCAGCTGCCTACGTACATTGACATTCAAATTGGGATGCCTAGAGCCTTGCCAAGTGAAGAAAGTCAACGTATGCTTTACAGCTGTTAAGCGTGGTAAAGTTTGCAATACAGCTGTTGTAACAGCATGTAATGCCGACACAGTTAATTGCCAATGGTGCACATGCATCTGCTGCTGTGGTGTTGACATAACTAAAGTTGGCACAAAAGAACAGCAAATCGGCAAAAACGCTGATTACCAAATCACTGTCGTAAACACAGGCGATTTGCCATTACATGAAGTTGTTGTCACAGACAATGCTCCAAGCTCCACATCTATTGTGTCTGCTAATGGTGCAACAGTTAACGGCAACCAAGCTACATGGAAACTCAAGGAAATGAAGCCAGGTGAGAAAACATCATTCACACTTACTTTGACAACTTGCGTTCCAGGATGCTTCACCAACCGCGTTGGTGTAACCACATGTGAAGGATGCACAGCTTGTTCAGAATTCACAACACATTGGAAAGGGCGTCCAGCTCTTAACGTCTGCATGACAGATACAGACAATCCAATCTGCGTTGGCGAACCAACAAGCTACGTTGTAACTGTTGTTAACCAAGGTTCTGAAGCAGACAGCAATGTCGTTGTAACACTACGCTTCCCTAAAGAAGTAGTACCTGTTGCAGCAACTGGCGATTCAACTGGCACAATTTCTGGCCAAACGGTAACGTTTGCTCCGATTGCTAGCCTAGGTCCTCGCCAAACAGCTAGATTCCGTGTTGATTCCCGCGCTAAAGAATCGGGTGATGCACGTGTAGTTGTTGAAGTGACATCTGATTCAGTTAAGACACCGATTGTGCAACAAGAAAGCACAATAGTGAACTAATGATAAGTCCGTAAGGATCTATCGTTCTGCATAAGGCAGATTCCGGGAAACCGGAATCTGCCTTTTTTTTTGGAAATATTTATATGGGGATCTGACCCATGGCTTGCACCTCAGGCGCTGCACCCAATGTCGTCAAAATAAAGAAATACCAATGGTATTATGAAAAACAAGCTTTGTTCGAGAGTCCGGAGCGCCAGCGGAGGGCGACTGATCATCGACCGAAGAAAAAAAATAATACCAGCCCACCAAGCAATCAGTCGCCCTCCGCTGGCGCTCTGGGCTCTTTTTCTTTTTTTGAGCTAACCCATAGTTCCCTCTGCTCCTCGCAGGCTCGGAGCAGGGTCACTATGGGCTAAAAGCAGTCGTCCTTCGCTGGCGCTCCGGACTCTCGAACAAAGCCTACATTGAATGCCAACATTCCATTATCTCATAAATATTTCTTTAAGTTGACACCATTGTGTGAACATGGACAACAAGTGAAACTTCCTCTAGACTTATTTAGTCGCATCAAAAAGCTTCTGTGCATCAACTTCAAATAAGAGACGATTACAGCCTTCAGGAAAAAAACATGGAACGGAATCAATGACATTGAATCCATATTTGTCATAAAACTGACATGCAGCCTCATTGGTACTACTGGTGTGCAAACGAACATTTAGAAGATTTGCATTCAAGGCCTCTTGGGCTATAGAATGTAAACATTGACGTCCAACACCCTTATTTCTGCAATTAGGTTCCACATAAACAGCTTCAATATACAATATGAATGAAAGTTCTGTACCGTTCTTATTGGCAGTTTCTTGTTCCAAATCAGAATAGCAGATCCAATCATTTGTTATATTGGCCGAAGCATAACCAAGATACTGATTATCGGCATCGAAATAGAAAATGACGGAGTCTTTACTTTTCTCTTCGAGAAAGTATCCAAGTTTTCCTGTACCTAATGCAACAACCCTAGTTTGATCATTAAAAGAGAGCGGAGATTTTAGATATTCTTGAGTTTTAGTAGCAGCTAGAATAACGCTTTCTAAACACGCAGCATCCTGTTTTAATTCGTTTGTCGTTAACATTCGAAAAGAACTACGAGGGATTAGCCCTTCTCTTACTGACTGAACGGCAGACGGAATATCTGGGGAAG
>Ga0207123_1111_pt1 | contig 12110 bp, 9 predicted proteins | sample Alteio_BWMinHeat_39_FD_153503 | JGI IMG/M metagenome (GOLD analysis project Ga0207123, IMG submission 153503) | Enriched cells from forest soil in Barre Woods Harvard Forest LTER site, Petersham, Massachusetts, United States -... | ecosystem: Environmental > Terrestrial > Soil > Temperate forest >... | reverse complement strand
GCTATAATTTCGTTAGCAGCTCTTTCCCCTGAACGCACGGCTCCTTCCATATAACCCCACCATTGGGTAGATGTTTCGGTACCGGCCCAATGAATGCGGTCTACAGGATTTCGTAAGGCATTCGGATAGCCGGTCCAAACCCCTGGAGGCATTTGACCTGAATAACATCCGCGCGACCAGGTTTCGTTCGGCCAGTTAGCTATATAAAAAGCTATCGGCTTAGCAGCTTCTTTACCAAAGTATTTAACTAAAGCAGCAATTGCAGCACTTTCTATTTCGGCAGGTGTCTTATCTGCAAAATTGCGTCCATTTTGCCCAAAAATAAATCCAGCCATGATCCCCGGCTTACCGCTTGGCGGTGTATTATCGTGAGTAGCATCAAGCGGAGGTTCGTCACTGATGATCTGTCCGCTTAAGCCTTGTTCGCGCCAGAAGGGTGTCGGATAAACTGCGTGAATTTTAATAGTGGATGCCATGAACGATCTCTGCGTATAACCATCGCGGTTAGCGGGTAGGTTTGGTTGGTAAATGATCCTGCCTGCAAGAGCCGGTGGCATTGCAACGATTACGCGTTTTCCCTTAAAGGTTCCATGATTTGTAGTAACAATGACACCATCGTCTGTCTGTGTGATTTTTATAACCTCTGAATTGAGAATTACTTTATCTCCCAATTGCTCTGCAACTTTGTTACTCAATGTCTGCACTCCACCTTGAAAGCGCTCTGCCAATCCAAATTTGTGCAATTTCTCCACTCCTCCCCCAGCATGAATGTAAAAAAGAAGGTGCAAAAATGAAATATCACGTGGTTCGACAGCCAAATAGCCCAAAATTCCAGCTCTCATCACAAACCGGGCGGCAACACTTGAAATATTGTTAAACATCCAGGTTTCCACTGTCTGACTGTCCCACTCGGCAGCTTGTTTCGCACTACCCGGATCCTCTGTTGGTACCTGATTAGCCATTGTTCCAATTTTCTCAAATGCAGCTGAAAGCTCCTGAAGATCCGCCTCAGGTATTGGCATTGATCCTGCCGGACCTTCCAACTTCTTGCCCTGGAATATAAAAACATCCTTACCTGTATGAAAGGCTGGAAATCGCGATACACCAACGGCATCGGCTAGAGAGAGGATTCTATCTTGAGTTGGTCCCACAAACTGACCTCCCATATCAATCCATCCACCACCGGGCACATCAAACTTGCTCCAAGTACGTCCACCCACCCTATCTCGGGCTTCCAGCAAGATCACGGAACGTTTAGATTCCGTTAGTGTGCGTGCTGCCGTCAATCCTGCAAGCCCCCCTCCGACAATGATGACATCGGCCTGTCTAATGATAGCGGGATCTTGTGCGGGTGCGGCCCAACTAAAGACAGAAACGAATATTAATAGAGGGGAAAGCCAACATAGAATTTTCATAAAGTCTCCGAAAGAGTGAAAAAACATAATGATGTAAAAAAAATACTTTATTTTCAATAAAATGTATCCTTCTTTTGTAATGAGATGAAAAAGCTCAAAAGTTCTTTTAAAATAATATCTATTTCGCATAATGGATTTATTTCTCATATATAAAGGACATTTTCACTATGACCACTACAAAATCGTTGGAATCAACACAGAATCAATTATCACAAGAAGACTCCACAGAAGGTGCTAGCTTACCCAAGGCCGATTGGGGGCTCCGAGTTGCTGCCTATATTTATGATGCACTAGCAGCGACTTTACTGGGTTTCATAGCATACGTCATTCTGGGTGGCGATAACACATGGTTGCTCGTTTTTGAAATATTTTTCTTATTCAATTTTTGTATCGGCTGGAAGTTAGGACAGACAATCGGCATGTGGCCTTTGAAAATTAAAGTGGTGACGATAGATGGAAAACCGTTGGGTTGGGGCAGGGTCATTTGGCGTTATATCGCCTTCACGATTTCATTATTTAGCATCATCGGCATGGTGTGGATACTCTTTGATAAACAAAAACAAGGCCTGCATGACAAGTTAGCCAAGACCTATGTCATTAAAATTAATTCCATTTAAAAGCTTTAGGAGGCTGAAATGAGACCATCTATTTTGCTGGAAAAACTTCTTGCACGAGTTCTGTACATTCCTGTCTTTTGCGCTCCATTTGTGCTTTTTGGAGTCATTCCGGAAGAAACGCTCAAAACTATGCCTCCAATGAATGTTATTTACCATCCGGTATCCACCACTAACATGGAGGCTCAAAAACATTTTAACAGGGGCTTAACCTATATCTTTGCCTTTAATCATGACATTGCATTTCGTGAATTTGAAGCGGCATCAAAAGAGGATCCAAATCTTGCGATGGCATACTGGGGAATGGCCTTGGCTCTCGGACAAAACGTAAATGATGACGTCACGCCTGAAAATGAAGTAAGATGCTACAACTATATTCAGCAAGCCCTCAAACTGTCTTCCAATGCCACTGCTAATGAACAAAAATATATATCAGCTCTTTCAGTAAGATACACAAACGATCCATCTGCGGATTTAATTCCCTTTCGATTTAAATATCGAAATGCCATGAAAAAACTTATCGAAGCCTATCCAAAAGACCTTGATGCAGCAGCCATGTACGCTGAAAGTATTTTGGATTTGGATCCATGGAAATGGTGGTCCCCCGACGGCAAACCCTTGGATGGAACAAATGAAGCCATTGATGTATTGGAATCAATCCTGACTCAGGATCCCGATCATATTGGTGCCAATCATTATTATATCCATGCATGGGAAGAATCTCCAACTCCAGAAAGAGCTCTCATGTCTGCCCATCGCTTACAATATCTTTTTCCTGAATCCGGACACCTTGTACATATGTCTTGCCACATATTTATACCTGTCGGGGATTATGATGATGCTCTAAAAGCAAGTGTGGATGCAATTGCTCAAGATAAAGACTACATTAAAAAAGTTGGATTGTCAGCCGGCAACTATCCACTCCATTATCTAAGCCACAATACTTATGTATTGACGCGAACATATATGTTGATGGAAGACTATGAAAATGCGATTAAAACCGCATTTGAACTAGTCAAATTTGCTGGACCATATTTCGAAAAAATGCCCCACTTGGCGCCTTTTGCAAACGCTCCTTTGGAAATCTACCAATACTTTCATAAATGGAAAGAGTTACTCGAGTATCCCTTACAATCCAAAACTGCAAGTATCCAAGCCTATTGGCATTTTAGCCGGGCCACTGCTTACGCCTCATTAGGAAACATGGAATCGGCTCAAAAGGAAAAGGATCTCATGGTACAATTTCAGAAACAGATTACACCAACTGAAGAAATAGCAAAAAATCACGCCAGCAAAGTCCTTGAACTTGCCGCTATTATGCTTGATGCCACGTTTGCCCGTATTCAAAAAAGCAGTTCTGAGTACATTAATTATCTAAAAAAAGGTGTAGAACTTCAGGACCGATTGTATTATGACGAACCTCCAGCATGGTATGTGCCTGTAAATCAAGTTTTAGGATTCGCACTTTTGCAGCAAAAGCAGTATGTAGAGGCTGCAGCTTCTTTTGAAAAGACTTTAAAAAGCCTTCAACGTAATGGTCGCAGCTTGTTTGGTTTGACACTCAGCTTGAAAGGCCAAGACCTGGAAACTGATGCGTATTGGGTCGAAAGAGAAGAAAAGACCGCGCTGAAGCATGCTTCAATACAATTGCAGGTGAATGATTTATAAATTAGAAATAAAAATTCACTGCGGCTACGGCACTGTAAAAACATGTTGAATTTTTACCACCGACGGTAAACCAAGGGCCCGCAATGACGCCTACAGTTTTGCTCCAGTTATACTCAATAGCTGGGGCCAAACTAATTTGTGCGGTAGAAGGAGAACTCACAGCCTTTTCTGAAAAGCCTTTAAAATGACCCTTGAGTGAAAAATAACTCAATACATCTAGCGCCAACACCCAATTTTCTGTCAGAGTATATTCAGCGGAACAGTAAAAGTTAAAAGAGGTTCCTGGATAAACTGTACCATTTGTAGAATCATCTCCCCCATAAACATTTATACCTCTGACATGCACAGGTGCGAAATAGACCACAAAGAAATTGGCACTCGTACTTAGGTAATGATCATCTTTAAAATGAAATAATTTACAGCTTGCCAACCCTACTTGTGTACTGAAAGACCCCAACCCGATGGCATCCGTCCCTTTATTGACTGCTTTCAGCTTATGATACCGCCCAATCGGAATAGTCTCCTGAATGATTAATTTCACAGGAGGCCGTCCATCCTTTTCTTCCAGAAGTTGAATATCAAAACCAATTGGCAAATCACCAAATCCACTCGTCGAAACCTTTTGTGTCTCATTATGAAAATATTGAGGAAGACATGAAAATGTGATCCTTTCGTGAATTCCGGCTTTGATAGTGACTTGAGCATTCAATTGATGAAATTTACGAATCGAAACTGCATGCCAATTCTTATCATATCGACCTGTTCTTGTTGTTAAAAAAAAATAGGGCTCTATATCAAAATGACCAAATCCTATCACTTCTCCGGATGGTGTAAACAAGGGTCCCGTAAGCCATGGATGGTCTCCAGGATAGGCGGGCGAAACGCAAATACCTCGACCAAAAAACGACAAAAAAATAAGCAGAAACCATCGCCAAATATGAGCAGAAAAATAAACGCTACGCTCGCTTTGATTATGCGCATTTTTACAACGAGAAAGCTCCCGCGGTTGAACGCTTGTAAATCGGTCAATATTTGTAACATGAACCGACTTACGATCGTTCAACCCAGGGGCTTTGGTGCCGTAAAAATATGCAAAACCTAAGCAAGCGTGGTATATAGTCACTTTGTTTTCTTTACATTATCATCTTTTTTTAGGATCAAAAGTATATTAGCTGCGGCACGCTTGCCTGAGGCTACAGCCCCATCCATGTAAGCATACCATTCTGTTGCTGTTTCAGTCCCAGCCCAATGGATCCGACCGACAGGCTCTCGCACTACACCGGGAAACCCGGTCCAGGTGCCCGGAGGCAAAACACAAGTGAAGCATCCACGCGCCCATGGCTCCGCATCCCAGTCTGCTTTGTAGAAAGCTACTGGGGTGGCAGCTTCAGCTCCGTAAAATTTGACGAAAGCCTCAAGAACTTTCTTCTTCAGTTCGGCCTCGGGACGATCTGACCATTCACGCGCCTCCTGTCCTTCCAAAAATCCTGCTAAAATACCCGGTTTTCCATCCGGAGGGGAATTATCAACGGCAAGTGACACGTCATCATCTTCACTGATGACTTGTCCACTTAATCCTTTTTCACGCCAAAATGCAGTTTCATATACCGCATGAACTTTGATGGAAGATCCCATAGGGGTACGCTGAGAGAACTGATCTCGATTGGCAGGGAGGTTTGGTTTATATGAAATTCGCACTGCAAGAGGTGGGGCCATCGCCACGATCACCTGCTTAGCTTCAAAACGATCGTGTTCTGTGCGGACTACAACCAAGTCACCTGTTTGATCTATTTCCCTCACAGGCATATTGAGCAAAACACGATCTCCTAATTGGTTGGCCATCTTCTCAGATATTTGCTGAGCACCCCCAGCAAATCTCAAGGCAACTCCTGAGGTATGTAACTTATGAAAGCCGCCACCCGCATGAATATAAAAAAGAAAATGAAGGAAAGAGATATCGCTTGGTTCCGCGGCAAAGTAGCCCAGTGCAAAAACCCGTAAAATGAATTTGGCGCCAGGACTCGGCACATTGTCTCTTATCCATGTGGCAAGCGTTTGACTATCCCATTCTTTCGCACGAGGCGCACGCCAGGGTGCATCAACGGGGACCTCTAAAGCATAAGCATCGATTTTCTTAAGAGCTGATTGATAATCTTTTAGCTCCTCTTGCGATATTGGAAACGTTCCAACAGCTGGATCTGAAGAATACTTCTGTTGCTTTCCCCCATAAATCAAGATGTTATCTCCCTTGTGATAACTGGGGAATGTTTTTACATCTAATGACTCCGCTAACGGCAAAATATGCTCCATGCCCGGACCAACCCATTGGCCGCCCATATCGATCCAGCCACCACCAGGAATATTCTTTGTCCACGTGCGCCCACCGATTCGATTACTTGCTTCCAATACGATCACAGAAAGACCTTCAGATACTAATGTACGCGCAGCCGACAATCCGGCAAGCCCTCCGCCCACAATGATCACATCTGCTTGTCTCTGGATAGGTTCTTGCGCCCATGCATTTGGCATGCTAAAACAAAAAAATGCGTTTAATACGACAAGAACAAATTTAAAGGGTTTAAAAAAATTATCGCAAAACATGAATATACCTGACTTTTGTTGAATAGTTATGCTGGCAGCACTCAATATTATACCGGTCGTGATTCAAAATTTGGCATTTCTAGCTGCGCGAAAATCCCCGCGGATCAAAGATCGCAAATGGGTCAATATTTGTAATATGAACCCATTTGCGATCTTTGATCCCCGGGGTTTTGGCGCGTTAGAAATACCAACTTTTGAATAACGACCGGTATATATTAATTAAATTAATTTTTCTATATAAAAAAAGTTTCTTAATTTAGACCGTAACTACTTTCTTTTGACAAAATTACTTGATACAAAGATACTCCGACAATAAATTCAAAAAAAATGAAAAATATCTGTTTTAAGGTAAAACTATATGCAATATACAACCCGCTTGTGGCAAATATTAGCCTGCACAGCATCTCTTCTGTACAATGAAGCTGCTTTCTCACAGGTTTGTCCGATATCAGAAATAAATGTCTCCGGTGGATATAGGAACGACACATATAAAACTACTAATACAACAAAAACTGATTCAGACACCACAACACAAGTAGATACTATTGACGTCCACAACGTCCATATCGGTCAAGTGGGAGTCAATGGACGTCTAATGATGCCAGACTTTGAGGTCTGTTGTCTCAATAATTTCTTTTTAAGCGGCTTTGCCTACTGGGGCTGGAATGGCCATTGTGGTGGATTGCACGAGCATGTTGTTAGCCATACTGGAGCCGGTGAGCTTACCGCTAAAGCTAAATTAAAGAAAGCAGGCACTCGCGATTTTCAACTCGGCTTAGGATATCTTTTTGATTGGAATGAATGGAATATAGGGCTCTCAGCCGGCTACGCCTATGATAGACAAAATATAGCAACAAAATCCGGAAAAATCGCTTTCCCATCCGGATCCACTTTTATTGATGCCCCCCTATATGGATCAGGATATGAAACGACAACAAAGTGGGAAGGTCCATGGATTGGCACTAGCTTGGAGTACAATGAATGCTGGTGGCGATTTGGTGCTGGATATGAACTTCATTTTGCTGATTATTCTGCGAATCACACCATTCCTGACAACTTTCAAGCTAGATTACAAGGTGTTGGAAGTACAATCCACTCGTCTCAAGCCTACGGTAACGTTGCATTCGTGGATGCTGACTATCGATTTTGCGACGGTTGGAAGTTAGGTGCAGCCTTTGCCTATCAATATTGGCAAGCCAACCATGGCCATCTTAAAAGTGAAGATTTTATACTGGATGGTATTCCAACAACAACCAAAGTTAATAATAAAGCTAAATGGTCAGCTTATAGTATCATCCTAAACTTAGGTTGTGCATTTTAAGACTAACTGAAAATTATTGAAAGAAGGTATAACGCATATGTATTCGCTGAAAGGAAAATTGATCTCTATCTTTGTTTGTTTTTGCGTATACGGCCCATTGCATGCCGCCATCCCTCCCCCATTACAGGGTTTGCCATACGCTGTTTATAATACAGATCCGACCTATAATACCGTTCGTTTCAATTACAATCAGCGCTTCAACATTTTTCCCCAAGCGATCATTAGCCCTACCACTCAAGCTGAAGCTATTTTTGTCTTAACTCAATTTATTAACTACAAATTAAGCTTTTCAATCCGGGGTGGCGGTCATTGCTATGAACCGGGATCATTGTCGTCAGGATATATATTCCAGCTCTCGGGTTTCAATGCAATTAACATTGATGTAGCGAATTCTCAAGTAACCATCGGAGCAGGCTGCCTTTTGAAAGATGTTATTTCTGAACTTGGAATGGCCGGATATGCCATTCCGACAGGCACATGTGGAACGGTTGGTGTTGCCGGACTTACACTCGGAGGCGGAATTGGTTTTCTTGGTCGTCCTTACGGATTAACATGCGATTCTGTGGTCAGCTTTACTCTACTTACCGCAGATGCTTCTATCATTGAAGTCAATGCGAATAATTATCCAGACCTATTTTGGGCATTATGTGGAGGGGGTAATGGCTCCTATGGCATTGTATTAGATATTACATTTAATCTGCTAACCGTCCCAAATGTCTGCTACTATGAAATCAATTTCCAATGGGATCCAAAAACAGCGCCTCAAATTTTTGCAGCTGCACAGAATTGGATCCTCAGCCTGCCTGATAATATCTCTGTGATAATAAATTCAGTATATTCTTATGGCACAACCACTCTATCAATTGAAGGACTTAAAATAGGCAGCTCCGCCTCCGACAATCCATTCACAGAGTGGAAAAGTGCTTTTGAAATCTTTAACCCCGATGTGAAAACCAGCTATGGAACTTATTATGACATTTCATCGCTTTGGGTAGGAAATGACATCATGCCATTTAGAAAAGCGATTTCCAACATTCTGGTGACTCCTATAAATGAGAAAGGTATCACAAAAATTTATAATTTCATTGATCAATTGGGTAAAAACCAGCCACAGCTTGAATTTAATTTCCAGGTTGAAGCGCTAGGCGGCAAAATTTCCCAGAGCAACACTCCTAGTACATTGAAAAATGGGTTTGCCTGGATGTATCAACCCACTATTTGGAGTCAACAGACTCAAGCTAAAACTGCACTAAATTATAGCACGCAATTTCATTCATTAGTATCCGGTTACGTCTCCAAGTACGCTTACGGGAACACTCAAGATTATAGCCTTGGAAGCTATTTCATGACAGCCTACTACGGCAACAGTGCCAACCGCTTAATCGCAGTTAAAGACAAATACGATCCCAACAATGTTTTTCAGTGGCAGCAAAGCATTCCAGAAACAGGTCCTGCCCCGGGTGGTCTAATCTGCCAATAGGCTTCTTACTTTTGAGGGAAAGTAATTGTCATTCTTAAATTTGGAGTGCAGTGACAAGTCACCGCACTCCAAATTTAGCGCCAATTTTTTCTCGGTCTCTACGGGGTAAGGTGCACTTCAATCCTACAAATTATCCTGTAGATAAAGAATATCAATGCCTATATAATTATAAACCACAAAACTTTAAATAAATTCTATCACATGGTTTCTGTACAAGCTTACACACCTTTCTTGCAAGCATCCTCATCTAAGAGCACAAAGCCAAATAATCAACAAAATGAGCCCAACGATGTTGTAAATTTAGTTCAACCATTGTTTGATGCATTGAAAATCGAAACAACACCTAATCAAACTACACCAAAAGTCTCGAAAAAAAAGGATAAAGGTGTCATTCATGAATTCACGACAGATGAAATTCTTGCTCAACATCCCATAAGTTCTCTAGCAGTGCCAATATTTAACCCATCTTCAATAAAACCTATTTTAATCTTAACGAAAACAATTCTTCAAATAGCAGCTAAAAACATCTTTATGTATTTGGAAGTTGTTTTTATAAATCTTAATCCTATTGAAGATGCTGCCCAAAATGCTGAACAAAATTTAATAAATAAAAAAAGATCGATGGAGGTAAATGAAAATGAATTCAAATTGAACATAAAACAAATACAAAAAAGTTTGTCTTTGATTGAAGGCATAGTCAAAGAGGCAAAAAAGACTGCCTCAAAGTTCACTAATCATTTTCAATGTGTTGAAAATGATCTCTTACTGGCCGAATTCCATATTGATTTAATCAATGACAGAATATTAGATATTGATGACCTTTTTTCCAACAATACATTGTGCGCTATCTTTTGCCTAAATGAAATAAAAAAAGAACTTGAAAAAGTTAAAGATCACATTATTAATGTAGCACGCACTCTTATTCCGCTCACTTAAATTTGGGATAGTCTATGGGAGTGATTCAAAAGTCGGCGTTTTGTATGGTCAAACTTTTTTCGAATGATAAAAGGGGCTGCAGCTGCTTACGCTGCAATGGACTCTTTAAGGCGAAGAAGAAAAACCCCTCGTCCGGAAAATAGCTTTTCAGCATCAATTCTTCAGTTAATGAGGCCGTTTGTGTTAAGTGAGATAAAAATGCTGCTTGAAGCTTTGTATCGGGGATATAGACGATATATGTGCAATCATCATAAATGAGAGCACTTAATAGTTGAATCTGCTGCTTTTCTAAAGCTTTTTCAAACGCCCCTTTCCATTGAATGCGATTTTCAGGATTCCAGAAGGTGCCTGCAGGTATACCGGCTATGCCATAAAAAAGCTTACCTTCTTTATAAAGCTTGTAGTCTTTTTTTAATAATAAATCAGGTGTAAGATGCTCTACAGCATTTCGAGATTTAATTAAAACATCATAAAGACTATTTTTGTAATATTCTCCCGCTCTATCTTTAAGTAAGCTGACCATAGCAATATCCTTTTCTGTTACAACAGCAGGATTTTTGAGATCTTTTGTATCCAAAAGAATCGCTGAAAGAAGCATATAGGCTACTTGTGAGGAAATGCTTTCAGAAGCTGATGCGAACATCATTTCAGCAATAAGAGTTGAATTTGATCCTGCTTTTTTTATTATTTTTCCGTCTTCAAGCATTCGAGGATAGTAAATTTTTTCATCTTTATGATGATCGATAATTCTTTCTACCCAATTTTCGAAAGCCTTTTGATCATGGGCCAAAAGATTATGATCGACAAGTGTGAGGCGCACATCCCCCTGTGTTGCCAAGTTTAGCAAAAAGGGAAGATCTTCTTGGTACAGAAGTAAGCTTGGATCAATATTAAGCGTTTCTAAAACATACAATACATCGCCGCGTAATGGTAAGTCAGCCCGCAGAATGTTTATGACTGGTATGTATAATCCCCTATCGGCGTTGACAAAGGCAAGTGTGATGGCACTTACAATCGAATCCATATCAGCAGATTGATTACCTAAAACAACATGAACGATTTCTTCCGGGGGTTCTCCACTTTCCTTGAGAACCATCAGCTTATCATGAACGCTCGAAAGGTAGCTACTTAAGGAGTTCTGCTGAGGCATTTCTTCTATTGAAGCTGACATGGGTAGTATAATCCAAATATGCATTCCTATAAGGAGGAACAACCTAAGTATAAAACATGGGCTTCTATAATTAATTTCTATGCGCATAAAAAAACCATAGTATAGCGAGATGAGGATTATTTATTTATCTGTAATTAGCGAAATAACGTACAAACTAGTCATAAATTAAAAATTATACAACAAAAACTTAATTTAATCAATACAATTATACTTAATCACAACTAATCATGATTATACCGGTCGTGATTCAAAAGTTGACATCAACTTAAATAAATCTGTATATATATTTACGAATACCGCCCACCCCCATCTTCGGGGGTGCAATTGATGGTGTAAGGCTACCCAGGGTTGCGCTTCGCTTACCCTGGGCTAATTGCCCTCACCCACTTCATGGGTGATTTAATAAGCTCATTAACAATCTATTTTTCTAGAACTACCTTGCAAGTTATAATTTACCCACGAAGTGAGTGAGGGCTATTAGCCCAGGGTAAGCGAAGCGCAACCCTGGGTAGCCTTACACCATCAATTGCACCCCCGAAGAGGGGTGTGGGCTTTATTCATGAATATATATACAAATTTATTTGAGTTAATAACATTGAGCGCTAGCGGAGGGCGATTGATTAATGACCGATAGGTATAAAGGTTAATTTCAGACAATCCATGCAGGAAGAAATAATATCTTACTTTCTCCGTCATAAGACAAGGGGCCAGTGTAACAAATCACCCCGAAAGAACATTTTGGATTACTTTGCATAAACCCTTTTAAGTTTTTGATTTTTTTTGTAGGTACCTGAGAATGGCAGGTTACCTCAATAGGAATAATCTGATTTCCTAAAGAGACGACAAAATCGACCTCTGATCCAGTTGCAGTACGCCAAAATGAAATTTGCTGTCTTTCAAAAGA
>Ga0207123_1110_pt1 | contig 12351 bp, 8 predicted proteins | sample Alteio_BWMinHeat_39_FD_153503 | JGI IMG/M metagenome (GOLD analysis project Ga0207123, IMG submission 153503) | Enriched cells from forest soil in Barre Woods Harvard Forest LTER site, Petersham, Massachusetts, United States -... | ecosystem: Environmental > Terrestrial > Soil > Temperate forest >... | reverse complement strand
ATCGATTTTAAATCGACTACACTGAAAGGTACTCCAACAATCGCAAAGTGCTTCAAATGCGTCACAGCAGTTTTAACCCCAATAGGAAACTTGGCCCCGGCTATTAAAACGATATTAGAACTTCTCACAGCTGAATTAAGAAGACTTCGCGATATCAATACTATTTTGCCTCCATAACCCCACAAATAGGCGCTTTTGGCAGTCAATACCTGAAATTTATTTGGTGAAGGAGCCGCCTCCGGATTGACATTAAAATTGGTTATCCCATTTGTAGACATCTGTGTCGCATGTACTGCAATACTCATTGATTTTCTCCTAAAAAAATTATCTAATATTATTTACTACAATCGTAGTAATTAAAAACAAAAAAATCGTCTTCTATGCTCTTAAAGCCATATCATGCATGTTAATAGCAAACATACACCTACACAAACTCCGAAAAAATTAAGACCTGGTACATAAGCTTGGCCCTTTGGACTAATTCCAAGTATAGCTTGTATACGAACCAACGTAGAGTTTTCCGGACTTGTAAAATAGCAAATGGTTTGATGACTCTTTAACTGCTTCGCAACTTTTAACAAAGCCGACGCCATCGAATCTGCACTGACACCATATTTCAATACGTTCTGATCACAGGCGAGCTCCTGTTCCTGCTCAATTTTCTTAATCCAAAACCGTGTCGGCACCCACCAGAAGAAGGCTGCAACCAAATGATATAAAAGGCGAGTCATCGGATCTTTATATTTAACATGTTCCCATTCATGTGCAATGACAGCTTCAAATTCTTGCTGGGACAAAATATCCATCGTTTTTAGAGGAATAATAATAATATTTGGATAGGCTGTAAGAGGTATTTGAATTTCATCACTGACATAAATATTGATCTTGTTTTTCAGCAGCATCTGTGTCAATTCGCCACTAACAATTAAGCGCCTGCAAATGGAAGCCCTTCTCATAACGGCATGAAGCGAATAAACCAAGAAAATTGCCTGAACAAGCTTGTAAAGGGCAAATAGAAGGGATGCCCCTGCAAATATCATAAAAATCGTTGAAAAGAAGCCGTGATCATGACCTACACCCAAATGCCTTACCAACGATATTTGATTTTGCATCAATTCCATCTTCAAATGAGGATAAAAAATCTCCAAAATCAACTTTTGCAAACAACTTTCGCAGCTCAATGGATTAATCCAATGTGCAATGCTATATTGACTAAATAAAAGATCGATCAATAAACTGAAAAATGGGAGTAACCTCATGCTAGAACGGATTCGATGGCGCTGTATTCGAAAAATCTTAATTAGAATTTCAACAGCAAATGCCACCGTAAAAAAGGCAAAAAATGAACTGCTTAAAATTAATAAAATATAAAATGGATTTGAAATCATTTTACAGAAACCTTTGTTTTAGCAGCTTTTGCTTTCAGCACCAGCCTTTCCATTTCTTCCAAATCTGTTTCGGAAAGATCATCAGCAGTTTCAATCAAATGGTTAACCAACACACTTGTTGTTACCCCGAAAAATTTCTGCTTCAGCGTATCCAGGAAAGAAAAAGAATTTGTGGAAGGCAAGATCCAATATTCATATTGTAACCCCACACGTTCTCTACCAAGTTTTTTTTTCTCCGCTAACCTAGACATCACGGTCATCACAGTATTATAGTTGTCCAAGCCGCCTAAAGCCTGATGCACATTCTTAACCGTCTTTCGTTCTGCTGATTGTAAAATCAAAAGAATCTGCGATTCCAATTCTCCAAAAGCTCTTTTTGTCATTGAATTTCCTTGTTAAAGGTCAAAGAATACTACATTCGTAGTTTTAAGGCAAGCTAAATATTTACTTCCTTAAAAAGGCATGGAAATGAACCTTTCTTAGCCATGGTGAATACGAAGGTGCTTTTGAATCACGACCGGTATATTGTACATGTGAACATTTACGGCATATTCTCTTTTAATCTACTATTGACACAAAATTAATTTTTTAATATAATAAACAGCTTTACATGCAACTATAGATTAAAATGACACACACAATTAACAGTAACCCAACTAATAATAAATGCAATCAAAACGAATTAATAACTGTTCGTCCAAAAACTACTACTTCAGCCACGATAGCCGGACGGCAAGTCAAAAGAGGATGTTTATCTAAATTTATAAGGATTTCGACAATTGCATTAGGTGCTTTAGGTGCTTTAGCCCTTACAGCAGCCGGTATAATTCATTATCTCGTACATCAAAATGAAAACAATCAAGCAGCCTTTAATATAGCCATACAAGATTCCCAATGTGAAAACGCCCTGCATTTAGCGGAGCAATTTACTTTGCAAGAACATAGAGATGCGGCTATAACCCTTCTCTCAAAAAGATGTCTTCCAGACATAGCTTCAATTGGAATTGATCAAATTTCGGATGAATTTCTACTAAAAGAAGCCCAAGTCAATGTACTACTCAACTTTATGGAGAATAATCAATTTGAACAAGCTTTTGACTGGCTAGATACATTATCGGCAAGAGACGAAATCCTTTTAAGAATGCTCGATGAATCGTACAAGCCATCATTCCAAGGAACGACGACAAGCGATCTCATGAACCCAGAAACTAAACTTAAAATGACCGATCGCAATTCCATCAAGGACTATGTCTTTCAGAATTTAACAGGCACTGAATCGATGAAAACGGCCTTCGAAACTGTGATGAATAACTCTTTTAATGAAGGTAATCTTTCAGAGATCTTTTACTGGGTCAGTATGATCGGCGAATCTTATCAACCCGATATCCTTTCATCACTCTACCAAGCGAGCTTTTCTCGCAATCCAGACCAGTATGATCAAATCATTGAATTCATCGATAAAAGTGTAGCCGACGAAAAGACGTTAAAAAACATTAAAACAAATGCACCCTATATCCCCCCTGACTATAATAATATGTTCTATTTCATGGAGTCAATGATAGTCGATCATCGCGATTTCATTACAAATAACAAAATTGCAGAGTGCTTTAATTGGATTAACACTATTGTTACTAACGTTTTAGGGAAGGATTATTTTCTCTGTGAAACGCTACGCATAGCCATCGAAGTAAATTCTCCGAGTTACAACCAAATTAAACAGCATGTACTAAAACAAATGCAAATACCATCTTTTCGGACGATCGCCCGAAAAATGGCAAAAAAACATGATGTTAAACAGACAACACAAAAAATTACTGAATCGTCCCATCAAAAACAATTAGACACATTACAACTCTATCAGGTTTATTTTGCGAAAATTAGAAATTAAAGTGCATGTGCAAAAGGGAATGAACCGTTATTGATCTGCCCCATCAGAAGCAGCACGAGTCATATGCTTCTTACCTGCAGTATTTGGTGAAACGTCTAAATTACGAACACCTGCAAAATGATTATTAACCAACTCAGATAGCTTGTCCTTAGCATAGTCGATATCATCGCTTTGACCATTTTTGCCACCGCTTGCCAGAATTAGAATTTGTTTTTGATTGCCATTAGATCCAATTTCTGAACCATACACACGCGTGCCACTCGAGAACTTAAATTCAAATAAATTCGAATCAAGTGTCTTTACTACTCCTAACTCGCCAGACTCTATCGCTCGATTAAAACGAGTTTTAACTTCTCTTTTTTGCTCTGGACTTTTTAAACCATTTTCATAGGTATGAGCATATTGTTTAGTAGCAACGAGAAGAACCTTAGCATCTGACCTTGCTGCAGGGGAAGAAAATAATTGCTTTCTGACTGGCCTTTTAATTGCCGCAGAAGCAGCACTGCTTGCCTTTTTTGCAAATCCCTGCGCTTGAACCATCATTTTTGCTTTAGCAGTCCGTTTTGCCGCCGAATCCGGAGCTAAATCAACGGTGATGGAACCCTTTTTTCTTTTCGGAGTTCTTTGCGGACTGCTTTTTATAGACTTCGGCGGAGAATCCGACATTTTAGACTGAGCTTCCTGTATACCTGCATCTATTGCACGACTAAGTTCATTACTTGATACCGCTTGAGGACCCTGCACGCGAAATAGTTCAAAGGCAGCAGACGATTGAATCGGTTGACTTGCGGCAGCTGCAGCAGCACATGATTCTGCCGGAACAAATTCTCGAGCCGAACTTGACAGTCTTCTCGAAGCCGCACTAAATTCATGACCCGGGTAATAAATATCAAAAATTTTTCCATAACCACTATTACACGTATTAATTAAGTGCTTTTCAGCATCAGATAAAGCCATGCAAGCATCCCATATCAGGTGCCAATCAGGAAGTGACACTATCTCTTTCATAACACTTAATGTTCCAGATTTAAATTTCATAACATCAGCTGCAGGAACATTACTAAAGTATGAAATACAGCCGGAAATTTTAAATCTTGTTACATGCTCATTTAGGTTTAGTTTTTGAATTCTTTGTTGTTGAACTTGTCCATTCTGAATATTGTGATTTAACTGATAATTTTCGCCACCCGTTGAAGCTGCCTCATAAGCAGTGTATGACATCTGAGAATGGTAAAGCGCATGGAATGGCTGATAATTGCTACTGGCTGCTGATGCCGCTGATGCTTGCGAAACAGAGTAAGCCTCCTGAGGGTGAAAATGCGCATATTGATTTTGCTGATAATTGCTACCGGCTGCCGCTGCCTGAAAAACAGGGTAAGCTACCTGTGCAACCATCTGAGAATTATGAGGGGGGGGCAGAAATCCTTGATTTGACTGTGCATGTTGAGGGCCAAGATACTGCATGTGAAACATACCGCTAGGTCCATGTGCATATGGCATGCTACCAGAAGGCTGCATTGGCACTAAAGCCGGAGGTCTTGCAGGAAAACCAGGAGGGGGGGCACATGTGGCGGGGTACCCAACTTGAGGTGTAAACGGATATTGGGATTGCAGATATGGTTGTTGCTGGTTAACCTGGTATGTCATAAAAAACCTTACTATTATTAGTTAATAATACAGTAATGCTTATACGACTTAAAGTCAATACTTTACTTACGTTAAAGTAATTATATGTTTTAAATAAATACCCTAAAATCTTGTACCAGCCGAAGAATTAATGCCAAAATAGGGAGCATGTTCACGCAATGGCGTCAGCTTAAAGAAGTTTATATGCTTTTGTTGTGTCGCCCCTCCGGGACTTCGATTTGTTTTTGAGTTACCCAGGCTGAGGAACGAAGCCTGGGTAACTCAAAAACAAATCGAAGTCCCGGAGGGGCGACACAACAAAAGCATATAAACTTCTTTAAGCTGATGACATTGTACTTACGCATGGGGCTATATGCTTCCACCGCTTCGCGGTTATTAAACCCTCATAATTTTATGAAATGACGGTTTTATTCAATAATCCGATATATTTGAAACGTGTTTAGACCTCTCATATCATTCCCTTCCGAAAAGCTTCTTTTATTGCGCAAATTTTCAAAAAAACATTGGAAAGTAAATTATAACCGTTGTTTTATTTGATTTTATTGCAATAAACTTTCTAAATATGTAGACTATGCCACGCATAATTTAACCACGCAGTATAACGCGATTAGGGATCAGGGATCGATGACATCTATCTACAATAAAGTTTATATATCCTCCTTAAATGCGACCCAAACCTCTTTTTTCCCACCCATCCTCAAAAAAGCATCTGATTTTATTTTTTCATTTCCTCAAACACGAAAAATTATTTCTACTGTTTTAACTAGTGGGACTTTCACCATTGATGCCTCGACATCTTTTACATGCCAATCCAGTTGGAACGTTGAAACCCGAGTTTTATCCATCAGCAAAGATGAAATCGAAAAGCCGCATAATACAGTTCACAAGATAGCCTCCCATCTTATATTTGAATTATTTAATGCTGTAAAAAGTCCACTTTTTAAACTATTAAAGCAAAATGTATTAGACAGAAAGATCGATAAACAAACATTCGTCACTGAAACCGAAAAAATTGAATTTGAATCACAAAAAGAATCTAAGAAGGTTCTCAAGCAAATAGTCAAAGTCGCTCATTTAAGCCGCCAAATTTTCCAACAAGATTTATCGGGCTTTGCTAACTTTGATTTGCATTATAGATATCAACAGCTTGTAGGCCACTCAACACGTTACGAAAAGTATTTTGATCAGCTAACATGCAATCAAATACCTTCACCCATCCAAGGTGCATGGAAAGTCCTTCCTAGGGATGTCTTAAAACCTGTTTTTAAACAGCTTCTTTATTTAAAAAATCTCAACGTTACCCGAAAAAACGATGAAACAACGCAGAAAAAAATCGGTCATCTATTAAATGAGTATCTAACAAAACTCTCATCAATAGATTCTGAAAGTGATTCCGTCCTTCTTTCATTCACAGAGCTTTTTCGCTGGGATACACTTTTCGACTATTTGTTTCTCTTTAGACATCCCTCGAATAAAATACCCCCTGCTACAAATAAAAAGGCAGTATCTAACAAAAAAAACTTCCAAACTATTTTAGACAATCAAAAATTACTGATTTTAAGGACCATAACTCCTATTAATTCTATCTCAAACCATAAAAGAGCTGCCTCTCTATCTAAAATGGGTTCCCTTTTGAATGTTTATTTAAATGAATATGTGCGTGCAGATTCTTGTGCCAATCACTTTTTTCTTCGACTACGCAAACGTTTAACGTGGTCAGAAATATTTAATTCTGTTGTAACAGAAAGAGTCGGAATTCAAAATTCATCCACATAGCCCTCAACTTTCTATCGAAACATGGACCTCTCATGCCGCATCGCACACGGCTCTGGTGGGTCCATTTGCAGATGCGTTTGTAAAAAGGCGCGGACTTGGACTTAAACATCCAGTGCATGACTTCTTGTTTACATACTATAGCTGTTCCCCTTTAAAGCTAAAACAATGGATGCCATCATTTGAAGATGTTTTGATTATTTCAGAAAAAACTCGTGAAGATTATCCTTGGCTGAACGGCTATTGGTGCCATATCAATGAAGATTTATTAACTCTTAATCGAGAACTTCTTCATGAAAATACGCGTAGTTTAGCCAGATTTATTGCAGACCTATGCCGCAATATTTTACAGAGAGCTCCTAGATTTCGTTGTTTTGGCTTACATGAATGGGCCATGGTCTACAAGTTGCCTCAAGATGCACTCAGACATAATGGACAACGCCTCAGATTGCCCCCAAAAGATCTTGCTAATTTTGTTGAGAGCCAAACAATTTGCTGTTCTCATTATGATGCGTATCGTTTTTTTACAGACGAAGCCCGTTCATTTAATACCCTGAATCCTGTGATTGAAACGCGATTGCAAATGGAGCAAAGCGGATGTCTGCATGCCAACATGGATCTATATAAATGGGCAACGAAACTCTGGCCCTGGGTAGGATCAAATCTAATCGCCAAAACTTTCATGCTTGGCCTTAAAGGCCGTGAATTGGATATGAGGGCTAGTCCCTATGATCTAACAGCAGATGGCTTTCCTCCTATATGCATAGAGACGGAGGAGGGCCGCAAGCAATACCAAGAAGAGCAACAGAGATTTACTGCTTGCGCTGTACCTATGCGTGAAGAATTGCTCGCGGTCTGCGAAAAAATATATAGTCTCTAAAATAGTCTAAAACGCATACCCCACACCAATACCAAACTTCAAAGCGCTTAAATCTAAGAGGTGTTGTACATAGACTACTTTGTCTGGATTAATCTTTTGGTGGAAATGAAAATGTTGATAATAATATTCAAAAAAACCATCAAAATAGATACAATCATTGAATTTATAGTTAAGCCCTGCTTTGAAAAGTGCTCCAAAAGCATTCTTATGCATGTGTTCATGGACATAAGGAGAATGATCGTGAATTCCTAACAAACTATAGCTGACTCCCAAGCCCAAATAAGCATCCACACAAGATAATACAGGAAGCATAAACTTTAACCCCAAACTCATCGGAAGCAGTCTTAAATCCGTTTTCGAATCTAAACCTATCGACCGCCCTGTATCCCACACATATCCTATATCAAACCAGGCGTCGCACCAACAATTTAATTTTGCATCCAATTCAAGCTCAAGTGCGGGTAAAAAAGTATCATAAATGTGCCTTGCCTTCTTTTTCAGAGGGTAAAAAGCTGCAAATCGAAACTCTAAAGATAATCCCTCAAAATAAGATTGTTTATTAAGACAGGATAATTCGTTAAGGCGCCATGTAGACCCTTGTTCTTTGGTACCCCAAGATTCAGAATCTTTCAAAACTGCAAGATCTGAACACTGCACTTGATTTGTATCTTCTGATATACTTCGATCCATACGACTTAAATTATGGTCGCTACTGTAAGGTAAGCTAGTAACGCTTCCTTCTGATAGACTATGATCTCTACTGTCTGATATGGTGTGATCTATACTCGTTGACATGCTTAAATTATGGTCGCTACTATAAGGTAAGCTAGTAACGCTACCTTCTGAAAAACTATGATCGCTACTGTCTGATATGCTGCGATCTATACTCGTTGACATGCTTAAGTTATGGTCACTTCTGTCTGGCAAGCCAGGAACGTTACCTTCTGAAAAACTATGCTCATGGCTTTCTGATAAGCTGCTATCTATACCCTCAGACAAACCTAAACTATGAGCTCTACTGTCTGGTAAGCTATGATCACTACCCTCTGATAAACTGTGATCCTTACTATCTGATACACTGTGGTCCTTACTATCTGACAAGCTATGATCTATATCCTCAGACAAACTTAAGCTATTTTCGCTCATGTCTGGTAAGCTATGTTCCGTGCCCTTTGATAAGCTTAAAGTATGGTCGCTACTTTTCGATGAGCTCTCGGTAGAATCAACTTGATGAGTGTCGGAATAGTAGAAGCTCAATATAAACACTGACGATATTGCCAATAATACCAATACTACTTTTACAAATTTTTTCATTTTACGCTCTCGTTAATAAAAATTTTAACGTACGTAAAAAAACTTTTATACTCAAGCAAAAATTAAAATTTTTTTTCATACTTTAGCAAAAAAGTTGGCATTTCTAGTTCGCCACCCCCCGGGTATAGCCCCTCCGAAGCCGAGAAAAAATTGGCGCTAAATTTGGAGTGCGGTGACTTGTCACCGCATTTTTGAGAATACACGTGCCGACAGTACTATTTAAGCAATGACACTATAGTCTATTTTTAAAAAAGCGGTGACAAGTCACCGCACTCCAAATTTAGCGCCAATTTTTTCTCGGATTCGGAGGGGCAAACCTGGAGAGAGCAGTGAAATATTTCGATTTAGTTTATCTATTTAGGTACTCGTATTTGCGAAGACCTAAAAAGTCTTGAACCAATATTAAGGGCTTTGATTTTACCTAATGTAAGGACTTCTGCTTGTTTTTTCCACTTTTTAAGGAACAACCACATAATAAAACCCGTCCTAAATGACTCCACAATTACACGGAAAATTCGATACTTGAGCTTAATTCCTTCAGGTTGCGTTCGATCTTTTTTCTTAATTCTAACCGTGCCTTTAAGCGTTTTATCAAAAAGTTGAAGTAATAACTTTTCATCATCATGCTTGGCTGCCATTGTATGAGCCTTCCCAAGATCACTGACTTTACATTCTATCTTAAGCTTATAGTCGATCTCTATATGGGGGCCTCCAATATAGCAAGATAGATCTTCTGCATGTCTTGCACTTGTGACTACAGGAGTTCTTTCTCCCATTTTAATTAATTGATCTTTTTTACTTTTATATAACTTAGCCATTTCCTTCCCTGCCCCAGGGGAACTAAAAAGATAAACTTTCTTGATTACACTTTGAGATTTTTTGTTCCCATCTTGCCAATATTTGCCTGATGCATTCCGTCTCCGTTCTCCTACAAAATTAGCAGTGATTATTTGTGCGAGTGCACCGCCAAGACTATGACCTGTTATGACTACAGGACCGTATTTTTGGGCCATCGAAGCCAGCTTTCGTTTAATTTCCTCCTTGGAAATTTCAAAACCATATTGTCCAATTCCTTTAATTTTACCCGCCCTGCCTGTATCATCGATCCTATGTTGGTACCAAGCTTCTTTATCTTCTATTACAGTACCACGACAACAAAAAACAGGAGGATCTCCCTGTTTTAATGGTTTTAAAACGACAATTTGCATTCCGCGTTTATTTGTCATCACCTCGTCAACTTGGTAATCCCCAAAACCTCCTCCGGGAGATTTAATAACCTCTCCTACAACCAATTTCACATAAGAAATATCTACGCCACAGATCCTAAAAAAATCGGGCTCAATATCATCCTTATTCACGACATTACCTTTTCGAGTTTTTTGGGAAATCTCAACGCGTAATCTATTAAGATCATCCTCCATGTATTTTCGATTATATTCATCTGAACTAGTATTAACCATTTCAGTGTGAATTTTATCACTAACTTTTCTTTTTAAGCTGGGTGAGCTCGGTATGGACTCAATGGGTATTGCACTAAGATTAAAGGAGGACGAACTTTCGCGGCCCCCTCTTTCTCCACGAAGCTTTTGTTTAACTATCATCGTAGTGAGCTCTACATCACTAGTCCTTTTCGCTTCTTGAGTGGAGTTAACTTGTGGAAAAGGCTGGATAGAAAATGAATTTTCTCTAGGTCTTGAGGCTGAAGAATCTTGGATTAGTTGGCTCATTTTTATCACATAATGAACAGGTTATATACTTTTTACACACTCACTCTATCATATATTTATTTTACATTATTTTTGTATTTAAAACATCCTAATAAAAAGACAACGCAAAAACATTACCCACTTTCATTATTTAAAAAATACTATTCTACTTGCAAACAAAACAAAAACCACGTATAATTTAGATTTAAAAATAAAACAAGTTATAAAAACCTTACATTAAAAAGTTTAATTATTGTTTTTTAAATTTTTTACTAATCTTCAAGAAGGTAATGTTAATATGCCAAAAACGATCACTTTTTCTTCTTCGTCCCTCGTAGAAAATTCAAATCCTTTGACGCCAGCTTCAAAATCTTTAACTCCATCCTCTGCAATGCAAGGGCGTCAAGTAAGTTCTTCTCCTTCAGCAACATTTGGTGATACTTTATCAAAAGTTACACAACAGAATCAAAAAATTGAGCAACCTTTCCAATCCCCGACAACTAGAACCCCTCTTGCTGATAGAACCAATACATTCTCCATCGAAACCCCTGCCTCGAAATCCACCGCCACATTGTCAGCCAGTTCCAGCAATAGCAAAAATAAAACGACCTCTTCATTTTCAACACCTGCGAGCCAATCCAGTGCCAGCGAAGACGAAGAAGTCTCTCTACTTTTATCATCCACAGCCTCCCCTTCGATTAACAGTGAAAATGGGGGATCTTCTTTCTTGTCGACACCAACAGGCAGCCTTATAGGCAATATAAATAATTTCCGTTTCGATTCTCCTGTTAGGCAACCTTTTTCAAGGTCTAGTTCTAGATTTAATACCCCTGATTCAAATTCAAGAACCCCTCCTGCTTCATCAGCTAGAAATGGCTCACCTCATCAATTTCAAACTCTAAGCAGGCTACCTTTCACTAAAGCGTGTCCAAGTGCTCCCACCCGCCATTCGATTGGTTCAAAAGCTGCCTCCACACTTAACTGTCTTACTCTACAACCACCCACTTCTTTGCAACCGCATTACCAGGCAACTCTTAATAGTGTCCAATTTATCTTACAATCCATCGGACAGGGTAAAGAGCATCATGTGCTTGCTGCTGCTGATTCCGAAATTTCGCTAACATTAGTAAAAGATGTCGACAAGGGAGTTCCTGAAGCATTGAATTTTAAAGCTTGTGAATACGTTGTTAAACAAATTAAAATGTCGATCAATAACGAATTCAGGGGTTACGAACGCGAAGAAACAACAGCTAAAGCGGATATAGTAGCGCATAGGTACTTCCAAAATATTGCCTCAGATTTACAAAAATGTGGGTATGATGCGGAAACAAAAACCGGCGGTATACACCTTCCAAAAGTGCTCATCCTGCCGGATCCATATTCTCATAAGAATGCTTTCTTTATCGAAGAACGTTTGGAAGCAGCAGTTGACTGTTCGCAATGGAGTAATCTAAACAAAAACAAGAAATTTGCTGATCTAGATGCAAAATCACAAATTTTCCTGAGAGCGATGAAAGAAGAGTTTGCATTTTCCGTGCGCCAAGGCTGGTTGCGCATTGGTGATATTAAACCGGATAATTTCATGTGGAAAAAAGATAGAGAAGGGAAGGATCAACTCTATTTGGCCGATAGAAAAAAAGCAGATGAAGACGACGAATTGCTCGAGCTTTATGGCCAAATTCGCGATTGTGCTGCTGGAAATTCCCACATTTTTGAAGAACTCTGCAGCGGCTTCAAATTTGATGAAAATGGCGA
>Ga0207123_1107_pt1 | contig 12709 bp, 19 predicted proteins | sample Alteio_BWMinHeat_39_FD_153503 | JGI IMG/M metagenome (GOLD analysis project Ga0207123, IMG submission 153503) | Enriched cells from forest soil in Barre Woods Harvard Forest LTER site, Petersham, Massachusetts, United States -... | ecosystem: Environmental > Terrestrial > Soil > Temperate forest >... | reverse complement strand
CCGTCCAGCCATCATCGGTCTTCAGGATGTGGTAGAACTCGTAGAGCTTTCCATTGATCGGATCGACGACGATCGCATGCCGGTCTCCCTTCCCATTCCGCTGGACGTCTTCCAGTTTCTTGTTGTCGCCGGGCACCCAGTCCTCGACCGGCATGTTGTCGGGAACAGGGAAGGGCCCGTTATCCGACTCGCCGCCGTACGCTTCGCCCTGATTCTTGGCGATCTTCACGTCCACTTTCTTCTGGTTGGGCGGCACGATGATGAACCCCATGTCGAGGTTGACCGCCAACTTTCCATCGTTTCCGACGGTTGCAACCATCTCCTTCGAGTTCTTGAGCAGCGGTCGCTGCGAGATGTCCTCGTTCCACGGGTTGTCCACCGGGAAGACCTGCATCGCGGCGAGGATGGCATCGGTCTCCTTGGTGTTGAACATCACCGGTTCCTTGATCTCCGGCATGGGCGGTAGCACGCGCCCACTGGAGTGCTTGACGGGGGCGTCCGTACGGTCCTTCGCGGCGGACCGTTGGTCGTCGTTGCCCAACAAAAGGGCGACCGTCACGCAGAACGTGAAGGATGCCAGCAGGTAATGAGGCTTCATTTTTATGTCGTCTCCCTGTCGGTAGGCGTGAGAGGTTGCGAATCACTTCCGACCCAAGCGCTTGTCGGTGATGTCCAGAAACACAGCCCGGTCACCCGCCGTCCTTGAGTGTAGTTCGGACGGATACTCGATGCCCGCGTCCGTGACGTTGCCGGAGTCAGGCCTAGTTTATCCAGATGCCTCAGGCGGACCAGTCCTTCAGGCCGACATCCGTTACTATGGCGAACCAAATATACCTGTCCCTCGCCAGCCCCGGTTCTCCCGAGCGCAAGCTGTGTAACAGCTGCGCAACAACCGCATCGCCTGACGATCTGATCTGATCCGGCCGGCACGTGGCCTTCACGCCAATAGTCCCGTGGAGGCACCGTCGGCACTGTCAGGTTGCGGCGTGATCCAGCACCAGACGAAACCGCCAGCAGCGACGATCGCACACGCCACGGTGATGGCACCCGGCCAGCCGAGCGATGACTGGGCGAGCACCGGAGTCAATGTTGGCGAGACGAGGCCGCCGGCGTTGCCGAAGGCGTTCATGAAAGCGGCGACGAGCCCACGATTGCGCCTGCCAATATCGGTCGCCGTCGTCCAGAACACCCCTTCACACATGCCCAGCGCACCCATCGAGACTGCCAGAGCCAGAACGACGCGCAACTCGGATTGGACCGACACTGCAACGAGTGCGCCAACCGCTCCCATCCCCATCCCCGTCATCACGATCGCCCGACGGCCTCGCGCCACTCCAATCCACCGGCAAATGGTGTCTGTACACAGTCCACCGAGCACCATGCCGGCCCCTTGGGCGAGCGTGATCCAAAACGAGTCGTTCCGGGCATCGACTTTGTCGACGTGCAGCACGTCCTTCAAATAGTAGTCCATCCAGTAAAAGAACAAGTACTGGAAATAACCGAACGCGGTGTAGCTGAGGGAAATCAGCCAGAGTTCGCGGCGATACAGGAGCGACCAATCGACCGGCGCTTGAATGCCGGGCGTCCTGGGCGTCGAGTCCGTCGATGCCGACTGAACTGCCGGTGCGTGCGAAGGCACCTGCCGCGAAACGGTCAAGTGCCAGACGACTCCGAACCCGAACAGTGCGGCCCCCGACACGAAGAATGCCCACGGCCAGGTCAACCGATCAATCAACAGGCCGAACACCGGGTAGCAGAAAGCGATTCCGATCAGCGCTCCAGCCGTCACCATACCGTTGGCGGTCGCTCGGCGGCTGGGCGGCATCACGTCCGATACGACGTGAGCGGCTCCCGGATGAAGGGGCGTGTTGCCCAATCCCGCGATGCTCCGGATTACTAGCAAACAGATCCAGAGTTGCAACGGGGTGAGAGCGACCAAGCCCGGTACGCCGGTCAGCCCTGCGAACGTGCCCATGACGAGCCCAAGGACCGTCAGCGCGCGAACCGGGCCAATTCGATCGATGAGCCAACCACCGGGGATCATCCCGAGCGTGTAGACGAACAAGAACGCAGTGTAGACCCAGCCCATGCGAGTTTCGCTGATGCCCCCCTTGCCGATGAACACTTCTGCTCCCGCCACCGAGATGGCGATCCGGTTGAAATGGGCCAATCCCGCGAGGGCCATCAGCAGCAAGACGATCGACCAGCGCGGCCAGTTCGATGGCGTATCCACGTCTCTTCGAGCCTCTCTTTACGAATTGGCCAGGGGTGGCGAGGGTCGTCTAATCGAGGTCTGGCGTCCGGTAGATGACCTGTCCTTTGAAGCGAATCTCTGCGTCCACCAGGTAGTTCTTCAGCCGCGCCACGTTCACCGTCATCCCCAATCCAGGCGCGGCCGGGAGGTGGATGAAGCCGTCCTTGTCGAGTTCGATGTGGTTAGTGGTCAAATCAGTCGCGAGGCATTTCGGTTCGACCGGGTATTCGGCAATTACATCGTCCTCGAGTCCCGCGAAAGGTTGCAGCGAGGCGCTGAGCTGGAGGTGCGAAGTAAAGGTGTGATTGACGTACGTGACGCCTCGGGTGTGAGCGTAGTCCGCGACGCGTTTGGCGACGCTGATGCCGCCGATGCGTCCGGCGTCGATTTGCACGTATCCGATGCCGGCATAATCGATCATCTGCCGAGCCATGTAAAAGTTGTGACAGCCTTCGCCTCCCGCGAGCTTGACAGGGCCCGTCCGCAGAGAGAGTTGCTTGTAGGCCTCCAAGGCGCCAGAGACGAAAGGTTCTTCGAGCCAGGTCGCGCGGACATCCTGCAAGGCCTTCACCCGTTCGCTTGCGGCATCGATGTCGTCTCGCCAAACGGTTCCGATGTCAACCAACAGAGTTCCGTCCTCGCCAAGACCTTCCCGCGCCGCCCTGAATTGTTCGACGTCGGCCTCGACGCTGCCCAACCCGATCTGGCCCCAGCCGAACTTTGCGGCGCGAAATCCATTCCCTCGCGCTCGGCACCCTTTTTCGTACGTCTCGCTCGGGGTGCCGCCGAACAGCATCGAGGAATAGGGCATTTTGGGGTAGGCGGCCTTGTAGCCCAGCAAGCGATAGGCCGGCTCGTTCAGTCGCTTGCCAAGCAAGTCCCAGAGAGCCATGTCGATGCCGGAAAGCGTGTGGTCCGCTTGCAAAAGGTCCAGACTCTGGTCGCGCACCAAGTCACCGATGCGCTGGATATCCGCGACGTCGTCAATCGGTTGTCCGAGCACCGAAGCTTGCACCGGCTTGCAGGCGCTGTGCGACATGGGGCACACGAACGCGGCGATCGAGGGCAGTGGAGCGGCTTCGCATTCGCCCCAGCCGGTCACGCCGCCAGCTCGCACGCGCACCAGACAGGCATCCTGGCTGCCGTCGCCGATGTCGTGAACTTCGGGCATCGACAGATAAAAGAAATCAACCGATTCGATTTTCATGGAAGGCCTCACGCAATCGTCGCGGGCAGCTACGACCCCCGAGGCGACACGTTTTCAACAGGTTGCCGAGCCACTCCATTGTCCTGGACGCTTCCTTGCGTTTGGGTCGCTGCTTCGTCTCGACGGGGTCACAGAGTACGCAAGCGGATCGAGGAGGTCTCCATCGCGCCGACCACCCGCGCCCTCATCGAGGCAGAACTGCTCATCGATCAGTCAGTGTACAGAGAACTCGCTGCAATCGGAGAAAACCGTCTGAAGCTTGCTCCAACCCGTTACGTTGCGGAGCGCGACCGTGCGCGCGTCGGTCCGCCCCACCGACGGGCGTTTTCGAGCGCAAGCTCAGTGCGACATTACTGTTCGTCGAGTGACTTTTGGGGATGAACCAACGATCCCTGCGGCGGGAGGCGGTCACATGAGGATGATGTAGACAAAAATCACCGATACGTACCCGATCACTTCACTTCAGCTCGGTGAGGTTTCAGCCGTTGGAGCAGCCACTCCAGCGCGGCAGCGCGTTCGCGTTGCTGGGCACGTTGAGTCGGCGATGCAGTCTCATCGTCGGCCAAAGTCCTGATGCGGGCGAGGGCTCTGCATTGCTCTGTTGGATGACATTTGGGCCAAGCGTTCGGCTTCCTCGCGATAAAGGTCTTCGCGGTGCCGCCGTAACATGGGTCGCAGCGTCCTTCTCCCCTCACGCAAAACAACAATTTTGATCGAAAACTAACAGGCCAATCGGCCAGTTGCAAACGAAAATAACCCCACCTGAGCGAAAAAGCCTGTGTGACGCCGCACCCACATTTCGGCTTCGGTCATCACGCGGCCCCAGCTTTCTTCTTCGCCTTCCAATGCTGGTCGTCCCTGGCGGTGAGCAGTCCGGCGTTATCATCGGCTTTATTGTGGCGGGTCAGTGATCCGTTTACCGTCGGCGTACAAGGGGTCATTGGGGCTGCGGAGGCGTCGCCGGCCTACGGCGATCGGGTAAGCCGCTGAGCACGACGTGCAAACCCACGCGAGGTCGAACCACAGCGGCAGGCCGGGGGCCACGGACACTTTGCTTTCCCGCGCCAGCCGCCCGCCACACAAGCCGCAAGTCGGTTCCCGTTCCATGGCCATCCCCTCAACGGACCTTACCCTTTGTCCAACAACCCATCGAGTACCCAGCTGCGGTGGACAAGCTCGTCGCCACCGCGCAGGTGAAGCAGCGCCTCGCCCTCCGTCACCCTTGTTTCTTCCGCGGCGTCGGCGGATGCCGACCGCATCCGCTTCTGGGCGACAGCCCTGGTCGTGCGGCCGATCCGCTCGGCGACCTTGGCATCCACCGCTTTATGTTCGCATCGGATTTCTTGACTAACGACGTTCGTCCGATTAATCTCCACAACGCTGTTGCCAAAAAAGAGATTCCCATTTTCCTTCACTGCGACTGCGGAAGCGACAGGGATGAGTCAAGCCAGGGTCGGGGACTGCCGATGTCATTTTACAAGTACATTTGGTCCTTGTTGCGGCACTCGTTTCACCGGACCCTTTTGGCGTTTGAAGCAGCAGAAGCACTGCTCGCCGCAGCTGCTCACGGACTGTCGTACATGTATCCGTCCCTGGGAGAAATTCTGGGGCCGATTTCATTGACGTTGCTGGGGTTGATACCAGTAACGCTTCTGGTCGGGATGTTCCTTGCAGCCTACTCGATTTACCGAGAAATGGATCAGGAGAGGGTGCAATTGCTAAATCACCCTGTGAAAGCAGAACGTGACCGTCTCAAGGCCGAAATCGAAGAGTTTTACGCGTCAAATAGACAGGTATTTCAACAGGGTGGTTTCGCAACCGCGCAATATGAAACCCTTGAGCGAGATCACACGTTTTTCGTCGAAAAGAATGGTGCGTTGAGGGCTGAGCAAGCGGTGAGATTCCGGGCTACCGGTCGCGTCAACATGGTTGACATCGAGGTAGGGGCGGATTCCGTAGTCGAATGGGTTTCGGATATGCAATTCCGAGCCAAAGTTGATGCCGGACATGAAATCGTTGTTCTCCACGGGGGCGGAAGCCCTACTTTGAAGAGTTTTTATTTGGTTTTCCTGCCGGAGGTTCCGCGGAACACGGTCATCACTTACACTTGTTCCTGGCAGTGGCCCCGTGCATGGGAAAGACTCATCGAGGGCAAGGCAGACGGATGGCAACAGGAAATCCGGTCACCAAACCCTGTACCAGTTTGCACTTTTCGGTTCAAACTGGCGCGGGGTCTGCCAGCTGTCAAGTTGCGCAACATAGGTGGGGGAGGGGGGCAATCAGTCGTAAGCCCGGTAGATGTTTCCGGATACAGCGAGTTCATCTGGAAAATGGAGAACGTCCCGGATGGAACGCTCGTTGATGTTCGGCTCGAACCATGATAGACTGGAAAAGGGAAAGGAGATTAAGGTATGTGCAAACAATTCGTTCACTTTGGCGGGCGATCAAAGGATACTATCGTCAAGGTGACAAAGTGAGCCCAGCGGTGCCATGCTGGTGCATCGAAAAAACAAGCTGGCGGGGGGAGGTCGTCGCCCGCGGCCGTTTTTGACCTTCCATACATCCTCTATCGAAGCACCACTAGCATCGCCGGGCTAGCACTCCACGAATAACTCAAGCCGACCTTTGTGGCTTCTCCCTTTGACCAGCAGGTGGGTGAACGTCTAGCTTGGCCTCTGGCACCACAGTCAATCGCTTTCGGTCGTTGCCCGGCACTGTTTTCCTGCCTTTTGCTCCCGGCGGTTTTGCCGGCTGACGGGAGGCCCAGTTTCCACCGCTTCTGTGCGACCGCCGACGTGGTGCGGCCAATCCCGTCCGCAACCCTGGCATCCGTTGCTGTGCCCAGTTGGGCCAGTTCTGCTGCCGACCAGGCTCGCAACCCCGAAAGGGGCAGCCCCAACGCTTCGCGCTTGATCCGCACCGCGTTCTCTGAGCGCCCGGTCCGCCGGCCAACGTCGGCGTCGGGCAGCGTGCCGTGCAACCCCTTTTTTGGAGGCAATTACCCCTTCCACATCCTGATACGGAGCTTTCTCCTCCAACTCTTCACGGCGCTTTGCGTCCGCCCCGTGCGCCGCGCAACCTCGGCATCAGACACTTGACCGAGCAGCGCTTCCTCCCACGGTTCCCATGCCTTGCCTGCTGCCGGCGGCCAGGTGCCCAGGCGGCGCTGGGCCTCGCTCATCTTCCGGCGTGCCTCGGCGGAGTGCGGCTCGGTCCGGCCCCGTCGATTGCCGGTTTCACGCCTGGCGCCCGCGCGGCCGGGATGCCGAGCGCGATCCGCTTCTGGGCGACAGCCGATGCAGTTCGCCCTATCCGGTCCGCGACCTTGGCATCCGTCGCCGTGCCGAGTTGGGCCAGTTGCTCCGCGGTCCAAACCCTCGACTCCGGGTTGGGCAGTCCCAACTTCTCGCGCTTGATCCGCGCTGCCTCCACTGTGCGCCCGATCCGCCGGGCTACTTCCGCATCGGGGAGCGTGCCAAGCAGTTCCACTTCTTCCTCTGACCACCACGGGCCGTGAAACCCCGGTTTGATGTGCCGCACAAGATTCAGCTTCTTCGCCAGCCGCCGCTTGGCGTCCCGTTCCTCGTCGGTCCATTCCTTCGCCTTGATCGCCTCGGCGCCGGCCTCCGCGTTGGCCTGTACTAGCCGGTGCGTGCCGGGGTTGTTTGTCCGGGTCACTTCGAGCGCCTGCCGCCAATGCCGGACGACGCCGTGGGACACGCCCCACCAGAAGCGGATTGCGGCCGCCGCCTCGGTGCGGACCGCGCGGGCCAGCTCGTCGTCGAGGAGCAAGCTTGGATGGCCCTTGCTGGCCACGGGTAGGCAGCGCGGCCAGGAGATGCGGGCGGAGGTCCAGCTTGTGATCTTCACCGTGCCGCGCATGAAGCAGTCGGTGCGGGCGCCGACGTGCAGGCGCGGCGTGCGATACGGGCCATGAAGCAGCTTGCACTTTTCGGGAATGCGTGGCATGCCGAACGCCCCCGGCTTGAGCTTTTTTTAATTGACAAACGATAATGTCGATGGTCGAATTCGCAAAGTGGTTTCGCAGTGTGGGCACCACCAAGACACTCGGCAATGGAGGCTGCTATGCTCGGGACCGTGTTAATGAAGACGGCATCGTAATTGCCTCCAAGCTCGCGTCTCGGAAGGTTAGTAGGAACCGGGGGAGAGTGGCTCTGCTTACCAAGCCCTGCGAGGAAGATGTGCGGTCCTTTGCTGTTCCCCCGCCTTTCTACGCATCGCTCCATGAGCAGTTGTGTGTGATTGTCTGAACGCTTGCACTCACCAAGGTAAGCGGTCCCTTTACGGTTCCCCGCCTTGAAAGGTTGTCCACATGAAACGTCTATTCTTCGTTGTGGTAGCTTCTGTATCAATCCTTCTTAGTGGCAGAACCTGCTTCGCCGGGTTTATCACAGCACGGGATGAAGCAGGTCAGTTTTCTCAAACCCAGGTTTTCAGCGAGACCCTCTTATCGCTTGGCAACAAGTTCGGCGCAACGCCAAATCAAATAGGGGCAACTGGGACCGTAAGTAATACCGGCTGGTCGCTCGTAATAACCGATACCTACCACGGCATGCCACTTGTTTTGAGCTATACAGGGACTACAACCACAGTCGATTCTGATACCATTCGGACAGCCTTTACAGGAACCGGATCGATTGGCTCGGTAGGAATCTCCGCTTTCGGATCTCAAACGTTTTTCTTGGCCGAAGACCAACAAAGCTGGGATGACACAATAACTATAGGACTGGGCTCAGACCCAAGGTTTTTTATACCTACCATTACTTCTTTAGCTAAAGCTCTTTATTGCGTAATCTGGATTAATCATGGTCCGGTATACAGCGGGGGTTATGATGTTACAGCAGTTAAGGGTTCGCCCTTCGCAAAGCTTGACATGTCGTCGGAGGCTTTTACTAGCGATACTGATCTGTTCGCTGCTCATGTGGACAGTTTTGAGGGGACTGATCTAACAGGCCAAATCAGCCATAGAGTTGTTCCTGAGCCTGGCACATTGACCCTCCTCGGTAGCGGCGTCCTGACCCTGCTCGGCTACGCCTGGTGGCGTCGTTGGCTGGCCCTCGCCCTGGTGAAGTAGCGGTAGTGTCCAATCACACGTGGCTTCGGGAAGCGCGATGCGCGCCTTCTACCTAGCGTGGCTCGCGGATGTTTCGGCCAGCCCCACAATTCTCCTGATCTGCTGCGTCAACTCCGCCAAACTTTTCCGTGGCCCCGGCGGAACCAACCCCCAGGAGCGGATCAGTTCGCGGCCCTTCTCGGTGACGTGCTGGCGGTCCTCTTCCAAGAGTCCACGCTGAACCAAGCGGCGCCAGGCGCGGGACAGGGCCGAGGTGTCTTTTTGGTACTTGCGTTCGCCGATGGTCGCCAGGCGGAAGTTCTTGCCGAAGTCACTGACGGCACGGTCCTTCGTTCGCTTCCAGCCGAAACATTCGCACAGAAACGCGGCCTGGCATACGCCCCTTTCGGCGACGTGGCGGAGGATGGCCTTCTGCAAGTCGGATAGTCCACGGCCCATTACGTCTTTCACCTACTTCACCAGCAGCAAAAATGCTGCCGCTGCGGTTCGCTGGCCTGGCAGCATGACCATTTTCATGAAGCCCGTTCGGATTTGGGACGGCGGTGATCGCTTTCGAGTTAGTATCGAGGCCGTCTCCGCAATCCCGCCCGCGGCACTCGCAGCTTACCTTTGCGCTCGGGGACAGCCGACACCATTGTCGGGCTGGGGCATGCGGTGGTCAAGCGTCCTAATCACCGGGCCTTCCCAGCGCTCAGCCGGTTCACCGCCTCCTGCAAGACAATCCGGGCGTCGTCCAGCCCGTCCTTGACGTTGTACAGGGCGGTGAGGTAGCGGTTCCATTCCTGGAGGGTGAGCTCGCCCCGATCGGTTCGCACTGCCTCGGTCTCCTTGCCCACTCCCTCGATTAGCGCGGTCAACCGCTTGACCCGCCCGCATTAGTGCAGCTGCGTTCATGGTAGCCCCTGGTGGGGCTGGGACAGCAGGAGTGTAACAGGGCTATGGCTAAAGGGAAGGCTGGTAGACGGTGAGCACGGTGGGTGGGCCGTTGCGCACGAAAAACCCCCGCAACGAGCGGGGGCCAGGTCATAGTCGGCAAGTAAGTCGGTTAGTGACTGTCTATAAGTCACGAGGCGGCGGCTCCACTAAATTGGGCGCCCTATTGGGCGTCGGCTGTGCTCCCGCTGGGACCGGATAGCCCCCTGATGGGATCGGATTTACGTTAGTGGCGGTTTTCGGCATACCGAGAATCTCGCGCACGGTCTGCTTGGTCTTTTCGACTTCGGCGTTTGTCTCCTCAACCTTGTCGATGAGGGTTTGGAGTAGCATCGGCAGGGCCGGAAAGGTTTTCAGTTTCACATCTCGCGGGCATTCGGCCCAGGGGGTTACATCGTCGTCTTTCCAGGCTTCCGCTAAAGTGTTGTCGTCATCGGTGAAGGAAGTGCAAGTCGCTTCGACCACGGCCAGCCGGAACTTGCCATTAACGCGGCGATGGCAAAGTTGCAGGAACCTGGTCTTTTTGGGGGTGACGTTGGTCCAAGCAACATTGACGCCAGACTCGACGCCGAGATTCAATTCCTTCGTGAGAAGCGCTTCGACTTCTTGAACGACCTTAGCCGCGTTGTCGGCGGCTTGATTCAGGGACGGTGCTAACTGACGGAGTTTTTGAAGAGACGAGTTTACTGTAGACATTGAAGTCTACCTTTCTGCCCTGCTAGGGCTGCAAAATGTAGGTGTCTGACTAGGACCTATAGGCCAGCGACTTGCCGACCAATGAGATCATATACATGATTCATAGGCATATCAAGGCGATTTCATCTTTGCCAGCGTGCGTTCCCTCACCCCGGCCCGATGTACTCTTCCATGACGACCTCCGCGGGACCGTCGCCGGTCAGCTCCGCCTCGGCCGCCGTCAGCGTGTCGCCGGCCTGCAGGACGCGCCAGCGCGCATACTCGCGGCACGTCCGAGCCTGGGGCGGGGCATCATCGGGCAATCGGTCCCGGCAGCGCTGGCAGGTGGGCTGGGTGTGCATGGTTCGGTGCCTCGCATTGCTTCACCGGCCACAATGGCGGTAACCATTTCCTCGACAAGGTTGTTCGGGAAGGCAGCGATCGCCAGGGCCCATTCCCCGAACCAGACGGTCCAGTTCAAGCCTTTGGCGATGGTCCGGAGCGCCGGCAGCATGGCCTCCGGCAACCTCCCAAGCGTTGTAATGAATCCAGGCATGGCCCGCGCGACGGCACCCCGCTCGGGCTCATAGTTCTCCTCCAGCCAATCGGCGAAGATCAGCCAGGTAGCAGCGTCGCGGGGATCCTCGGCGATGGCGCGGGCGAAGGCCAGGTAGTGCGGGTGCTCGGTGATAGGGCTCATTTCTTCCACCATTCCTTCGCCGATGGCCGGTCGCCCGATCGCGGCGTCGAACAATGGCCGGGCGCCGCCTCCCCTGCTCGCCTGGTCAGGTTCGGCGGGGACCAACCGATCCTCCCCAACGGTCAGACATCGCCTGACGCCGCGTGGAAAATGCAAATGACGTGCATGAAGATGCCGGGGATGAAACACAAGACGTAAGCGAAAGTCACCATTAAGAACCAGGCGAGTCCCGCCAAAACTTCACCCTTGTACATCTGACCGAGACCGGGAATGAGGAAACTAAGCACCGCCGCAACACCTGGGCTACCATGTCGCGCCCACTGACGCCGGCTGCTGCGAATCCCCGCGTGAAGGATTTCCCCGCAGTGCTTGCACTTGACGGCCCCGGCTATGATGGTCTCCTTGCAGTAGGGGCATCGCCACGTCGCGGGAGCTGCGGGTGCAGATGGGGGCGGTACGGCAATCGGCCGGACTTGATGAACGGGCCTCGGTGCCGAGAAATCAAACTCTTCCTCTGCGGCTGCGCCGGCTGCCTGTCGTTGGGTTTTCTCTATTGCCGCATCCTCCCGCAAAGCGTCCAGTTCTGCCTTGACACGGACTCGCTCTTTTTCCAAGTCCTCATCCGATGACCACAGCACTAGGATGGCACAGGTCGCCAGAACGGTGAACAGTGCCGCAACCGCGAGGGACCCTCCGATGATGGGACCGAGGCCGATGAGCCAAAACACGAACAAGGTGGGAAGGAAGAAAGCGGCGCCCAGGATCAGCGCCGAGCAGAGGCGTTCCCAGGGACCAGTCCCCAGCCGTGTCAGGTCGAATGCCTTGCGCGCCGTCTGTCGGATCACAATCGACTGCAGGAGCCAGGATCGGCGGCGGATGTTGTCGCGCATGGCTGGGGCTTGCTTGCTCATGGCGAAGTCCAAGATCGCGAGCGGCAAGTCAGATCGGTGAGAACGATTTTCGCCGCGCTGGACGTGACGGGCAAGGATAATCCTTACCGCGATGGCCACCGGACGCGAACTGCCGGCCGTGCCGTGCCCGTTTTGCCCTATGGCGCCCTCGCTCCAGCTGCCGGCGGACGGTTTTTCGGCGCCCTCGCCGGCCGGACGCGGCTAAAGCGATCCTGGCGAAGAATTAGGTCGGCTGCCCCGTTGCTACTCTTCTTTCTCTCGCGGGCGTTGCTTCGACTTCGCGTATTGCTCAAGCGCGCTGGCGCGCTGTTCAAGTGTTTGGGCGGCCTGCAGGATGGCCGCCCCGGCCTGTGCCACGGCGAGCTTCGGCAACAGGCACGTGGGGTCCTCGGCAAGGACCTGCAAGCGCCTGCAAGCGGCTATGATGTTGTCGAGTTGTTGGCTAATGCTGTCACGGCTCATTCTCCTTTGCCTGCGGTAGCGGCAAATTTGTGGCTTTGCCGGGGTCAGCGTCCGGCACCGTTGCCGGCCGCCCTCGGCACGATGGCGATTTCCGCCACGCTGACGGTCCCTGGGGTGACCTTGGCGGAAACCTCGTGTTTGCTCAGCACGCGCACTCCCGGCCCGTCCGCGCCACACACCTGGCCGATGAACTGGCCGCCGTGCCATATCTCGACGACGCACTGGCCCGGAAGTACGGAATGTTTGGCGATGCGCAGCTCGGTTTTCACGTCTTGCCCTTCTTCCCCTTCGCCGTCACTGCTCGGAGGGGTTGGTATTCGGTCATGCCCGCATCCATCCACGCTCGCAAGCGCTCCCGGTGCTCTTTTGACAGGGTTTTCACTTCCGCTTTGACACGCGCGAACGTCGCTTCCGCCTCGGCAACGTCGCGTTGTGCCTATCGTCGGGCCGCTTTGTCATCATCCAGGTACGA
>Ga0207123_1106_pt1 | contig 12819 bp, 3 predicted proteins | sample Alteio_BWMinHeat_39_FD_153503 | JGI IMG/M metagenome (GOLD analysis project Ga0207123, IMG submission 153503) | Enriched cells from forest soil in Barre Woods Harvard Forest LTER site, Petersham, Massachusetts, United States -... | ecosystem: Environmental > Terrestrial > Soil > Temperate forest >... | reverse complement strand
TAACGAACGAGGTGGCCGGGGCGCTGGGCCGATTGTCGTATCAATATGACCCGGTGGGCAACCGGACGACCCGTACATCGACGATCTCAGGACTGACCAACCAGGTATTCAGCTTCAACACGAATGATTGGCTGACCTCCGATCAATACGACGCTGATGGAAACACGACCAATTCTTCAAACAATGCTTATCAATATGATCCGGCGAATGAATTGACTAATGTCAACAATGCCATTTCTTTGGTTTACGATGGCGACGGAAGTCGGGTCATGAAACAGGTTGGCGGCTTGACCACGTATTACGTCGTGGACGACCAGAATCCGTCCGGTTATCCACAAGTGGTGGAGGAGTTGGTTGATTTGGGCGGTGGCTTAGGGCCGCAGAAAAGTAAAAGTTGGTGTTGGCGACAATTGTGCCCAAGGCATTTGTGACAGCCAAACGCCGTCCGGCCGGATCATACCCGAAGGCCGTTGTGGTTCCACGTGCGTCAACGGTCTCTGCTGTGCGCCCGACACCATCGTAAACCGTCAGGTTGGTTGATCCGTCTGGATAAATAGTTTGTACGACGCGGCCCAGCGCGTCATAAATGTACGTTGTGGAATGCCCGTTAGCGTCAATAGTATTCGTCCTGTTCCCATTAGCGTCGTAGCTGTATGAATTTGTCGCAATTGGCACCAGATTGTGACCGTCCCAGTTAACCGTTTGAATCAAGTGACTTTGCGAGTCATATGAATTGAGGGTCCAGTTCCCAAGCGCGTCCATTGTCTCCTGCTGGTTGCCATTATTGTCGTAGTAAACCTGACTCTGGCCGCCATCGGGGTTAATCGTCTCAATAACGCGATTTTTCGCATCATAGACATACTGGGTGATTGCCGGCGTCCAATTTCCGTTCACCAGCCGCCACGCAGTTGAGTTTGTTCGATTTCCATCGCTATCGTAAGCATACGTGTTCGTGCTGAGGATTTTACTAGACGCATCCACGGTTCCCGTGCCAATCAGGTTCTCATAATTGTCATACGTGTTCAAGGTGGTTGTGCCAATTGCGTTTTCCGAACTGATGAGCAGGCCATCACTGTAATTGTTCGTGACGCCGCGACCCAGAGCGTCGACGGTCTGAATGAGGTTGCCATTGCCATCATAAACATTGGTGGAACCATTCTGGTTTGCATCCGTGCTGATCAACAAATCTCCATTCGAATCGTAAGTATACGTGCTTGTGTGGTTATTTGGATCAGTCGAGGTCAGCATTACATTAAGGTTCGTGTTGTACGTGTAGCTGTTGGTGGCATATGGCACACCATTCAGGAATGCAACCTCGTTGGTTTTGTTATTGTTGACGTCATACGCCATCGTTGTCACCTGGTTAAGCTGATTGGTCTGGAGAATCACGTTGCCGAATGGGTCATAAACATACGTATTTGTATACCTCAACCGGTCGATGACGATTTCCGAACTGTTCGTGAGGTTGTGAATGAACTGGGTGAGGTTGCCATTGGCATCCTGCACTTCAACTAGTTTACCACTGCTGTCATAAAAGTTCTTGGCCACTGGGTTGCCATCGGCGTCAATAATGCCAGTGATATAGTGCGGAAACGCGGCATTTGTGTAACTGAAGCAATTTGTGACGTAAGCACCGGTTCCGGCATTCACCAAATTGAGTACGCTGATGAGATTATCTTGGCTGTCATACTGATATTGAACAGTCGGCGGGCCGTTATTCGTCTGAGCGTTGGGGTCGCTGACCGAGGTGATCAGGCCGTCAGCATTCCGCTGGAAGGTGATTTTCCGACTCGCCCCATTGGTGGCTTGGAACACAATGGAGTTGGCGTTAATGGAAATAGCATCGTGGTTACGCTCAATAATCTGAGACAGATACGGTTGCCCATATGCGTGGACATGACAGCTTTGTCCTTCGCTGATCACATCGTGTTCACCGAGATCCTCGCGATTTATAAGATATTTAGTCCCGTCCTCCGTCTGCAGTACGAAATTGGCGAAATCAAAATTGTCCACGGGAACATCTTGACTTTCGCTTGTGCCTGAAGTCCAGGTTGGCACCGCGAGGTAGTACCAACCGGCAAAATCAGTCAAAACCGCATTGTCCTGTGTCGTCAAAGTAGCCGTGACTCCAGGCGCGGCAGTCCATTGCGGCAAATACTGGCCATCCTCATTTGCCGGCACCGGGGAGAAGTAGAATGTTGTAATCTGGCCGTTTGGCAAGGTCAGAGTCACGTCCCAACTACCGCCAGAGCGTTCACTAAATGTGTCATCAGAATATGGATCTTGCCCAACTTCAGTTACCTGTTGTCGAGTTTCGTCCAGCGACACGGACATGCTATTCAAAGCGTACGTCCAGCCATAACCGAAATCTCCTTTGTTCGGATTGATTGAATTGTAGGTACGGGTCACGGTAAGGGGAATATTGTTAACGGGAATGACGAGGTCTTGCTGGCTGAAACTAAATTCACCAACTTTCAGGTTGGATTCCAAGCGGAACGTCACACTTGTCTCGGTCGTTTGATAACCGCCAGTGACGGTCAGTTGAAGAGTGTAAACGCCATTCATCAATGTCGTCAAGTCATTGGTGCACATCGGGTTCGATGCCGAAGTCACGGAATTTGAGCCGCTCGCCAACCTTCTCAAGAATGTGCCGTCCACGCTATAAACATCGAGCCGCCAGACAACATTGCTGCCTAAAGAATGATAAGCTTCGCCATAAAGTTGGAACATTCCATCACGGACGGTAACCAGATTGTTTGTTGAAAACGAGTTCGTGCCCTGCGAGTCAATTATCCCAAGCAATTCAGCAGTGAGACTGCCACTGATTCCAGAGGTGGTGACATTGATGTCGATTTCCGGCGAAGTATTGATTTGGCCGAAAATATCGGTTGCTTGCGCGGTAAAGCCACAGCCGCCACAGCTATTTTCAAGAGCTTGCCAATTATAGGTAAACATGCCATTGGAACCTTTGGTTTCAATGTCAAGCAGCGTGCTGCCCTGGTAAAAACTAACCGATGCAATATTTTGATTATTGGTCACGGTTGCCGTCAACGGATCCATTGCACCGGCGTTGGTCGTGCTGTTCGCTGCAGCGAGTGTCACCAATGGCAGGGCTGCCCCTTCAATATTTATGAAAATACCGGCTTTGGCCATGCTCCCCAGGCCATTTGATACCCAATAGGTGAAGCCGTCCCCGCCATAATCTCCTTGGGGAGGCGAATAACTAATAGCCAAACCATTATTGATTATTTTTGCAGTCCCACCGTTGTACGTTGTAATGGAACTGTTCGTGACTCCGAGAGAGGTCAGAGCGAAAATCGACAAGGGATAATTATTTGGATCAGTATCATTAGCCAGGGCGTTCAGCACGTTATTCGTGCTATTGGCCAACACGTAGTATGTGTCGTCTTGCGGTGAGGGTGGTTGGACTGGCCAGATCTGGACGGACCAGCCTGAAGTATAGTAGCCATTGTTGTCGAGAGTGGTAGTTTCATAGGACAGCCCGTTCGTTTCAATGGCAATGGCACTAAGATAGTAGGTGCCGCCAACGTCTGGCACCCAATTCACCGCGTACGGACTCGCCAACGACTCGCCAACGAGTATGTTGTTGGTCTGATTGAGTGACGCATAAAAGTCCACCTTGGCGATGGCTCCAGTCGGACTTGCCACAGCAGCAATCTGAATAGTTGAACCCAGAGTATAAGGGCCACCATTCTGAGGTTCGGTTAAAGTAGCGGTCGGATATGTCTCCGTTACCAGTTGGGCCCATACAAGCACTGCAATTTGGCCAGTTGTTGACAATTGAGAGTCGTTGGCCACACACTGCAACACGTAAAGACCTGGAGCGCTGAAACTCGCGGTATTCGAAACATTGGCTTCGGTAATGAACGGATAGTTTGTCTGGGCAAACGTAACGGTACCAGGCCCGGATACGGCGCTCCAAGCAGCGGTGTGCAAACCATTGTTGGGCAGTCCGTCGTCGAGAACTTCTCCTGTTAACTGGATGACAACATTCGTCTCAACAATTTGATTGGTTCCCAGGCTTACCACCGGGGCATGGTTTGTCGTTTCGATCGGGCCGTATGATATTCTGACATCAAAATAACTTACCCCGCCACCGTCATAGGCCACCACTGCTAAAAGATTGCTTCCGGAGTGCCACGAGTTGGTTGCAATGCCGTTCAAAACTAAATCCTCATAAGTGCAACAATCAGTGTGCCAGAATCCAGCAATGTTTACATCAGTCGCAATCTCGTTCGTATACCCTTCCCCACCAGGGTCATAAAAGTTTTCATAAATTATTTGCGTCACGTTATTCGGTGTTATTGCGACACCGTTGAGATAGACGGCGCAACTGTTATCAACTGTAAAACCCATGCTCAGATTGGACGTGTTTGTTGGAACGTTGAAGTGGTTTCTTAACAGAATATAGGGATCCAACAAATCCGGACCCGGGCCGGTACCGAGCCAAATTGAATTCACGTAATTTGAATTTGAGAGAGGACAACTATCGTATGTAGATTCATTCCCAAACGCCGCCTGACCAATCGAAAAGGCAGAATCATCGTAATTGGTCATATAAAAGTTAGCCAGGGAAGTGTTGGTTATTAAGTCTGCATTGGTGACCAGCAAATAATGCCAACCTGAGGCTTGGTAACTGATCGAACCAGAATTCACATTTGTAATAAATACGTCAGATGTCGATGTGATTTGTCCGTCGCTTGCGGTTAGACGAAAATGGTAAACCCCGGCGTCAACACCGCTCGTAAACATAACAATGGTATTGGTGAGATAAGGATTGGCAAAAAACACCTGATTTGGGCTGCTGATTACGCTCCAGCTGACAACCAAAGTCCCATACGGCAATCCATCATCAGTTGCACAACCCTGCAATTGAAGCGAATCCTGATTGGTGATAGTCTCATTCGGTCCCGCATAAACCATCGGCGGCCGATTTGAAATGACTGTCACAGAGAGATCGCTGGTGTTTGTGAATTGCGAATCGTTCGCGGACAATTGAAATACGTAATTGCCGGTATTTGTAAACGTGACGGACGTTGCCGCTTGGTTGCTATTGGCAAAATAGACCTTTGCCGGCCCGCTGACGTTGGTCCAAGTCACCGCCAAAGTACTTCCGTAAGGCAAGCCGTCATCTGACACATAACCATCCAGATTTGCCACATTAGTGAGCGCCAGATTGATCACCTGATCAGGCCCTGCGTAGACGGAGGGTGGCTGATTTGTCACCAAAACCGCGATCATTACGTTTGTTGAATAACCGCTCTCACCAAGGCTGTCGATTGCTTGGGCGTACAAAGTATATATTCCGTTCGTCACATTTGCCCAACTGAAATTATAAGGTGCTCCAGTAGTGTTTGTGTAAAGTGAATTTGTGCCCTCATAAAATATTACCTGGGAGACTGTTGTTGTGCCGTAAGCGGCGGCACTGGCGCTGATCGTTATATTCGTCCCTGGGACGGTAAAAACCTGTCCGTTTGCCGGGCTTGTAAGCTCGATGGTTGGCAGGCTTCGGACATAATTCGTTACCGGTGCGGACAATGCGCTATTTCCATTCGTATTTAAGGCCAACGCCGTAAATACGTTCGTTCCGCTTATGAGAGGAATCCAATTGATTTGAAAAAGATTGTTGGACGAATAGGCATAACCAAGGCTGTTGGTTCCGTCAAAGAATTCAACCCAATCGACTGCTTCACTGCCCATGGCATACAAAGCTTGAGCCGTCATGGTGACATTGGTTTGGGCAATGAATGTTTGATTTGTTGGCGAAAGAATCTGAACTGCCAGAATGGGCAGCACGGCTACGCTGACGCTTGCCGTCGAGGACAAACCGTCGTCATCCGCAGCGACGGCAGTGACGGTATTTGCCCACAAAGGAGGAATTTGCCAGTCGCACACCCACGTGTTATTCAGGCTCTGCACGCCGGCCCCCAAAACGCCCGTATTTGTATAGTATGTCACGTTGGTAATCAACCCGTCATAAGGGACGGCGGTCACTTTTAGTACCAGCGGCGATCCGGTCAAATAATTTGAGCCGTTGATTGGCGAAATGAAAGTTATCTGGGGGTGGCGAATGATTTTGATTGTGCAACTTTTGTTTGTGCTGGCATAACCATTGCCTACCTGCAGCTGCATTTGAAATACACCATTGGTTGAGAAAGTCACCTGGGTCGTGAGAGAATTGGAGTTGGCAATGCTGACGTATTGCCCGTTACCGTTCACAACGCTCCATTGAATGTTCGTCACATAAGAATAGGGCTGACCATCGTTTATTATACCGCCAGTCAGTTGGATATTTGTTCCACTGGACCCTTCGGTCCAAACAATGTTGGTATTTGGTCCAACGGAAATACTCGGAGGCATCGACATGATTACGTACACCAGCCCTGAATTCGTGGTGTTTCCGTTATAATCCCACGCACGAGCCTCAAGAATATTCGTCCCGGGCAGCATATTGGTCCACGCCAGCGCAAATTGCCCGTTCGGGCCGGGAACAGCCGTTCCCGCCAGCATAAAATTCGTGCCCGGACCGGAATTTGTGCCCGTGAAATAAAAGGCAACGTTGGTAATGTAGCTGTATTGACTGTGGGCATACGCCCGAATCGAGATCGGCGTGCCGTAGGGGTAAACAGCAGCATTCGTTGGCGACGAATTAATGGGTGAAAGCATGGATACAACCGGCAGGATGAATGCAGTGTTGCCGTTTGTGCCCCAACCATAGTTTGTGCTTCCACCGGTCGATATGACCGATAACCAAGCCCATGCGCTCATGTTCGTGCCGGCAATGTTGCTGACCAGACAAGAATATCCGGCGGCATTGGTGGCTTGAACATTATTGAGAGTTAAAGAGGAGCCTGTTGCTCCGGATATTGCATTTGTGCCATTACTGAACCACTGATAATAAAGATTCGTGGTACCTGTGGCCGTGACGCTGAACGCGGCGGTGCTCCCCTGATTTACCGTGAGATTCGTCGGTTGAGAGTTGATCCAAGGCGGCACGAGCACGGTCAGGTTTGCGCCAACGTTGGTGCTGCCAGCGAGGTTTGTGATGATGACTGAGTAAAATCCGGCATTGTTCGTTTGCACCACGAGCTGCGTATAATTTGTATAATTTGGTCCACTGGCCCCCGGAATATTTGTATTTACAATGGAATTCGAAAACCACCACTGGTAATATTGAGCGTTACTGACCGTGACGCTGAACGGCGCATCCTGAGACTGAATGGCGTTGGTGGTCATTGAGGATGACGAAATCCAAGGATTCGTAATGACGGTTAGGATTGCCGGTGAACTCGTGATTGCTCCAAACAGATTTGTGACAACGACATAATAGCCAGCGGCATCTGAAGGCAAAACTCCCGACAGTGTCAAACTATTTGTCGTTGCGCCGCCGATCCGGCCACCATTGCTGAGCGGAACATTATTTGTGTACCATCGATAAACAAGATAATTGCCGGTCGTGGTGACGCTAAAGTTTGCCGTCGCTCCCTGTACCACGTTTGTGCCGAAGGGCCCACCGGTTATGGAAAATGGCGTGGTTACGTGGAGAATAGCGTTGGAACTGGAAACCCATCCGTCAGCGTTACTGACGATAACCGAATAGGTGTATCCATCTTGGGATGGTTGGGCCACCAAATTAGTATAGTTGGCACCGTTTGCCTGAGAAATTGCGTTGCTGTTTTGCAGCCATTGATACGTAAAAGGGCCAATGCCCGAAGGAACAACCGAAAAAGTCGCGCTCTGACCCTGAGCGACATTTGTGCTCTGAGGCTGCGAAAAGATTGCGATGTCCCAGGGAGTTTCGCCGGGATCGTCAATCCCGTTGCCATTGGCATCAGCAATGTAATCTGGAATGCCATCGTCGGGCGTGCTCAAAGGGTTGCCGCTGGTATCTGTGGCAACGTAATGGTAGCCAATCGTGACGATATTCGTCCCCTCAACCACCTGGTTCGTTTGCGTTGTGAAGTGGTATAGGCCCAGCAAGTTGGCGTTTGTGCTGCCCTTGCCGATCAGCGGACTGGTCGCCGGCTGGTAGAAAGTGCCCAGCCAATTGCTCTGGTAGGCCATGGCGTTGGTCGAGAAGATGTCCGTTGAATTTGTTGGACTCAAATAACCGCTGCAATGCAGATACGCATTGTATCCGTTGGTCAAAGTGGAGCTGGTAATGGTCGTCGAATCAAAGTCGTTGTTGAACGCTTGCCATGTGCCGCCGGAAGGCTGGCTGAGAGTGACCGTGGTGCCCCAAAACAGGTTGTTCGACACCGCCAGGCTTGCCGAGGCCGAAGTATTTGAGGCATAAATGGAGGAGCGTTGGAACAAGTTATTCAGCAACGCCACACTGCTCGAGGTTCCACCGCTGAAATCATTGGTGCCGCCGTATAGTTCGCTGTTTTGCACCACGAGATGGTTGAAAACGGAATTACCGTCGTCGTAAAACTGGTAGCCCCCGTTCGCAAGGATTGAAAATCTGGTGAATTGAAATGTCCCGCTGCCCGTTCCGTTGGTGGCCGAGATTGTGATTCCTGACGACACATTGGTCGTGCCAAGGGCCACGCTTTCTTCCTGCACGTTTTGATAGCGCACCAGCCAGTTGGGCGCGGTCGGCGTGCCGATGGAGACAATCGAGCCGCCATTTTCCAATTGAATACCCGGTTCATTATAAGTCGCCAAAGCCGCCCCGTTGGTGATGGTCAACGTCGCGTTGGTGACCACCACTTTGTCCATCACATAATCCAATGGATCATAATGATAGCCTAAATCAGCCCCCTCACTTGTATTTGTATCGCGCGATGCCTGGGGGGAGAGCGTGAGATTGGTGATTATCGTCACATTGGAATATACAATCGGCGGATAGGTGGTTTTTTGTTTCAGACTGGCCAGCAAAGTTGGGTCAATGCTTGTCGTGCCAACATTATGAAAACCAGAGTTTGTGGCCAGATAAAAGCTGCCCCCGCCATTAGTCTGAAACGGAGACGAATAAGCATAAAATTGTAACGACGGAGGCCCAAAGGACGGGCTGTTATAAAATCCGTTGTAAGCGCCCGCAACTCCGTAGTTCAAACCGGAGCCTGCAGGATTATTGGTCAACTGGCTGATATTGGCGAAAATGCAATTGGTAAAACAGGGAATCACCTGCTGGTAACTGCCCGTGGCGCTCGTCAAATTGCTACTCGAATTAAAGGTCGAATTCTGAACCTCAATGTTATTATCGTACGTCAAGTTGTACAAATCGGTCTGGACGTTATTAAATAACATATTCTCCAGATTAACCGTTGTGACAACGAACGCGTCCATTCCGTTTTGGCAGTTAATAATCTGGCCGTTTTTAATAGAATTGGTTGTCCCAACGGCATAAATTGCCAGCTGGGCGTGAGCGATGCGAAAATAGGAAATGTTCGGGGCATTATTATTCATGGACAACGCCGGATTTGCATAATAATTGGTGGGGCTGCCGGTTGAACCGATGATGTTCTCGCCAACGGTGTTGTCATCTTTGGCCGTTAAAATGACCGGACGAAAGGCGCTGGCTGCCCAATTTATGATGGTGTGAGTAGTTCCAAAGGTCAGCGATGTGCCCGAGGCATATTTTATAACTGTTCCACCTTCAAATACGTTTGTTCCAAATATAGACACATTTCCACTGATGTAATAAGTTGTATCTCCACGAAAATCGTAGTTGGTCTGACTTGTGTTTATGGTTTGATAATCAAGAATCACCCCGGATTGCTTCAGCGGGTTAACCTTTGCCAGCGTTAACCTCGCCTTGGCCATTTTTACAGAGTGGCGGGGCGGCGGCACCAATTCATGTGAACCTTTGCTGGCCCAAAGAGCGTGGCCCGGTTTGGCAATTGATGCTGACAAGGCTTGCAATTGGGGAGCAATGGCCTTAAACGGGACTTCTTCGACAAGAAATTGGCGGGAACCTGCAATCATCCAGGATTTGTTCACGATGGCCGTCGGTGTGCCGCTTGGCAGCACGAACGCCTTCCCCTGCACCATATGCATGACACCAAAGCTCAGTTCCTCGTCAGTCAACGTTACACCTGCCTGGTCGCTGATGCTGCTACCGGCTAGAGTTGGCTGGTCCGTATTGATGAACTCTGTCAAAATCTGCAACCGGGTTGAAGCTGGATTGAGCCCAAGAGAAGCGGGATCGGGCACCCTTTGCCGAAGCACAATATCCTGCGAAAAACCGGCTTTTGTGTACGAGTATAAGATGTCACAACGTATTCCCTCAAAGGCATTTGTATAGAGGAGTTGATTATTGCCAACGACCTGTCCGATTGAATTTGTGAGGACCGCAATAAACGCAGTATTGGTGCCATCATATTCCACGAGGGCCGAAGGCTGGCTAACGAGTTGAACCCCGTCGGGTCCAACACTTCTGATATTCCCGGTCAGGATGTCGGCTGGGAAAAAAACCTGGTTTTGCCCTTGCGTAGCTTCAGCGCTGCCGTCGGGAAGGATTTCGATCTGTTCGCTGGAGGCGACAAATTGGCCATTCACTAAATGGTTCAAGCCTGTTGCGAGCTCAGTGTAGCTGTGGGTATTTGTGACAATTTCACCATTGGGCCCGGCTTCGTACTCCTCTCGCTGCCAAACCCGGCTATTAGCGTCCTGACTGACAATTGTGTAGGGCGTCGCAGCAGGCACAGTAACCTGACTCTGGGTAGTTGGCATTTGCGCTTCCGAGCAATTCAGGACGAATGCGAAAATAAACAGGGCAAGTATGGAAGTTTTCATAGGCGTTTTCTGAGAGTTACGGTTTTCATTCGCATGATCGGATTGAGGTTTCATTTGAAAGGGATTCCCGCAGCGCGTCGTGAGCTAGCTGTGCCACGCAGGGCCGCCTCCTTATTGTGGTACCACAATAAGCTCCTGCTCTTCCTAATTGTGGTACCACAATAAGGACTGAGGTGGTATCAGAAACGGCTGGCGCCACGCTCCGCGCCTTGCCCGCCCGCAAGGCGGCGCGCAGCACCTTGAGCGCGCTCTCACCGTACCGGTCGTGCGCATGGGCCAACAGCTCCAGTGCGGCGGCTGAAGGCTTTCGTCCTGCTCCTGGGCGCCGTTCCCGCTTTCCAAGCGACCTGAAGATGCTACTCAACAGACTGGAGACGGAAGCTTTTGCATATCCAGCCTCGACCGCCCAGATTGTGAGCGTTTTTTTGGAAACGCCCGCACCGGCCAAATCCCTTACAACTCCACGCAGATTGGTTTCATTGCTGACGCAGAGACCAACGCACCGCAGGAATTCCTCCTTGAGCGTGCCGGAGTTCGTGGTTAGGGCCAATATTGGAATTTTCATGGCGGGGCGGGATCAGGATTAATGGATAAAGGGTGGGAACGAATTCTGTTTAAGCAGCCTCGTGACGTACAACCTCTTGTTTGTTGTGAAAATAGCACAACCTACACACCTTCCAGTGTAAAACGATGCGACTTAGCTTCCCTCCGGCTTGAACGACGAAGAATCTCCGGCTGAGTAATGGGATGCTACATTAATAAATTGATTTGTCAATCAGTTTTCTCAAGGTTTTTTAAAAAAGTATTTTGGGACCGCTTTGCAAGCTATAGAGTGCGGATTCGATGCTGTGCCACACGGACCACAGATAACATCGGATATTGGTTCATGTTTGAGAGTTGAGAGCGGGGGCTGAAATCAGGAAGGCGAAGTTAGGGCTCCAGAGACTGTTCCACCGTCGCCGGGAGCTTCCGCCGTCGCAAAGCCTATGGCGGGACAAGTTGGCGGACAGGCGCCCCAGCGTAGAGTTTAAAGGCAGTTTTTTACCAAAGCAGTCCGAAGCCCACCATCGGCCTGCCTCATCTGTTGCTAGAAAGGCAGCATTCGGAATTTAGATTTCCTTTTCCTATCCAGTAAATCCTGTGAATCCTGTCAAAAAGTAACTTGAAACGAGACCGTACCGTTTTCTTCCCTCCCCACTCCCGCTAAAATCCCTTCAAAAAACTTTATTTTACCCCAACCAAAAGAAACTCGTATGATTGCCGACTTCGCCGCCAAGGTGGCCCTGACGCAGTCAGCTCAACAAACAACTCTCAACAATTAATCAACCAATAATGCCTTCCGAAGCCCAACTCGCCGCCAGCCGTCTGAACGCCCGGAAATCCACTGCGATCAGTCCCCTAAACCCCATCCTTCACTCGCGTCACTTCGCGTCCATTAGCGGTTTAACAGGCCATTTTTCCCCCGAACGAACCCAATCTGCAACAGCAATTAACCTACGTTAAACCAACTACTTAACCCATTGTTTTCAAAAACAAAGAGTCCAAAAACGAACCCAATTTGCGTTCCCTACTTGAACCCTCAAACATCTTCCAAATGGTAGGAGACGAGGTGACTGGTGCCGATCATCGGCAGTCTCTAACTGTTACGTTTTGCTTTTCCGACCGCTCATCCACCAACCCATTCATTCCCGCTCTGAAAATTAATCAAAACATGAGAGGCAATCCCGAATCCAGCGCTTGCCCGCCGACGCTTGCCGGCCTCCCTGTCCGCCATAGCCTGTCGGCGGCGGATGTGCCCTCTGTGGCTCTGTGGCTAGAAAAAGTATTTTTTGCGCGAAGCAAACCCAATCCGCAACCGTATTTAACCCACATTAAATAAAGCACTTAACCCACGCTTTCCAGAAATAATTATTTTAAAAGCAAAGCCAATTTTCAGCCCTATAATCACTCAACCCTCAACTACGAACTCTCAACGGCTCGGCGCCGATCATCGTGTGTCCGGAGAAGTTTGATCTGCCGGCAGCACCTCGGAAACGTGAACGGTCAATACCCGCGCGT
>Ga0207123_1104_pt1 | contig 12979 bp, 14 predicted proteins | sample Alteio_BWMinHeat_39_FD_153503 | JGI IMG/M metagenome (GOLD analysis project Ga0207123, IMG submission 153503) | Enriched cells from forest soil in Barre Woods Harvard Forest LTER site, Petersham, Massachusetts, United States -... | ecosystem: Environmental > Terrestrial > Soil > Temperate forest >... | reverse complement strand
AACAGCGCAGGATCGCTTGCATCAATAGCAGGATTGCTGGTTGGCGGAATACTATTCACTGCAATGAAGGGCGGTGTGTTTATCGTACCTGCTGGACTGGTATTGATTGTGTTTGCAATGACATGGAAATTGAAGAAAGCAGACCCAGAACCGGGATTACGCGGATTGGATGGATTACGCTGATTGATTAATTATTTTTTTAGATGCTAAAAATTTTCAATTTCAAGTCCAATATCGTGTTCTAAAAAATAAATCCAGTGAATCCATTAAAATCAATCTGGGTAATCCATCCAATCCGCGTAATCCAGGTTCAGGTTCGTTAAAGTGCCATCTCAGCCAATGCAAAACCTGCCAAACATGCAAGCGGCCCAAGCACAACGGTAGATGCCATATATGCAAAAGCTATCGCCTGCTGCCGCTGGATCATCAGATTTACAAACTCATAAGAAAAAGTGCTCATCGTCGTATAGCTGGCGCAGAAGCCTGTCGTAAGCATAAGCCGCATTTCGGGTGACGACGATACGCCTGTTAGATACCTCATCAGGAATCCAAGTGCGAGCGAGCCGGACACATTTATAGCAAGAGTCGCCCACGGAAATGGAGTGGTGTTCCACTCCGATACCCAAACACCGAGTCCATAACGGGCCATGATGCCCACAATACCGCCAATAGCAAGAAAAAGAAGCTTCATTCCAAAATAAATTTATTTTGGAAAATGCAATGCTTACCGGCTCAATATCATTCCAATCGAAAAAGCTTAGAAGTGGTAAGCGAGTGAAAGCCCGGTAAGTGAGGGCACAATTTCGAAACTTGTCGGTTTAGGGTCGTTGGTCTTCAAATCGTAATGATCCGGCTGATGTGTGACCCAAAAAGCGGAGCACGTTCCTATCACGCCGGCAAGGAATGTATCGCTGAGCCAATGCACATCGGAATACATTCTGCTATATGCCGTCGCAGCAACAAATGAATATAGCAGGATCGAAACATAAGTATTGTCAATGTCAGCGGCAAGAGACTCGCTGAGCGCCGCTGCAACCGTTACGTGGCCAGACGGCATTGAGTTCAATGCGTCTTGCAGAGAAAAATTACCATAAGAGAAGCGGCCATTACCAAGAAACGGCCGGTTCCTGCCAATTATTATTTTTAACAAACTTGTGGTCAGGCCCGAATAAGCAAAGGACTCCAGCACATGAAGCCCCATCGTGCGGAGCTTATTATTATCCGTAGCAAGTCCGATGGAATAAAGCGATATTGTAGTCAGCGCGGTAGCATAACCATTGCCATAAAAGTTGTTGCCGAAGTTCACAAACTGGTCAGCGGTTGCCCCTCTGTTGTTTTGAACGAGATTACGAATCGGAATATCGTCAACAAGCTGAAGCATCGAAGTAAATGCTATACCCGTGCCGATAATAGCCCACTCGCGCGCGTCCCAATGGAGCGGCCTCGTGACGTATTGTCCGAGGTCGTACCAGCCATTCTTCACATCGTGCCACATTATGTGCCCTGTGGATGAATTTGCAAGGATCGCCTTCGTCACGGCATCGGATTGAATCGAAACGGTATCAGGCGGCGGAGCCGGAAGCGGAAGAACGGGCTTCTCCTGAGCCGACACCTGAGAGCTGACTAAAACGATAAGTAGAAAAAATATTAATCGTATCATGCTGATGGAAACATATACAATAAGCGGGCCAATTCCCAAAAAATTACTTCATAGTATCCGGCAGCGTTTCTGGCTTCTTTGGCGGCGCAACGATCTTGTGGTATCCCTTTGTAACACCATGTTTCGTGGCATGCCATGCCTTTACTGTCGCGTTGGAAGCTCTGTGGTAACCGGTATCGACAGCTTGCTTTGTGGCATTCCATGCCTTACCCGTCGCATTTGCGGTTGTTCGATAACCCTCCTTTACTGTTTGCTTTGTAGCGTTCCAGGCTTTCCCAGTCGTCTTAGCGGCTGAGTAATAGCCGCTGCTCACTGTATGCTTGACTTTATGCCAGCTTTTTTTTATGATATGCTTAGATGTGTCTGCCGTTTTATGTTCGCCACTTACTACACCAGAATCCTGGCTAATTCCAATCCCCGGCATCACAGAGAGAAAAAAAACGATTCCGATAAAATAGCGAATAATGGTCGTCATAATATTATTGCTTAGTTACTACCGCCCCATATTCCAATTTAGCGTCAGCCCTGTCCCCGATGTCGGCGATGAATAAGCCCCGATGGACATATCTTTGCCGCCGATCTTGTGAAGCTCAGGAATGAGAACTCCGCATAAAGTCCCGACTGTGATCCCCACCGCAATATCGGATGGAAAATGATCGAGAGTCATTATGCGTATAACTCCCATTGCAAGAGGCGGAACAGCCGCGAGGCTGTAAGCGATGTATTTGTTCGCGTCAGGATGGTAATCGCAATATACCTTCGCCACAAAAAACGTGGATGCAGCTACGGAACTTACATGTCCGCTGAAAAATGAATCCTTGTTATTGCCATTTTCCTGGTAGATCCCAGCCGCTTTCGCGTCAGCTGGCGGATAATAGACCAATGGGCGGTACCTGGTTTGAAACATGGGGCCAAGAGGGGATATTGAGTAAATACCCACAGCCACCATATTGACTTCCGCGCCGATCGTTAAGACATCCAACCAATCGTGCCGCGCGTCCTTATCTAATAGAATTGTAAAAGGAATAACAGACCCGACAAGCTGCCCGATCTGCGCATAGACATCCCAGGTGCTAACCCGCCCTATGTCCTGATGCAGCGCCATGCGGTCGAAGCTTGGAACGTTATCCGGATTCTGCTGCGCTGCCGCAAGTTCAGCGTTGCTGATGGTATCTTTGGGGTGAGCCGTAATGTAGAATCCACTTGCGGCACCGACAACGATTATCGGAACGCTCACCCAGTAATTTACATGATAAACCGGCTTGTGGGGAGCGGATGAAGTATCCTCTGGCTCTGATTGCGCACGAGCCGCATTGCCCGGCGACACGATAAAGGCCGCCATCAGGCCGAGAATTATTAAATTTTTGTTGATGATATACATAAAGATAGGGTGCTGTTAATTTATTAATTCGAAGGAGTCTCAGGCGGAGTCCAATGGAACGCCAGACCTGTACCTGTTGGCGAAGAATAGACTCCCATAGAAACATCCTTGCCGCCGATATGATGTAATTCAGGAATGAGGATACCACATGCCGTTCCAATTGCCAAACCCACTGCTACATCGGATGGAAAATGGTCGAGCGCCATCAGCCGGACATATCCCATTACTAAAGGCGGAATTGCAGCAAGGCCATAGACTAAGTATTTATTCGCATCCGGGTGGTAATCGCAATAAACCTTCGCCATAAAAAACGATGCCGCCGCCGCGCTGGCGGAGTGGCCGCTATAGAAGGAATTTTTGTTGTTGCCGTTGGCGAGATCGACAGGGTTATTTGGGTACAAGTTCTTGTTGACCTGATTTGGAGCGTAGATTCTACTTGGGTAATAGACTATCGGCCGGTCTCTTGTTTGAAAGAGCGGCCCAAGCGGCGAGACCGTGAAAATACCAATGACGACCATATTAACTTCCAAGCCCATTAGCATTATATTCAACCCATCCTTACGGATGTCGCGATCTATTAGCAGCGCCAATGGAAGTGCGCCCATACTGTATTGCATTATCGTCGAATAATTCTGGTAGGTTGGTACGACAGAAGGGTCCTGGTTCAACGACCACAGGTCGAAGCTTGGAACGTTATTGCGATCCACTGCTGCAAGTTCAGCGTCAGTAAAATTTGGCTTGGCGCGCGCCGGAGTAGTGAGGATACCGGCGGCCGCTCCGGCAAGAATGATCCCTCCGGTCACCCAGTAATTGACATGATAAATACGCTTTGCAGAATCACTTTCGGTTTGAGCGAGTGCTGAAGCTCCCGGCCAAAGCTCGATGCATAGCATCAGGCAGCAAGCGATCCAATATTTATTGATGAGATGCATTAAGATCGAGCGATTGAAAACTTAATAATGTTCTGCCGCCTCAATTATAATGTCCGCCACGCTGAGAATCTTCCAGGTAGAGCATCAAAAATATTTTCTGCTCGGTGGTTGACTTATACATAGTGGCGAAATTTGGGGAGTCTCGCACACTCGAATAGATCGATTGCTCAAAGCCAACACTGAGATTATCGAGAATCCCAATTGTTATCCTCGGCTTAAGGATCGCAATAAAGTTATTACCCGGCTCGCCTACGAAAGTATGGAACCAATAATAATTGGCGACAAGCTTGATGCTCGCATGGCTGCCAAAATTTAGGGTGGATTCCAGCTTTCCTTCTGCTCCGCCGCCGAAATTATAGTCGCGGAATGCTGCGGTATCATTTGGCCCATTAGCAAAGTTATTGGCGCCAAATGGCACCAGAGCAAGATGCAGCGTGGAGTACCACGTAGCGCTCGACATTACCGGGTATCGCGCGATAACGCCACCCCCAAAACCCAGCATTGCGAGTTCATAAGAAGGATTGTCATAATAATCGAAGTTCTGGAACACGCCAGAAAGAAGATCGAATTTTCCTTCTCGGCTATTTCCGCCTGCCAGAAGCCCATAGCCGGTCACATTATCAATGATCTTTCTGCCTTCGCCCAAATTAAGCTCTGCCAATGCTTTGAAAAAATCGTAAGGCTTTCGGTCGATTCTCTCAAATGGATTGCCGTAATCCATCTGCACATTCAGCAATTCGCTTGTGTTCCCGCTCAAAAATTGATTGTCTATGTTTCTTTTGTGGATTCCGGCAAAGATCGAAATATTCAATGGTTCCTTTTTATATACCTCCTGATCGGTCACATGACCGAGCTTACCATCGAAGAGCCTGACTGCAAATCTTGCAGGACTGAGTATGCCCGAGACGATCTCTCGCCAAACCCTTTCGGAGCCTGTCGTACGGTCGTCGAGCACATTCGAACTCAAGCGGTACAGCACCTCGCCGCCGAACATACCACCGATTGTGGTATTAATAAGGTCTTCGCGTTCCGGCTTTCCATTTTCGCCGAAAGTTTTCCAAAAATAGCTTCCGAAGAACGTATATGGTACTGCCTCCCAAAACGAATAACCACATGCCCTTGCGGCATTGAAATAGTTAACTCCCGTATAAGGATGGAAAAAAAAGTTATTTCCGAACCTGTCTGTGTCCCATTTCCAGCCGTCTCCCCAGGGCGCGCCTGCGGTGGCATTCCTGCCCCATGACTCAAAACCTACACGCGCGAATTCGAGATTGAGCACATACTGATCGAACACATTCAGGATAACCTCCTGGCCGATGATATGGAGTACCGGCACGAACCACGGAGCCTTCTTATTATATAGCGGGTCATCCACACGCAAATTGCCGTACATATCGAACAACACGGTATCGAGCTGCTGTACCTTTTTGCTCGTATCCACCTTGCCCGTGTCAGCAGCAAGCGAAACCGAATTTGGGTATCCATTTTGCAAACGCGAAGGCGCGAAACGCCCGAAATCTTGCGTCGATAAATTGAATGGATCGCTGGTCTCTGAATGACCGGTCATGCTCGCGGGCGCAGTAAGCTGCGCACTCGCAGAAGTAGCAAAAAGTAGTAGAAGTACGATTAATCTGATATTCATTTTTTGAAGGCCGGCATAAATTGCAGGCAAAGAATCACTCTATTAGGTGAAGTTAATGAATATCAGACAAAGATTGGGCCAATCCAACGCCGAACCCTCGATCAAAAAATATGAGACACAAAAACCGGTACCCAAAAACGTGAATTTCAGCCCTATTAGGCCGAATTTCCTGACCGAATCCATTTATAAAGCAACGAGGCGAGCGCTGCCCCAACCATCGGAGCAAAAAGATAAAGCCAAAAGAGGTCCAATCTGCCCTCTGCGATCAAAGGCGCAAGAGACCGAGCCGGGTTCATAGATGCACCTGTGACGGGGCCGCCAACAAACGCGCCCATCATCACAGCCGCGCCGATAGCCGCGCCGGCCATAGTCCCGACAGCACGAGTATCCGTTGCAACTCCCATTATCACAAACATCAGCACAAATGTCAGCACAATCTCCCAGGCAAACGCAGAAGCAAGATCAACTTGTGGTATTGTTGCCCCGTAACTGTGACCCGGCGGAAGTATTAAATAGAGAATGGCAATACCGATGAGCGCACCGATAACTTGCGCAATCCAATATGCGACCACATCGCGAAATGGGAAATGGCGAGATATTGCAAATGCAAGCGTGACGGCAGGATTGAAATGAGCGCCCGAAATATGACCCAATGTATAGACCATCGTTGCAACAACAAGGCCGAATATTATCGGAATCGAAGCAGGAGAAATCGTATGCGGAAATCTTTCGGCAACCATTATCGCGCCGCAGCCGAAAAATACGATTCCGAAAGTACCAATTGCTTCCGCTACTCCGCGTTTTATCATATTATGCTGCGATAGCGCATTCTATGGAACACCACTCTTCTATCTTCTTCACAATAGCATCGCGCACAGCTCTCGTTTGCTCCACTTTCTCTTCCCAGGTTCCGGAGAATTGCGATGGATCGGGAAAATTCCAATGAAGCATTTTCGCTCGAGGGAATATCGGGCATTTCTCTTCGGCTTCGCTGCAGACGGTGATGGCGTAATCGAAAAACGTCCCGCTTTTATAGACATCGAAAACCTGCCGGGTCTTATTCCCGCTAATGTCAATACCCATTTCTTTCATCACTTCGATTGCAAGAGGATTGATAACCGATGGCTCTGTCCCCGCGCTTTCAGCCTCGAATTCATCGCCGCACATTCTGTTAAGCAGCGCAGCCGCTATCTGGCTTCGCGCGCTGTTGTGGACGCAGAGAAACAGGATTTTTTTCTTTTCCATTGAGTTACTATGCGAGCTTAAACGCATTCAGTCCTGCCATTGTGCCTCATAAGTAAGACAACTCATCGGCGATTGTGAAGATTGTATCTGTCACACGGCTCCCTCCCAAAGGTCCCCATACCGTTCGGGATAACGCTCGAAAATCTTGCGAGTGAAAGGACAAAGCGGTTTCACTTTCAGCTTGTTCGCTCGTGCGTATTCCGCCATAGCCTCGACTAATTTATTTGCAAGACCATGTTTCTTCCACTGTTCCGCGACTTCGGTATGCAGCGCCGTCAGCGTCGCACCATGAATGCTGACGTGCATCAGCGCGATCCGTTCACCGTTCTCTTCGATGATAAAATCTCCGTTGCCGCTCTCGCCAATTTTTATTTGAACTTCACTCATAAAAGGTTACTCAATAAGTTTTGTTATTGATAGATCATAGACCTCATCGAAAGCGAACCCATGCTAACGCCTTCGTTGAAAAAACGCATCGTGTCTTTGGGGCTGCGAACTGCAATGGAATAAAGAAGCGGCAGATAGTGATCGTAAGTCGGATGAGCAAGCTTCGCAATATCGCCTAATTTCTGAAATCCCGCGAGGGCATTGTCATCATGACTAACGAGATTCTTCTCGACCCACGCATCGAATTCATCTGCCCACGGGTAATTCGGCCCTCCATCCCACTTTATCGCACGCAAATTATGAACAACATTGCCGCTTCCAATAATCATAACGCCTTTTTCACGAAGCCCCGCTAGCGACTTTGCAAATTCAAGATGCTGCGCCGGCGGCATTTGGTAATCAAGGCTAAGCTGTACGACTGGAATATCTGCTTTCGGATACATCTGATTGAGCACGCTCCACGTACCGTGATCGAAACCCCATTCGTCATCTAAAAGAATGTGTTTTGGCTGCGCGATCTTTTGAGTTTCTGTCGCAAGTTCCGGCGAGCCGGGAGCAGAATATTGAACATCGAAAAGTTCCTGCGGAAATCCGCCGAAATCGTGGATGGTCTTGGGGCGCTCCATTGCCGTCACGCGGATGTCGCCATGGGTAAGCCAGTGGGCCGAGATACAAAGTATCGCACGAGGATGCGGAAGCTCACCGCCCAGCTTTCGCCATTCTGTGCTGTACTCGTTCGTCTCGATAGCATTCATCGGGCTGCCGTGCCCGATGAAGAGCGCGGGCATTCTCTCCGTACTTTTCGATGCGCTCTCGCCAAGCAAAGACTCAAGCTCACGAACGCCTGCCGTCACTTTGCGCGGAGCATCGCCAGCTAAGCTTGCCGCTCCCGCAAGGGCCACACCTGCTGCCATAGTCATAAATTCTCTCCTGTCCATTATCTCTTGTTTGTAGGGACGTGCCGCGCACGTCCTGCTCCAGCATTACGACAAAACAATAATATCTGTTTCAACAACTATCCACTACAACACTATCAACTATCCACTACGCATCGTCGGCGATGAAAGTAGCCTCGGCAGGACTCGAACCTGCGACACCCAGTTTAGGAAACTGATGTTCTATCCACTGAACTACGAGGCCAGGGTGGGCAATGATGAATTATGAATGATAAATGATGAAATTTTCTTCCCGTCCTATTAACAGTCAATCGTCCGCGATTGCTCCTTTAGTCCTTAAATTCCCTTATGTCCTTTGCCCAGGAATAGCCTACAACGCATTCAAAAAATTACTTAAACTCTGCTTGGTCTCAAGCTTCAGCTTTTTGCGGATATTGAAACGGTGGGTTTCTATCGAGCGCTCTTCCAAGCAAAACATCTTTGCGATCTCGTGGCTTTTCAGGTTCAGGCGTAGCAAGGTGCAAACGCGCGTTTCCATTGGAGTGAGTTCCGGGAAACGCTCAATCAGTTTTTTTACGAACTCCGGGTGCGCGGCTGCAAACTGAGCATCGAATTTCTCCCAATCTATGGACTGGCACGGCAGGTTCTTCACCCTCTCTTGCAGCTCCCGCGCCGCCGGCTCCGTAGGCGGTATCTTCCGCGCAATTTGCAGCAGGTCCGCGCGAAGATCGGAGAGAAGCTCGGTTTGGGCGAGAAGGTGAAGAGTAGAATTTGCAAGCTCAACCTCAAAACGCTCGGCACGTAATTTTTGCAACTCTGTTTGCTCTCGCTCCCGCTCAGTCCCCAGGAGCATTTGAACAGCGCTGATCTTGCTTTTAAATCGAACGGAATTCATTTCTTCGTTGATGCGGCGCCACTCTTTCTGATGGTGTGCCATCTTGCGCCAATCACCTAATAATTCGTATGCAGCAGAAAATCCTTCCTGCAAATCAAGATCGTCCTCGCGATCCCCTGTCGCCCGGATTCGTGCTTCGCAGTCCGATAAGTACTCCAATGCCTTGTGTGCATTCCCACGCGCAATCTCGAGCGTAGCCAGCGAGAGCAAGGCAAACCCAGCATGCCCAGCTTTCCCGATCTCACTGTTAAGTCGGAAGGCAGCATGCAGCTTCTCTTCCGCAGCATCGAATTCACCCAGCTTTATGTCACACTCGCCGATCGATAGCAGACTATAGGCAACTTCCACCAAGCTTCCCATAGGGCGTGCAATCTGCTCCTGCATTTGGAAATATTCTCGAGCACGTACGTAATCCTTGTTCTGAAAATATATATTACCGATCTGTGAGCAGGAAGCCGCATAGAAGCTCTTATTATCCTGTGCCGAAGGGCTATCGAGTATCCGTTGGTAGAGCGCCAGAGCGGACTCATCATCTCCGGATCTTAAAATAAGACATGCAAGCTCATAAAGAGGCAAATACTCTTCGGGTGTGCCGCGCAATGCTTCATACGATGCCTGGGCATATTCCGTTGCCTGTTCATAGAGACCCCACGAATCGAAAATATCTGCAAGTCCGTGCAGCGCATAACCCTTCCCCAGGGAATCCTTTGCATCTTCTGCAATCGCAATGGCACTCTGGAAGTACTTTTCCGCAAGATGGAAATCTTCCTGAAACTTTGCAACGATACCAAGACCGTTCGTCGCCCGGCCTTCGCGAACCCGGCTACCTAATGACCGTGAAATCGCTATCGCGTGCTCGAAAGCTTCGGTTGCTTCCTCGAATTTCGACATGCGGACAAGAGCGCTGCCGCGAATATGATGGGCATCCGGCAAGCATTGCTCATAACCGGATTTGTTCGATTCGCGAATGACGTGGGCAGAAAGTTCGAACGCCCGTGGCGGATCGGAGTACCGAAGGGCTTTCATCTCTTCACATAGGAGATCAATTTCTTGGGGAGACATTTCACATTGAATATCTTAGCATCTATCTAAAAGCAGGTGTGAGCGAACCGTTCCTTACTGGATTTAATTCTAATTCTGCCATACCGCGAGCCATCGTAACCCTCGAATTTGACAGTTATCGTATTGAATATAATCATTCCTTGCACGGGAGTTGAATGTTGCCGCCCTGTCTTCGCAACTGGAACAATGATAGCGCGATGATGGACAAATAAAAGCGAGCATTTTCATTGTAAAATGATATTTTTCTGACAAAGAACAAAGAAGGAAGAGGGTTGTTCGGAACTTAAATCCGATGAAAAACTTTGATAATGGAGTCTTTGTCAAGTTCAGTTCGCGGTAAAGAAAAATAGATTAAACAGCCCCGGATTGTAAATTTGATTGTTGTTCTTGCTGCCACTACCACCCCCGATCACATATATATTTCCACTCACGTTTGCGCTTATCATGTAATATTGCGGGCTAGGCATAACTGTGCCCGTGGACCATGAATTAGCAACAGGATCGTAAATTTGGTTATTATTTTGACCGCTATTATTACCTCCGATCACGTAGATTTTACCGCCCACTACTGCACTTGTCATAGCAAATTCCGAGACAGGCAGCGCAGCGCCTGCTGACCACGAATTAGCCACGGGATCGTATATTTGATTGTTATTCTGACTACCGTTAAATCCGCCGATCACATATATCTTGCCGCCCACAGCAGCGCAAGTCCCTGCCCATTGAGGGACAGGCAGCACTGCACCGGTAGTCCACGTATTAGCCACAGGATCGAATATTTGATTATTGTTTTGGGAGCCGTTCTCCCCGCCGAACACATAGATCTTTCCATTGACAACCGCGCTCGTCATATAATATTGCGGAATAGGCAGCAAAGGACCTGTTATCCACGTATTAGACACAGGATCGTAAATTTGATTGTTATTCTGACTTCCCTGGGAACCCCCGATCACATATATCCTTCCGCCAACGACTCCGCTTATCATAGCAGCTTGAGCGACCGGCAATGCAACGCCTGTGCTCCAGGTATTAGCTGCAGGATCGTAAATTTGGTTATTATTAAAAGGTGTGAACGATCCGCCAATAACATATATCTTGCCGTTGACGACTGAGCCAATCATTCCTTCTTGTCCGACGGGCAGCACAACACCCGTTAACCACGAATTGCCAGTCAGCAGGCTGCTACCGGTATAGGTAAAACCAGCATGAGCGCCATTGTCGGTAAATGCAACGACTGTTCCGCTCGCCAGCGCACCACCGCCACCACCGAATCCGAGGGTGCCGGAACCTGAGGGAAGTGTAACCGTTCCACCGCCTGGGGAAGTTTGAAGAACTGTGAAATTACCTGCGCCGTCATCTATGTAGAGCTTGGTCTGACGCTGTGCGCTCGCAGTTCCAGAAAAACAGGCAATGACGACGAACGCGGAGATAATGCAAGAAGTAGTTTTCATTAAGATGTTACTAAAAAAACGCAAAATACTTGACGGGCCAGAGCACATCAAAGATGTAACCGCCGATAGCGTCCTTGATGAAGTTCTTGGTGCCACCACTCAAAACCGTCCCCTTGTTTTTGCTTTGGAGTTGGCACTGGTAACAGCACCTCGGGTAAGATGGGCTTCTCCGATGCCGCTTTCGCTAACTGTGGATTCTGCGAACCTATAGATTTCGCCAGCTCCTTTGGGATATAGTGTAACTCTTTGGGGAGATCCCCGTGCGCTTGTGACCCGCGAGCGGGCATATTGGGCTTACACTGGAGTGACTGTGGGGGGGAAGTCACTTGTGGGAGCAAGGTGAGTACCTCGCCTGAAGCCGTGGGTTGCTGTGTCTGAGCGCTGGCAAGGTTGGTTACCATGGCGAGCAGTATGACGAAAAGTAGGAAGAGTACTGTATCCTTCATTGATTTCTCCGGAAAAATTTGGTTGAAGTTTATCTCGATATATCTTGTTACGGCCGACCTATCACCTGCAGGAAGAATGCAGCATCGCTCGCAGTATAAGTCCCCGCAACGATGGTCCCTGTAAAAATCGTGATCGTGTTACCGGCTGAGAAAAATGCATTCGCAATAACGCCTGCTGATTTCCCCGAGACCACGACGGACGGCGCTGAAGGGCTGGTCGGTAATTGCACCGTGTAAACTCCTGCACTGGTACGCGAGGGCGAAGACATATTGCCGAATTGTGCATTGATCGCGAGCCCACCGCCGGAGCCTGTAAAATTTCCCCACGCGAGGACTCCGTTATCCTGGTAATATCCCCCAGTTGTTGGGGTCGTCGCGCCGCCGAGGACTTGGCTTGTCTTGTAATGACCGCCGGTCGAAACTTCGGTTACACTGATATTGCCAAGCATGACCTGATTGTTAGCCGTAGTCTTCGAATTGTATCCAACAGCAGTTGCATTAGTGTTTCCGGCTGTAATGTCAGCCCCGGATCCGACAACGGTATTTTGGTTCTCAGTCGTTGAGGTGCTTCCCGCGCTACCTCCGACGAAGACATTGTTGGCACCCGTCTGATTGGACTCGCCGGCCTGGAACCCAATGAAGGTGTTCGGGGTGCCGGTGCTGTTTCCATCGCCTGCAAGGCCTCCGATAAAAGTATTGTTGTCCGCGGTGTTGTTGGCGCCGGCTAATTCGCCGATGAAAACGTTCTCCGTGCTTCCAGCCGCCGTCTCACCGCTATTTTGTCCCACGCAACACATTCCTCGGCGCCGTGGCCGGTCAGAGCATTTCCACCTCTTCGGACAACACGATCGTAGGATGGTCCGCCGGCCTTAACACTACAAGCCCGAGCAATACGTTCGTCGGGTCGTCGGCAGGGCTGAGCAACACCAGCGGTTCACAGAACACCTTTGTCGGCTCGGGTGCGGGGCAGGCAAATACGAGC
>Ga0207123_1103_pt1 | contig 13291 bp, 8 predicted proteins | sample Alteio_BWMinHeat_39_FD_153503 | JGI IMG/M metagenome (GOLD analysis project Ga0207123, IMG submission 153503) | Enriched cells from forest soil in Barre Woods Harvard Forest LTER site, Petersham, Massachusetts, United States -... | ecosystem: Environmental > Terrestrial > Soil > Temperate forest >... | reverse complement strand
AATAAACGGCGCTGCATATTAAAGTAAGTAGAAAGAAAAATGAATTCTTCGTTTGATATAGCATTGGAAGTGCGCAATTTATCTACATGTTCATTAGCAACTTTGCCAAGTTCTTTTCGGGCCCTGTGTACTTGATGATGGTCTTTGGGGTGATCTAATTTAAGTCAACGAATTAATGAAGGTATAGTGAGTCCGGGAATTAACAAAGTCAATAATATCACGACAAAGGTGATGAAAATAACTTCTTCTCGTCCCTTAAGCATCATTCCATTAGAAAGAGTTAAAGGAAGAGCTAGAGCGGCTGTAAGCGAGACAATGCCACGCATTCCTGACCAGCCTATTATAGTCGCTTCGCTTAAGGGTTCAGAGGTGTCCTTGGCAGACTTTGGATTCATCCGCGTTTTGACATATTGAATGCTACTTTTAGCATATACCCAGACCATGCGAATTGCAATTAATACGAATGTAAATAGAATGCCGTAACCAACATTTAAAAGTATGTCCTTCGTACTCATATCGCTAATTAAGATTTTTAAGTGCAATCCAATAAGAATAAAAACAAAACAGTTTAGGAGAATGGAATAGATGTCCCACATTAGGAATCCAAGAATACGCCTTGATGGTGCGGGGTGCGATAATATTACTTGAGAGCCAACTAAACCGTTAGTGACTACAGCCAGTACACCTGAAACGCCTATGGAATCTGCTAAGATATAAGTCATATATGGAATGGTAATTGATAAAACAACCCCTACAACAGGATCTAAATAACTCCTTGAAAAGCGTTGAATGATAAATCCTGAAATCAGTCCAACCGCAACGCCTCCACTAACAACCTTAAAAAACTCAAAGCTGGCGTCGCTTAATGAAAACACACCAGACAATAGTGCTGTGATGGCTAAACGATAGAGCACCAGCGCCGAAGCATCGTTGACCAAGCTCTCACCCTCCAAAACTGTCAACAGACGAGAGTTCATGGAGAATCGCTTTAAGATAGCTGTAACAGCAATGGCATCAGGAGGTGATATGATTGCTCCAAAAGCAAAGGCTAATGCCCATGGAAATTCAGGGAAAATCCATTTAAAAATTAATCCTATTACGAGTGTCGTGATAAAAACTAATCCCAATGCTAATGAGAAAATTTCTCTCCAATTAGATCTGAATTCCCTAAATGAAATGCCAAAAGATGCGTAATATAAAATAGGTGGAAGAACTACCACTATCATCAAGTTAGGATCGAAATAAATAGGGTGCAACTCAGGGATAAATCCAATGGCTGTCCCTCCAATTACAAGCGCTATAGGGTAGGGTATCTGAATTTTTTGAGCGATTCCAACCAGAAGAGCAGCGGCAAACATAAGAATGATGAATGTATAAAGGCTATCCATAAATCACTTTTTTGTGTAAAAAATTAATTTTAATTTTATCAGAAAGTGATATATTTAAGAACAAGAATAAAATATTTAAGACAGAAGTGTGTATGGAATACAGACAATTCATCGTTTAGCCTCAAAGAGGCCCTATAGTTTATAGTTTTCACACATTGCTAAACCTCGAAGAGGTGATTTGTGTAAAGCCCATGATGTAGCGCCGAAGGTGCAAATCGTGGGTTAGGGCAAATTAAACAGTCAGTCTCGAAGAGGCGACTTGTGTCTCTCCCCGGATGTAGCACCGAAGGTGAAAATCCGGGGAAGTCTTATAAAAAATATCATTTTAAAGCATGAAGTGTACGTTATTCTTATCACAAACTACTTTCCATGCGAGTTTCCCCGGATTTTCACCTTCGGCGCTACATCCGGGGAGAGACACAAGTCGCATCTTCGAAGCTAATATATTTATCGTGATTTTTTCCCACGATTTGCACCTTTGGCGCTACATCATGGGCTTTACACTAGACACCTCTTCGAGGTTTAGGAAGTGTAGAAACCTATAAACTATAGAGCCTCAAAGAGGCCTAGAAAAATTAAGTACCCATTCTCCCTTTTTTACTTAGAGTGAAAAAAAATGTAGAAAAATAAATTGAAACAAAATATCTTTCAAATTGTTTTTTATATCATCAAAACTTGGAGAAAAATATGTTTAATTTATTCAATAAGGGTCATCTTGCGGCCTTTTTTGCACTTGTATCCTTAAATGCAATGAATTCTTCGTTAACAGCAGATGAGTGCTGCGAACCACCTTCATGTAACAGACTTTATGTTGGTGCATTTGGTGGGGGAATCTACTCAAACTCTAGTCAGGTGTCTCAATTCGGAACCGCATATTTTTCAGAACTCACTTCAATCGGGCCTTTATCTGTAATAGGTGAAGGGAGTTTAAATAAAACTTCGACAGGTTTCGGTGGTGTACAAGTTGGATATGAATGGTCTAAGCCGAGCTGTTCAGGCTGGTCTTTAGCGACAGCGGGAGAGTTGGAAGCCTTCTTTTTTGAAGCCAAGAAGAACGGACACCTCATCAACCAGACAGTAAATGGATTGCCTGAACATGACTTTTTAGACTCCTTTCATATGAATTCAAGTGTAATACTTGCTAACGTAGTGTTTGCGATAAATAGTGACTGTTTATTTGGATTTTCTCCTTATGTAGGGGGCGGCATTGGTACGACACGCATATCGCTTACTAGCGCTGATTCTTTACAGGTAGAACCGGTAGAGACTGGCATAAACCATTTTAATTCAAGACGGGATGACTCCACTTGGGCGTTTGCAGCTCAAGTCAAGGCAGGCCTGCGCTACAATTTCTGCCAAATGTTCCACATTTTTGCGGAATATCGTTACCTATACGTTGATACCAGCAACTATATTTTTGGAGCGACGAATTACACAACTCACGTGCCTACTTCACCCTGGAACGTGAGATTGAAAGACGTCAATTATAACGCATTTGCAATTGGTGTTCAGTACGACTTATAACTGGAATAGATCTAAGGGACCTTGGTGGACAGAGAACATGTTCCCAGGGTCTCTTGAGTATCTATTGTCCTTTTTCGCCAAAAAAAAGAGATCCCAAAGGATCTCTTTTTTTTGCCGATGAGTTGACAATTATCAAACCATTTAATACCGGTCGTGTTTAAAAATTTGGCATTTCTAGATGCGCGAAAATCCCCGGGGATCAAAGATCGCAAATGGGCCAATATTAGTAATATGCGATCTTTGATCCCCGGGGTTTGGGCGCGCTAGAAATGCCAACTTTTGAATCACGACCGTTATATCGAGGAAGAGTGAATATGGAGGTGATTGCATGACTACACAAAATTTGAGCATTATCAATCTTGAACAATCCTTCACGGATAATTCAAATAGATTTGCCCTAGATGTCCTTGAAGGACTTTCCTCTCATCCTAAATCCATCCCTGCCAAATATTTTTATGATGAGAAAGGAAGCCATCTTTTTGTACAGATAACAGAGCAGCCTGAATATTATTTGATGAAGTGTGAATTAGAGATTATTGAACAAAGGAAGCAGAGTATTTTAAAAATGGTGGCAAATGCCCCTTTTCGTTTAGTAGAACTTGGAGTGGGGGATGGTTGCAAAACACGTATTTTGCTTAATCATTTTCTAAAACATGGACTCGAATTTGAGTATGTTATCGTTGACTGTTGTGCTGAAATGGTAGAGAGAGTTGTTTCAACGCTTGAAAAGGAATATGTTAATTTTCCTATAAAAATTGTAGGAATCGTTTCAGAATATTCACAAGCACTGACGTGGTTAAGCAAGAAAAATGCAATTAGAAATATCGTCATGTTTTTAGGTTCAAGTATTGGCAATTTTAATCCCATTGAAACCAGGCATCTATTGTTTGAAATGTGGAAGGCATTAAATGATCGCGATAGCGTTTATATTGGGTTTGATTTAAAAAAAGATGTGTCCATATTGCAACAGGCTTATAGTGATGCAGGTGGCATTACAAAGAAATTTAATTTAAATCTCTTAGAGCGAATGAATAGGGAGCTTGGGGCAAATTTCGATAGCAATTTATTTGGACATCATTGCTTTTATAATCCGTTGGAAGGACGGATGGAAAGCTGGCTAATGAGTACACAAGCTCAAACTATTACGTTTAAAACTCTTAAAAAAACTGTCCAATTTGAACCTTGGGAAGGGATTCATGTTGAAAGTTCATATAAATATGAGCAGAAACAAATTAAGGCTTTAGCTGAAGAAATGGGTTTTGTAATGACACATGAGTTTTTAGATAAAAAGGGTTATTTAATGGATGCTTTATGGCAAGTAAAAAAAAACTAGAACCGGCGATTATACAGAAAATCATGGCAAATCACAATAATAATGAACTCCTCTCACGATATAACAGTGTTAGGCAAGCAAGTGTTTCTATGTGTGCCTCACTTGAACCTGAAACTTGTCGCATTCAGCCTTCTCTTGAAATTAGTCCTCCTTGGTGGAATTTAGCTCATACGAGCTGGTTTTTTGTACGAAACGTACTTGAACCGTTCAAAGGGGCAGCGGAATCACATGACGCGTTATTTGACTATGTTTTGAATTCTTATTATGTTGCTTTAGGTCCCCGTTTAGAGCAGGGAAGACGTGGACTTATGACAAGGCCGACGATGAAAGAAGTCTATGCCTATCGGCAATCTGTAGACAAAAGAGTTGAAGCTTTATTAATGGCTGCTGAACCTGAAACCATAAAAAAACTTGAGCCAATTATATTGATAGGGCTCCAACATGAACAGCAGCATCAAGAGTTATTTTATTCCGAAATTAAGAATATTCTGTATCAAAATCCACCTAATTTGCGACCTGTTTATAAAAAAAATATAAAACCAAAATCGAATCAAAATAAATCTACGGAAACCCGCTTCATAGCCTTTTCCGGTGGCTTGTATGAATTTGGAAATCTTGAACAGAGGTGGTGTTGGGATAATGAACTGCCTATTCATAAATTTTATCTTAACGATTTTGCTATGCAAAATCGACTGGTGACCAATGGTGAATATCTAGAATTCATGCAAGATGGAGGATATAAGACGCAGCTACTTTGGCTAAATAATGGCTGGAACCATGTTCAGCAAAACAATTGGACTGCGCCTCTATATTGGGAAAAGATCGATAGTGAATGGCAAATCTGGACGCTTTCAGGGATGGAAAAGCTAGGTCTTCAAGACCCCGTATGCCATATCAGTTTTTATGAAGCAGAAGCTTATGCCAGCTGGAAGGGGCTCCGCTTGCCAAGCGAACAAGAATGGGAACATGCTGCTCGTTCAAGCGGAATCACAACAAAAACTGGTAATTTTTTGAATTCAGGTTATTTACATCCTGTGGCAACTCATGGAAATGGACTTGAGCAAATGTTTGGAGATGTATGGGAATGGACGAATAGTTATTATGAACCGTATCCAGGTTACCAACCATTTTCAGGAAAGCTAAGAGAATATAATGAAAAATTTATGGATAATCAGCGGGTCATACGCGGAGGTTCTTGCGTATCAGAAATGGATCATATTCGTTTGAGCTATCGCAATTTTTGGAAGCCAGAGACACGCTTTCAATTTACCGGTGTACGATTAGCAAAATAGTTTACTAACTCTTAATGGCTACCAATTTGTTTACGCAAGTTACTGCCATCGAGCCATCGCCGACGGCAAAACCGACTCGTTTTGCGGAACCACTGCGGATATCACCTGCGGCGAGAATTCCAGGGATTGTAGTTTCCAGCGGGTAGGGTTCTCGGTCCTCTAGTGGCCATTGGCCAGATTGCAGTGCATCGATACCTGTCTTAATATAGCCAAGCGAATCTCTTGCAAGAGATTCCGGCAACCATGAGCATCCTGGATCAGCACCGATGAAAACGAATGCGGCAGAAATAGGGAGAGTTTCACTTAATGCCTTTCCTTTGCTTTCGATGCTGTTTGGATTGTACGCGCGCAAGGTGACGCTTTCTAACCGTTGTTCTCCATGGACTTCAGCGATCTCGACGCCTTCGTGTAGCACAATATTGCGAGTTGCACGAATCCGACCAACGAGATAATCAGACATCCCTTGCCCAAGACGTTTTCGCACTAGTAGGTGAACTGTTCGATCATAACAGCATTCAGCTAGATACATGGCCGCCTGTCCTGCAGAGTTGCCAGCGCCGACAACAGCTACGTCTTGTTTGTCGTAAAGGATTGCTTCGACTGTTGTGCAAGCATAGTGGATTCCAGCTGATTCGAATCGCTCAGTGCTTAAGGCTTCGAGTTTTCTCCAGTGCACGCCAGTTGCAATCAAGACTGTACGAGCAAGGAGAATGTTTCCGCAGTCAAGATGAAGTGCATGAAAATCACCTGGAGTCGCAGCTGGATCGATCCGTTCCACAGATACAGGTGCAACCATTTTAGCACCAAATTTCAACATTTGTAAAACACTGCGCGTCGCCAATTCAGTGCCTGTAAGACCGCTTGGAAATCCAATAAAATTTTCAATTTTGGAAGATCCTGCTGCTTGCCCACCAGGACCAAGACTGTCAAGGACTATGGTGGAAAGTCCTTCTGAAGCTGCATAAACGGCGGCAGTCATTCCCGCTGGCCCAGCGCCGATAATGACAAGATCTGTCTCCTTAGTTGGGCAATGACGCCAGACGCCTATGCTCTTAGCTAGTTCGCGAAGTTCGGGATTCATCAGCAGTTGGCCATTGCTGCATTTTATAACTGGCATTTTTTTGGGCGATCCCCAGTCATTCAGGAGCTTTTGTCCCTGATCTGATGTCGAATCGTACCAGGTGAATGGGACGAAATTCTTGAAAAGGAACTCGCGAACAAGCGTGGTATCGCGACATTTTCCTGGACCAACAACTCTCAGTCCTACTACACCTGTTGTTAGAATAAGTCGGCGACGTTCTTGTATAGCTATCAAAAGTATTTCAGCTAGATGTGGGACTTTGCTCAGGATTTCATTTAAGCGATTAGCTTTTATACATAACAATTGTGTCTGCCCGCTCGCCACGCCAGTCACGATTACAGGCCGATGCGTCAGTAAATCAATGTCTCCTGCAAATTGACCCGGTCCGTGCGTTACAAGATGCCGATTTTCATCAGAAGGGTTTAATATTTTAATCCCGCCGGTTTCGACGACAAGCAAACCTAGATCGACATCACCCGCACGGAAAATGATCTCCCCATCGGAGAATGAGACGATATCGGACAGAGGCTTGAGGATTGCCAGGTCATGGGCTTCTAGTCGGGGAAAGGCTGTTGGATTAGATGTTAAAATATCGTTTGCCATAGAGCAATCCTAAGCTGTAAATTATTTATATCGGTCGTGTTTCAAAATTTGGCATGATTCAAAAACAGGCCTTTTCTTTTTGATAAAGTTATTTATTGAAATTGTCAATAATATTGTCCTCTTTATTAATCCTTACTAGGACAAGCCCAGCCCCCACCGGCGGCTGTGTAGATATTGACCAGGTCCTTGCGAAGCTTATAACTAGATTCGGCTTCGAAAGACTCGGCTTCAAGAGCATTGCGTTGGACAATTAAAACGTCTAAAAGATTTGTATATCCATTTGTGTACTGCTGATTTGCCAGTTCTAAAGCTTTACGATTGTGATTGGCAGCACTCGTTAATGAAACGTTGCGTAAAGTTTCATATAGATAATTGGCTAGTGCATCTTCCATATTTTCCAATGCTTCAAGAACGGTTTCTTGATATTCCAAGTAAGCACGCTGATAACGGGCACCTGCGGCCTCGATATCAGCCTCAATCCGTCCAAAATTAATCAGCGGCTGTGCCAGAGTACCAGCCACATTCCAAGTGCGAATTAAATGTTGTAATCCTGTTGTTGGTTGAAAACCTTGAAGAGCCTGGAACCCAAAAAAGGCTGCTAAGCTAATTGCTGGAAACCATTCCTTTTTTGCTGCATCGAACGTGGAAATACTGGCCGCAAAATTTCTTTCAGCTGCACGGACGTCGGGTCTTGTACCCAGCACTGTAGCCGGAGCCGCGATGACAATTTGAGGATCAAGAGGATTTAATGGTTCCTTTATAGCAAAAAGATCATCATTCTCTCCAGGTGTGCTTCCTAAAAGGACATCTAAGCGGTTTCGGGTAATTTCCAGTGAAATCTTCAGCGTTGGGATCCTAGCCTCTGTGGTGGCAAACTGAGCTGCAGCTCGTTGGACATCAAAATCGCTGGCATAGGCCTCTTGAAATTGTGCTATAGTTAGCTCTAGAGTACGTTTTTGAGTGGCGAGATTATTTTCTGAAATCGCAAGCTGCTGCCGATAATTGAGAAGATCAAAATAGCCGCGTGCCACTTCAGCCAACAAACTGACAATCACTCCTTGTCTTAAAATCTCTTCATTTTGGACCAACGCTATTGTAGCAGCAAGGCGGGCCTGATTTTTTCCAAAAAGATCGAGCTCCCAGTTGGCTTGAATGGAGCCGTCTTCATAAGCAAGCGGCTTGTCTCCAGTATAAAAGCCCTGATTGCCCCTTTGGGCATCGGCATTTAAGCTAATCTGGGGCATCAATGTTGAAAAGGAACTAAGACGTGCTGCACGGGCTTCTGTTATGCGGGTGCCTGCGATGCCAAGCGTTTTATTGTTAAGAAGTGTTCTTGCGATAAGTGCATCTAGAGTTGAGTCGTCGAAATGATGCCACCAACATTGTTCCACTTCTGCGCAGTCGTCGACAACCAAGGGTTTATTCCAGAGCAAAGGATTGCCAGGCAGCCCTTCAAAAGTATGCCAGGTTTCAGGTGTTTCGATTCCCGATTCTTGAAAGCTAACCGGATTGATGCAAGACGTTAAGCTTAAAAATGGCAGGGAAACTAAAAAAGCCTTAATCACACTCATGATGATGCACCTTTTCTGTCCGGGTCATTTTTTTCTCTATCTCACGCAGGGCAACATAAAATACAGGTGTCAAGAGTAGTCCAAAGAATGTGACTCCTAGCATCCCTGAAAATACAGCGATACCCATGATATGGCGCATTTCAGCACCTGCGCCTTTTGAAAGGACCAAAGGAATGACACCCATGATAAAAGCAAATGAGGTCATTAAAATAGGCCTCAAACGCAAGTGAGCGGCTTCAATAGCGGCATCCACTGTACATTTTCCGTGAAATTCAAGCTCACGGGCAAATTCCACAATCAAAATCGCATTTTTGCACGCTAAGCCGGCTAATACAAAAAATGCAACCTGTGTGAAAATATTAACATCACCTTTTGAAAACCACACTCCACCAATGGCAAACAATAAGCATAAGGGGACGATCAAAATCACGACTAATGGGAGAAACAGGCTTTCATACTTAGCAGAAAGCACTAAATAAATAAGCAATATGCATAAAGGGAACACATAGATTGCAGTATTACCAGATAAAACTTGCTGATAGGTGAGTTCTGTCCATTCAAAAGTCATCCCGGTTGGAAGTACGTTTTTTAGAATCTTAGTAATCGCTTCTTGGGCTTGTCCAATCGAATAACCGGGTGCTGGCGTTCCATTAATATCCCCTGACCGGAAGGCATTATAACGCATGGCTGTTTCAGGGCCGACATCATCTCTAATTCGAACAATTGAGCCAAGGGGAACCATCTTTCCTTCCCGATTTCGGATCTGAAGCCTCAGAATGTCATCAGATTTGGAACGAAATTCCTTGTCAGCTTGCGCGATGACCTGATAAAGACGTCCAAACTTATTAAAGTCATTGATATAAAGAGATCCTAAATAGATTTGAAGCGTATCAAAAATTTGCTGGACGTCGATGCCAAGTTGGGTTGTCTTCGTACGGTCGATGTCGACGAATAATTGAGGGGCATTATTTTTAAAACTCGAAAACATTCCTTCGAGCTTGGGGTTTTGCCTGGCCTGTTCCAACACTTCTCTGACACTACTCTCTAAGGCGTTGTATCCGAGGTCATTGCGGTCTTCAATTTCCAGCTTAAAACCCCCTACCGTACCTAACCCTTGAACAGAAGGCGGGGGGAAGATGACAATCGTAGCATCTTGGATTTTGGAATACTTTTCTTGCAGTTTTTGAGTAATAGAAGCTCCTGACAGATTACTAGATGAACGTTGATCGAAAGGATTTAAGGTGAGAAAAACAATGCCAGAGCTGGGATTATTGATGAATCCATTAATGGACAAACCGGGAAAGGCGACAGCACTTTCTACCCCTGGTTCTTTAAGGGCAATTTCAGACATTTTTCGAATTACGCTTTCGGTTCTATCAAGTGTAGCCCCTTCCGGTAGCTGGGCTAAACTGACCAAATATTGTTTATCTTGCGTAGGAATAAATCCAGAAGGCACAAGTTGAAACATCTCGTAGGTCCCAAAAAGTAGTAAAACATAGACGATAAAAGCCGATTTTTTATGGTTGATAGCCTTAATAACTCCCTTGCCATAAAGATTAGAACCTCCTTTGAATAGCCTATTAAACCAATTAAAAAAGGGACCGAATATGCGCTCAATAAAACGAGATAAGCCATCTATGGGGGCTCCCTTCTCCTGTAGAATGATGACCGCTAACGCAGGGCTCAGTGTTAAGGAATTAAATGCAGAGATAACAGTGGAAAAAGCAATTGTAAGGGCAAATTGCCGATAAAACTGGCCTGTCAATCCGCTGATAAATGCTATTGGGACGAAAACCGCACAAAGCACCAATGTAATCGCAATGATAGGGCTTGTCACTTCATTCATGGCCTGAATAGTAGCCGCTCTTGGTTTAAGCCCATTTTCTATATTGCGCTCAACGTTTTCCACAACAACAATGGCGTCATCCACCACAATACCAATTGCAAGCACAAGTCCAAACAATGAAAGTACGTTAATCGAGAATCCAAAGAGATACATGATAGCAAAGGTGCCGATAATAGCTACCGGGATTGTTAATAAAGGAATGATTGAGGCTCGCCATGTTTGTAAAAAGACAATCACAACAATGATCACTAAAACCAATGCTTCCAATAATGTATGGATCACAGCTCTGATGGAATCTCTAACAAAGACTGTGGGATCATATACAATGGTGTAATCAAGTCCTTCTGGAAAATTTTGTTTCAATTCCTCCATTGTGCTGCGTACTTGATTGGAAATATCAATTGCATTCGATCCGGGCGTTTGAAAGATCGGTATTGCAACTGCCTCTTTGTTATTTAAAAGTGATCTCAGAGCATACTCTGAAGAATCCAATTCCACACGAGCTACATCTTTTAGTTTGGTCACAATCCCATTTTCTTGCTTAATGACAATGTCACCAAATTCTTCTGGGGTTTGCAGCCTCCCTAACACATTGATCGGGCGTTGCAAGTCTACATCATTGCCATAGGGTGGACCTCCAATTGTGCCCGCTGAGACTTGTACGTTTTGTCTTCTGATGGCATCAATCACTTCTTGGGCTATAAGCCCACGTTCTGCCACTTTTTGGGGATTTAACCAAATCCGCATGGCATAATCTCCCGATCCAAAAAGCCCCACATCTCCTACTCCTTGGATTTTATTCAAACGATCTTTGATATTCAAACGGGCGTAATTGCGAAGATAAAGTTTGTCGTAGCGATTATTTGGAGAGGTTAAGTGGACAACCATGGTCAAATCAGGGGAACTTTTTACAGTGGAGACTCCTAGTTGCCTAGTAACTTCAGGCAAACGAGGTAGCGCTTGATTAACACGGTTTTGTACAAGCTGCGTAGCGAGATCGGGATCCATTCCCAGTCTGAAGGTTATCGTCAAAGTCATCAATCCATCGCTACTGGATTGTGAAAACATATATAGCATATTTTCAACGCCATTGACCTGTTCTTCAATCGGAGTTGCAACAGTTTCTGCAATTGTTTTTGGATTAGTTCCCGGAAACTGTGCTTTCACCACAACTGTAGGGGGAACGACTTCTGGATATTCTGACACTGGCAAAACAAAAATAGCTAACAGTCCGGAAAGAAAAATGATAAATGAAATGACCCCTGCAAAAATTGGACGGTCAATGAAAAAGCGGGAAATGTTTAATGAAGAAGCTTCTGCCAAACCGTCCGTCATTGTGCCTTCGCTTCCACAGGTTTAACTAAATCGCCAGCTTTGATGTGCTGCGTTCCATTTATAATAACCCGATCTCCCGGCTCTAGCCCTTGAAGTATAATGCGTTGATTAGAATATTCTTTACCTAAACTTACTTCCCGATAAATTGCTGTATTGTCATTATTGACTAGGTAAACATATTTTTTATTTTGATCTGTGCTGATAATTTGTTGGGGAACTAAAAGAACTTCTTCTTCTTCACTTTTGCCTAATGCCACTGTGACAAACATACCAGGAACTAACACACCGTCTTTATTTTCAAATTTTGCCCGAGCCCGAATTGTTCCTGTACTCACATCAAGTCGATTATCAAAGCTGTATATTGTTCCTTTGTAAAAGTCTTTCTTGTTCCCCATGATATAAAGTTTTACAGGAATTTCCCGCTCTAAATTCCGATTCCGCGCCACATTTCTAACACTATCTAAATACGTTTGTTCATCCACCTCAAAATCAGCATAAATGGGATTATTTGCGACAATTCGTGTCATTAAGGGAGCGTTAACTCCGGGTTGAACTAGATTCCCGACTGTCAATTCGACACGCCCTGCACGGCCTGAAATCGGGGCATGTACATGAGCATGTTCCAGGTCCACATTGGCTTGTTTAAGATCGGCTTTAGCCGACTTAAGGGAAGCTACTGCCACTTCATGAGCATTAAACCTTTCATCGTAAATACGCTGAGCTACAGCATTTGTTTTGATCATGTTCGCAGCACGATCCATTTCAAGCTTGGCATACTCAGCATTTGCTTTTGCTGTAGCAATACTTGCTTCTGCCTTGGACACGGCCGCTTCATATGGACGGGGATCAATGACAAAAAGGATATCTCCTGCTTTGACAAGCTCTCCATCCTCAAAAAGCACTTCAGTTATTCTCCCACTTACTTGGGGCCGAATTTCAGCGATATCGACAGCTTGCAAACGACCGGAAAACTCAGACCAAATGCGTATTTTTTGTCGCTCAATTGTTTTGACGGTAACTGTGGGGATTATTTGAGCTGTCTCAACTGGTGAGTTCTGATACATATAATAAGCAACGCCAGCGGCAACAAAAGCGAGGAAAATGAAAGGTGAAATGAGATGTTTCATTATTCTATAATCATTAAGTTATACCGGTCGTGTTTCAAAATTTGGCATTTCTAGCTGCGCGAAAATCCCCGCGGATCAAAGATCGCAAATGGGTCAATATTAGTAATATGAACCCATTTGCGATCTTTGATCCCCGGGGTTTTGGCGCGCTAGAAATGCCAACTTTTGAATCACGACCGGTATACATATTA
>Ga0207123_1102_pt1 | contig 13659 bp, 8 predicted proteins | sample Alteio_BWMinHeat_39_FD_153503 | JGI IMG/M metagenome (GOLD analysis project Ga0207123, IMG submission 153503) | Enriched cells from forest soil in Barre Woods Harvard Forest LTER site, Petersham, Massachusetts, United States -... | ecosystem: Environmental > Terrestrial > Soil > Temperate forest >... | reverse complement strand
GATAGAGGTAGAGCTCGATAAAACAGACTTTTCCCCAGCCATGAGACGCTTCAGCGCCCTCGTCAATGAAACATCGCTAAAGAACTCAAATTGACACATGTCTTATTTTTTCAACGCAAAGGCGCAAAGACGCAGAGACGCAAAGAGAACATTTTTACCACAGAGATCACAGAGAACACAGAGAGGGAAAATTTCATAAGAATGGGGAGGATAACTTATCTCCTTTGGTTAGTTCTAGAAGGAGTCAAAAGAGATAAACAACCCTCCCCATCCTTATGAAATTTTCCCTCTCTGTGTTCTCTGTGATCTCTGTGGTAAAATGTTCTCTTTGCGTCTCTGCGTCTTTGCGCCTTTGCGTTGAAAAAATAAGACACGTTTCAATTTGAGTCTTTAAATTTGTGTTTGCCAGATGGACCATGTTATAGCAAAACCTGCCGGCTTCTGCTCTTTACAGTAGTCGTAAAAGCTTGCTAAAAATATTAAACGACTTTGATCAAAGTCAATTCCACTCAAAACATGCTGACGTTGCAAAATGTCTTCAAAAGATACATGATAGGCATTCGCTAACATGTCATCAATACACATAGCCAAAGAAGCATTGCTTTTTCCATCATGACAATGGTAAAAAATAACAGCCTCAGTATTTTCTAGACGCAATTGAACTTGTCGATCGATATGCTCATCCAAAACCTTTCCAAATTTAGCAAAAGGAATCCTAACATACGAAACACCTAACTTCTCTACAACATCCTGCTCCGTCATGATTTTCGTGGGAGCAATCGTAACGGTAAAATGATCGTTCATGGCATGCAAGACAATGACTTTTTCATTTGCCAGCTGTGCTGCCACATCTTTTTCGTCTTCTAAAGATTGTAGACGTTTACGATATACATCATGACCGCTGCTGCCACTACACACAAACCAATGCTCATCATCTCTCAAATCGACATCAATGATTTCTCTGGAAGGAAATACTTTTGCTATTTTATCAAATAAAACGACTGCAGATTGTGCTGTGGGTTGTCCGCTGGCCACAGCATACACACGATCTAAACCCTCTTCATTAAATGAAGCATTGAAATGAATATCTTGAGTACTGCGTAGATTGTGTGGCAACTGCTTCCCTTCATCCAGAAGAGCTAATACAAGTGGATTCGTTGTTGAATCAAAAGCAGGCAAATCCTGTCCAGGGATATTTGAATGGATATTTAGAGTCTTTGAAAATTCAGCCAAAGAGATTTCCTGTTCTTTTTCAATCCCTTTGCTTTGACACCATTCGCTAAATGAAACAGCAAAATGACAATTTTGCTGCTCCAGACAATATTCGTGAAATCTCACCAAAGTCGGCTCCCAAGAAAACTTATAGGCCACCCCACTTTTCCCTTGTGTTGCCTGGTCGGCTTCTAAACTCGCCCCACCTAATCCTTCCGGACCTTGCCTGTGGATAATCTCTCGCGCACTCAATTTATCGGCATTGCGCATCATATCGAACAATACCATGGCTATTGTAGTTCGACTTTGCCCTTTCTTGCAATGGAAGTGCACAGCATCCTCTTGTGGGATATCGCGGATGATGTTTACCAGGGCATCTATACTTTCCCACGATATTGGACCAAATTTATTATCGATAATGCGGTGATAAAGCATTCCGCGCTGTTCAACAAGTTGCTGCAGAGTGTAAATTATGTCTGCAACGATATCGAGCCGAAACAACATTTCATAAGCTTCGCCATTCTCCTGACTGGGCTCTAAATCGCGATTGCCATAGATGCTGAGAGTCCTGTTTAGTGCAGTTGTATTTATTAATTCTTTTTCATCAATGTGAATTTGATCTACATTGCGCCTGCCTAGAAAATCTTCACCCGTCCACCATTTCAAACCATGCAATTGACTTACAACAATAGCGCTGCCTTCTTTGGGTTGAATGGCCCAAACCTCTTCTTTGCGCAAGGCAATCCAATGGACTTTTCTGTTATTCCAGAATTTTTTAACGCTATCCATCTCATCCGGGGAAGGCTGGGAACTGCCGGAGACATTCAAGGCCTTGAGGCCGATGGCATTGATATGTTGGATTTGTCCCATAGGGATGATTTGGCTGGTGCGAAAAGAACGCGGCAGCATGCCGGATCCTTCCATCATGCTATTCACAATGGGAAGCCCTTGTGTTTTCATTTGATCGATAAGAGATTGTTCAAAGATGGAGGTATCGGCAAAAGAAAGCGAAGTCGTTAACAAACAGAAATAAAGTAATAAAAATCTAGTTATCATAAAGCTTGTATTAATAATAAAAAGATTTATAATAACAAATCTTAACAAATAATTCAACTAAAATTAAAACATGAATTCATTACCATGAAATACCGTAACTTCTCAAAACTCATGGCAAGATTATGTAGCTTAGGCTTTAGCCTGAGATCGTTAGCTGAATTCGTTTAATGTTCTTTCGTTACGATCTCAGGCTAAAGCCTAAGCTACAAAATGTACCGCTGCACGATGGGGAAACGACGCCCTATGGAAAAGGCTTTCGATGAGATGCGGAGCCCTGGCGGACTCTGCCGCCGCTTATATTCGTTGCGATGGATGCGCGCCACCAATCCCTTAACTAGCTCTAGGGAATAGCCAAAACTTTTAGCTATATCTTCTGGGGGAAGATGATCTTCTAAATAAGCCTTGATCACATTATCTACGATGGCATAGTCAGGCAAGGAGTCGCTATCCTTCTGGTTGATCCGCAATTCAGCTGAAGGAGGCTTCTGTATAGTATTAAATGGGATGATTTCATGATCGCGATTGATCCAATTTGCAAGAGCATACACCTGCTGCTTGGTTACATCGCTAAGCACACACAATCCTCCACACATATCGCCGTATAACGTCGAGTAGCCCATCGCCAATTCACTTTTATTCCCCGTGCTCAGGACTATATAGCCCATTTTATTCGATATCGCCATTAGAATCATGCCACGTATGCGCGCCTGCATATTTTCCTCAGTAACATCTTGAGGATAGTCTTGAAAATGGGGTTCAAGAAGTTCCAGATAGCTTTTAAATGGACCTTCAATCGAAATTTGATGTGTCTTTACATCTAGAGCATGAGCCAGCTGCTCGGCATCTGTCAAGCTTCCAGCAGAAGAATAGCGGGAGGGCAGTAATAATCCCAGAATATTATCCCTGCCCAAAGCCTCGGCAGCCAAACAAGCTACGACGGCCGAATCAATACCTCCAGACAACCCTAAACAGGCTTTTTTAAATCCTGACTTAAAAAAATAATCACGGATGCCTAAAACCAAGGACTCGTAAAGATCCTCATTCTCATTAAACTCAACTTTTTTCTTCTGAACTTTGGTCTCTAAATCCACAAACAAATAGTCTTCTTTAAAGCCCTTGGCACAATCCAAAAGGGATCCATCGGCGCCAATATAGAGGCTACGTCCATCAAAAATGAGATTGTCATTGCCGCCTACTTGGTTGCATAATAGAACAGGGCAGCTAAGTGTTGACGCCGCACGCTGCGCCACTTCAATGCGTTCCAAGGATTTATTGATGCTGAAAGGGGATGCAGACAGATTAAGAACGAAATCAGGCTTTAACTTCCTATAGACCTCAACCGGATCGCTGGAATAGTTGGCGTATTTTAACATATTGCTATGCTGCCATATGTCCTCACAAATTGTTACTGCAACTTTTTTTCCGAATAAAGTCCACAACTTCAGCGATGATCCAGGCGAAAAAAACCTCCGTTCATCAAATACATCATAGGTTGGAAGCAAAACCTTATCCTGGAATCCTAATAAAACTCCATTTTCTATGATGGCGGCCGTATTGCACAACCCTTTTTCTGCTGGGTTAGGATTACTGCGTATTGTACCCACGATTACAACAACATCCTTAGAAGCTTCGACAATTTCATCTAAAGCCTTGCCAGCATCAGCAATAAAATGGGGAAGCAGCAAGAAATCTTCCGGAGGATACCCTACCAATGCCATTTCAGGAAAAAGGACTATCTGAACACCACTATCTTTGGCGTATTTGATGCCATCGCGTATTTTTTGCGAATTTCCGGAAAAATCGCCAATGGTAGGGTTAATTTGAGCTAACAAAATGCGCATTTGTAATCGCCGTTTCTAGGTTAATTGCCAAAATCGTCAAGGACAATGTTTTCGCGAGGAACGCCATAGTCATCAAGTAATTTAAGGACGCTCTTGTTATGCATAGGTGGTCCGCATACATAATACAAGCATTCTTCTGGGGAATCCATATCTTTCAGCTGTCCATTCTCAAATGCACGGAACAGAAAATTTGTCTTGATAGGATCTTTTGCCGGCCAACCGCCTGCAATGTCTTCAGGCAAAGGCTCTGAAAGGACCAAATGATAGCTAAAATTAGGAAATTCTTTTGCCAGCTGTTCATAATCGTCTTGATAGATATTTTCACGCAGCGATCTGGCTCCATACCAGATCGACACCTTGCGCTTGGTATTCTCTGTACGGAATAAATGCAGAACATGGCTGCGACCAAATGAGGAACCTGCGCCGCCAATCAAAAAGATCAATTCTCGCTGATCATTAATCATGAACGATTCACCATAAGGTCCGGACAGACGAACCTTATCCCCAGGTTTTAGAGCGAAAGTGTAGCTGGAGCAAATACCCCAAGAGATATCTTCGGAAAGCTTACCTCCGATGAACGGGGGTGTAGCGATGCGAATATCGAACTTTAATATGTTCCCTTCAGCCGGATAAGAAGCCATGGAATAAGCCCGAATCGTTTCATCTGCACCACTTGGCAAACCGCTGAAATCGATCTCTCGACCAAACATATTATATTTTTCCCAGTCAGGAAAATATTTTGGTTGCATCGTCTGCTGCCAATCTGTCGTATTTGTTTTGAAAGGCGGGACGTGAAATTGTAGGTATCCACCGGAACGGTAAGGGACGAGCTGATCTTTAGGAATTTCTACCACCAGTTCTTTGATAAATGTTGCTACATTTTCATTGCTGACAACAATCCCCTTCCATTCCTTAACATCGAGAGAATGAGGATCGATATGGATATGTAGATCATTTTTAACTTTCGCCTGACAAGATAATCGCCATCCTTCCTTAAGTTCTTTTTTGGAAAACGTCGCGTTATCCGTTTCAAGAGGCTCGCTGGCTCCTTCAAGAATCTGAACCCGACATTGCTTACACGTTGCTTTTCCTCCACATGGGGAGGGAATGGGAATCGCATTAGAGGTTAAGGAAACAAGTAACGTGTTACCTCCGGGAACATCTTTGGTGAGAGAGGCATCCTCATTAATTTTGATTTGGCAAAGCTCGTTGCTGACTAGTTTAGCTTTTGTAAATAAAATCAAAGCAGCTAAACCGACGCCAATCACAACAAATGCCGCGATGGCATAAAGACTTAATGTCAAATCGATCCCCCAAAATTGAGCAATAAATGGATTAAAGTAGTCCATTGACCTCTAAATATCATCTAAATTTTATTACAGGTATAACCCGTAAAGCATTTCCCCTCAAGGAAGATATTTCGTATATGTTCCTAAACCCAAGCTCAATAAATAATACTTGTTTAATATCCAACGAAATTAATATAATAATTATTATAAACATTACACACTTATGGATCATCACACAAATGAGTGGTTATGCAAGTACTGAATTGTGCAATACCCCCGAATTTAACGCAGAGGCAGGGAGACGGAGAGACGCAGAGAGGAACTAATGATGGCCATAAAATAACCTAATCTACTCCTTCTCCGCGTCTCTCTGTCTCTCCGTCTCTGCGTTAATGCGGAGCAGCTAATCGGATCATCTGATCTAACCACTCATTTGTGTGATGATCCACACTTTTATATTTATTTATTATTTTTGGAGGTTTTATGACTATAACTCCACCTAATGATCCAAATCCAAGTTACATGTCAGATCGCTTACAGTCGTTTATACAAAAAGTTGACGCTTTTACTAACGCAATAAAGCATATAGACGATACAAAATCTACAGCAGACTACATGGGTCACAGCGTCGATCTAAAATCTCTATTACATGATGTTAAATCTACAAATAAAGATATGCGTAATTTTATTACACGATACAAAAACACTGACACTTTAAGCAAAGACACACTAACCCATCTCGAAAAAGAAATAAAAAAACTGAGAAGTTGCATAAGAAACGAAATAAAACCTGTATTAAAAAGCAAATTAAATGAACCTCTAGAGTCAGATGACATAAATGAACCTCTAGAGACAAGTGAAATAGTTGTCAGTTTTGCCGCCATCAGTGATGCCACAACTAAACCAGTTCCATTAAAAGTACAAATTCCCAATTTAAAATCAGCCGAAGTATCAAGCACTCCAAAACCACAACGCTCAGCAGAAGCAAAAGAAGCACAAGAAAGGTATAAAAAGTTACCACCAGAGGTCAAACTGTCAAGCCACAATATTGAAGATTCAAGTACCACGGAAAACATAAAGACCCTTTTGAAATCTATAGACACAGTTATATGGAAAAAGTTTGATGCAGATACTTATGAAATTGTGACTAGACCCTTTAACCGTGAAGAATGCTCCCCGCTGCAGCTAATAAACTTTCTAAAGGGTATAGAAGAAGAATTTCAGTCGCAATCAGCTGAAGTATCAAAAAATCAGAAACCAAAACGCTCTGCGGAAGCGAAAGAAGCGTATGTAAGGTATAAAAAATTACCGCCAGAAGTCCGACTTGCGAGCCAAGATATTGAGGATTTAAAGACCAAGGAAGACTTAAAGACTCTTTTGAAATCTATAGACACTGTTATCTGGAAAAAGCTTGGTGCAGATACTTATGAAATAGTGACTAGACCCTTAAATCACGAAAAATGTACGCCGTTGCAACTAATAAGCTTTTTAAAAGGAATAGAAGAAGAATTTCAGCCGCAAGAGACTCCGGAAGTGTCAAAAAATGCTAAAGAGAAGAAAGAAACGATCGTTGCTGATGCCTACGAAAGATGCGCTGATCGAAATCAAGCGATAGATCAATTAGTAACAGATCCAAGCCTAAAATTTGTGTTTTGGCAAAAAAAAGACCAATACTTTCTTTTAAGAAGAATCGGCAATGGTATCGCTGAGAGACCCGAGCGCATTACATATGATGACTTGGTAAGGAGCTTATCTAAACAATATCAAGCTAATTCATAAGCAGAACACTATTGAGAGTAGCACAAAAATTAGATTGTCCTATTATTGGATTCTACCATTGTAATTAAACACTAAAAAACTTATTCTCTCTTTTTTAATAAAAAAAGAGTTAATTAATGCCAAACATTTGTAATTTACTAAGAAATTATGCCACCCAAGCAATCCAGGTGATAACACCACGTACTCCAGAAGAAAAGGGTGCTCTCATGTTAACCTGCGTGTCTGCCGTCTTTTCTAGGCTTGCCGGCATTGTTTTGGGGGCTTGCTATTCCGGATGTAAATTATTCTATGCAAAAAAAATCATCGAAATTAGCCCTACCTTAGAAATTAATGATGATTTCACGTCTTATACCGGTAAAATCGCAATGCTTGCAAAAAGATCTGACGTGATAGGCGTTGCCGTTGTTCCTGTCAGGGAATCCGATAGGTACTCCCCTGTATACATCATCTCAGAACCCTTCGGAAAAGGAAAGGGATGCCCTACGAAGCATTATCACCAAATTACTGTATTTGATTTAGATACAGATATAAAAGTTGGCTATATTATAATTAAGTTATTTTCAAATGAAAACAACTATTTATTGACGGATGATACGACAGCCCCCCTCCCTCGAAAATATAAAGGTTATGGGGACAGCCCTTTAAATGTTAATAAAATTTTAATCAAAGAAATTCGAAATTCGACAGGCAAGCGCTTAGAAAACCTAGGTTCTCTTTTAACGAAAATTGTCATTCAAGTTTTTAAAGATCAGTTTATAGGACGCACTTTCGTCGAAGCCGCCCAAAATGAGATCTCCTTTTGGCGTAGCTTAGGTTTCTTTGTGACAAATCAAAAAAAGCATCCTGAAACGATTTGCATGCATCTTCCTGTTATTACACGTAGAGAGTGGTTAAAAACAGTTAGGGATCAACCTATATTACCCCCTCAAAAGCTATTGACATTAATGCAAGAACACAACAAAATAAGCTGTTTACAAATACTTCACAAGAGATTCGGACATGACTAAGCAAAAATTGGAAATCCATAGCGAAAATATTTTACCCATCATCAAACGCTGGCTCTATTCAGATAAAGACATTTTCGTCAGAGAACTCGTTTCTAATGCCTGCGATGCTATCCGAAAAGTCAAAATTTTGCGCGATCAAGGATTAACTGAAGCAAAAGATGAAGAATTTAAAATTGAAATTCTGATCAACAAGACTGACCGCACCCTGAAATTTATCGATACCGGGATCGGAATGGATGCCGAAGAAGTGCAGAAATATATTGCTCAAATAGCCTTTTCAGGGGCAGAAGAATTTGTCGACAAATACAAATCAAATAATGAAAGCGATCAATTCATCGGTCATTTTGGCTTGGGCTTCTATTCTTCCTATATGGTGGCTGCTAAAGTTGAGATCAATACCTTATCCTATAAGAAAGATGCAGAACCCGTCTTGTGGTCATGCGATGGATCGTCAGACTATCTGATCGAAAAGGGAACTCGCCAAACTCGAGGAACAGAAATTACCTTATTTATCGACAAAGACAGCGATGAATATCTTGAAGAGCATCGCATTCGTGAAATCCTCAAGCATTATTGTTCATTCCTGCCCTACCCTGTTTATCTCGGCGAAACGCTCATCAACAGCAAACAGCCTTTATGGATTAAACCCGTTTCTGAATGTACAGACAATGATTATTTAGAATTTTATCGCTACCTCTACCCAATGGAGGAAGATCCTCTGTTTTGGGTCCATCTAAATGTCGACTACCCCTTTCACCTGCAAGGGATCCTCTATTTCCCAAAAATTCATCGCGACTTCGACATGAATAAAACCACTGTCAAACTCTATTGCAACCGCGTTTTTGTTTCGGATAACTGTAAAGACATCATCCCCAATTATCTAATGGCTCTGCGAGGTGTAATTGACAGTCCTGACATCCCATTGAATGTCTCTAGAAGCTATCTTCAGATGGATCGTACAGTCCGACAGTTATCCAGCCACATCTCAAAGAAAGTATCCGACAGCCTATCTGTACTCTTCCGCAATGAAAGGGAACGCTTCATCGATTGCTGGCATGATGTCTCCTTGGTGGTTAAGCTTGGAGTGCTCGAGGATGACAAATTCTATGACCGCGTCAAGGAATTCCTTATTTGGAAGACTGCTGAAGGAACTTGGTCGACTGTTGAAGACTATCTTGAACGCAATAAAGATAAGATCAAAGACAAAGTCCTTTATACAAGAGACATTGCTCACGCCACCCATTTCCTTGACGTCTATCGCCAAAAAGGGATCGAAGTCCTCAACGCCGACAGCCCTGTCGATCAATATCTCATGCAATATCTCGAAAACAAATTATCCCCTGTTGTTTTTCAACGCGTTGACGCTGGCATCGACGACAACATTTTGGACAAAGATAAAGAAAAGAGCATCCTCGATGCCTCAGGGAAAACTGAAGCCGCTCATCTTGCAGATTTTGTCCGCAATAAGTTGGGCAATGATAAAATCAACGTCGAAGCCAAAAGCCTTGCCACTGAAAACGTCCCTGGGTTTATCGTTATCGATGAAAATCAGCGCCGCATGCGGGACTATTTCATGCAGATGAATCCAAAGGAAGCTGCGGATAAAATGAATTTTGTGCAGGGCCTGACTTTCGTTGTCAACACAAACAACCCGTTAATGGCAGCCATTCAAAAACTTGATGCCATCGATCCAGAATTGACCACGGATCTGGTTAAACAAGCCTACGATCTTTCACTGCTCTCTCAGCGTGAAATGAATCCGGCAGCCTTGAATGAATTTATCACGCGCAATAACCGTGTATTGGAAAAATTGGCTAATCTTGCCAATCAAGCCAATAAATAATGTTACCCACGTGTGGCACAAATAGGCCCCTCTCGGGACTATTGCTCGCTTGGCTATTATTGCTATCAGCCGCCGGATATGCCTCTAACTACGATCCGGTGGCTGTCTATCTGACCTGGCAGCACCATCCCGAAAGCACGATGACTGTCTGCTGGATAACACCCCCCGATCGCACTGCTGACATCGTTGAATACCAACGCGAAGGCAGCAGTGAATGGCAGAAGACCGAAGGCTCGCACCATGTCATTCCCGAAGCCCCTTCCTATTTGATACATATAGCCGAACTGACAAACCTCTCTTCTGCCACCAACTATTATTTTCGCACCGGCAGCGATGCCCGTCCATATAAGTTTCAAACCATGCCAACGACTCTCACCGGATCTATCCGCTTTGTTTCCGGCGGCGATATGTATCATGATGAAGTTGAACTTTTAGATGCCACCAATCGACAAGCAGCCAAAACAAACCCTTTGTTTGCTCTTATAGGCGGCGATATAGCCTATGCCGCTGACAGCAAAGCTAACTATTTGCCTCGCTGGACCCATTCCTGGATTGACAAATGGATTGAACAAAAAATCGATCGGTGGCTTACCTGGCTGATCTCCTGGAAAAATGAAATGGTCACTCCGGATGGTCGATTAGTCCCTATCCTACCCGTAATTGGCAATCACGACACGACAGGTTATTTTGGACAGACTCCCGCCCAAGCCCCATTTTTTTATGGGCTATTTCCCATGCCCGGACGGCACGGATGCAATGTCGTGGATTTTGGCAACTACATGAGCATCATACTCCTCGACAGCGGTCATACCCATCCCGTGGATGGGCCGCAGGCCGAGTGGCTGGCTAAAACGCTGGAACAGCGGCGGGATGTACCCAACACATTCGCATTGTACCATGTTCCTGCATACCCCTCGGTGCGCAAATTCGACAATGATATTAGCACCCAAATCCGCAAATCCTGGGTACCTTCATTTGATAAATACAAGCTGACAGCGGCTTTTGAGAATCACGATCATATTTACAAGCGCACCTATCCCCTTCTCTATGGAAAGATAGACCCCAAAGGAGTTTTATATTTGGGTGATGGAGGCTGGGGGGTAGCTAAACCTCGCAAGGCTAAAAAGGAAAAACGCTGGTTTTTAGCTAAAGTGGTCTCTACAAGGCATTTCATTTCTACAGAAGTTCAGCCTAATAAACGCACGGCGACAGCGATCACTCCCGAAGGACAAATCATCGATCAGGTAGTATTCTAAAAGACTACAATTGATACGTGTACTATTTATTCAACGCAAAGACGCAAAGTCGCAGAGACGCAAAGGAACTATTTAACCACAGAGATCACAGAGAACACAGAGAGGAAAAATAGCAGAATATAAGGATGGAAAAAATAAAAAAATACCTTCTTGGGATTCTTCTAGAGCATATTCTATAAAAACTTAATTTTTCACCTTCCTCATCCTTATATTCTGCTATTTTTCCTCTCTGTGTTCTCTGTGATCTCTGTGGTTAAATTGTTCTTCCTTTGCGTCTTTGCGTTGAATTAATAATACACGTATCAATTGGAGCCTTTAGCCATCCTGCGTTATAAATTTGCTTTATATTTTGTCCTGATTGTATAAAACGCATAAACAATTATTGGCAGGTTTATGTTGTTCAGATTTTTATTATCATGGTTGGTGATCTTTGCTGGCATTCTACCCCTTTCATCGGAAAGCACCCCCGATACCTCCGAGGATTTACTCAGTCAAAGCTATTATACATCCCCTCTTCGGCAGCTTTCGAGCCCCCCTTTTTCCCGAATGCATCCAACTCCCGGGCCCCTATATAGCTTTATCTCCATTCGAACCGAAATGCCCGATGATCAAGAAATAATCCTTACAATAAAATCGCAATGGACAGCGCCCTTAAGCATAAATATAAAGCCTCAAAACGGACAAATTCACTGGAATAGCCTGCCATTAAGACCGGGCGTCTATGAAATTTCCTACATTCTTCCCAAGGAATATGAACCAATTTCTCCGGAACAAATACATCTAAAGCTGGGCGCCAACATCATTTTAAATCCCAAATTAACCCTTCTTCCTAAACAGACCTCAATTCATATAACCACAAATGTCCCAGAAGCACAATATACCCTTCTATATCCTAAAAGCTCTCAAATTTGGAAAGGAGAGGGGCGCGAATTTAACTTTTCAGATATCCCTGCAGGCACATTTGTCCTATCCTTTGCTTCGTCCAACCCCGATTTTTACATTCCTCCCCAAGAAATGCGTTTTCGTATAAATGAGAAAGAAAATAAGGAGATTAAAGCCAGCTTTCAGCTAGCTGGTAAACTGACTATTAAAACAAATTTTCCTGGAAGTACCGTCACTATCCAAGAGCTTGGCAGAGCTTTCCCACCTATTCAAGATCAAATTAGGGAAACAAGCAAAGCCTTCACTCTGCCTGAAGGACAATACCGAATCACAATGAGCCCACCAACTCCAAATCAATTTTCTAAAACATTAAATTATATTCCTTCCGAGCCTGTCGAAGTAAGTATCAAAGCCCTAAACATAGCTGAAATTAACTTGCCTTTTCAAATTAACAATACCCCCACTGCTCCAAAGCCAGTAAAAGCAACAGAAACTGAAAATGGAACAAATCTTCAATCTACGGCTGAAACCAGCCTTGTGGCTTCAGGTAGAGCTATTATCGGCGATGCAACCTCTGATGAGAAAATCAATGAAAGTCCAGCCAAAATTGTGACCCTTGATGCTTTCAATATCGGCATTTATGAAATTACAAACGCACAATATGCTGCTTGGCTAAACCAAGCTTTAAAAGCAGGTGAAATTTCATTTGTCGAACAAGCTGACTACCAAGGGCAAGTTCTTGATCTAAATGGCAATCTTCTTTTCAAAACTTTCAGAGCCGATCCTTTTAGTCAAATTTCAGCCCAAAAGCAGAGCGTTCAAGGTACAGTGTTTTTCCCTCTACCAGGCAAAAATCTTTATCCCGTTATTAATGTCTCGTGGTATGGCGCTATGGCCTATTGCCACAGTAATCACTGCCGACTACCCACCGAAGCTGAATGGGAAATGGCTGCAAGCATGGAAGCTAATAGTCCAGGAGAGCCTTTAACCAAATTTATTTATGGTTTTAGTAAAAATGAAATCGATCTATCCTGGGCCAACTATAGAAATACAGATCAAATTATCCAGCATTTTCGAGTTTTAACCACGCCCGTAGGCTTCTACAATGGGGTTAATTCTCTCCCGCTTTCCAGCAGAGAAAAGCACCAGCAAGTCACACATCTAGCTAAAAGTCCTTCAGGCGCTTTCGATATGAGCGGCAACGTTTGGGAATGGGTTTCAGATTGGTATGATGATAGCTATTACGAAAACATGCCCGAACTTAATCCCAAAGGACCTTATACCGGCATCATGAAAGTGGTCAAAGGGGGCTGCTACGACAGCCTGTCAGACGGGGTGAGGGTTAGCGAAAGACTAGGCCTTTTACCTAATCATTGCGATGCCTACACTGGTTTTCGCATAGCGGTTGACGAGCCTTAGGAAGAGCATCGTGCCGCCCCTCCAGGACTAAAAAATCAATTTAAATGGTCCCGTGGTTTGCCCTGGAAGGGCTAC